>Ga0070696_100001517_pt1 | contig 15232 bp, 7 predicted proteins | sample KBSK1253metaG_FD_65474 | JGI IMG/M metagenome (GOLD analysis project Ga0070696, IMG submission 65474) | Corn, switchgrass and miscanthus rhizosphere microbial communities from Kellogg Biological Station, Michigan, USA - KBS K1-25-3 metaG | ecosystem: Host-associated > Plants > Roots >... | reverse complement strand
TCCGTGCGGTGGTAACGTCGGGCCGCCCGATGCGAACGACCGCCGCACCCTCCTGGCTCCACCTCCCACGGCTTCGCGCGACCACCACTGACCGCCAGACGGCGGCCAGGCGCTGGCTGCGGCCGGCCCTCGTGCTGGCGGTGTTCGGGGCGCTGACGGCCAGCGCCTTCCTCGCCACCAACATCGCGCCCGTGGACTCGTACCTGTACTACCAGACCGCCCATTCGGCCCAGATCTACGGCACGGTCTGGGGCACGTCGGGCGACGCGCTGTTCGTCTACCCGCCGCCGTTCGTCGATGTGGTTCGCGTCCTGTCCGCGGCCGGCTGGGCGCCGTGGCTGCTCCTCTGGACGACGCTTCTGGCGGTCAGCTATGCGGTCGTCCGCTGGGTCGGCGTGGTTGCGGTGATCATCGGCATCGTCGGCGGCGCGACGTCCTCGACGGTCCTCCCGATCGCCGTTCCGGGTGGCTATCTCTTCCTGGGCAACGTCCAGCCGTTGATCATGGCGGCGATCGTCCTCGGCCTCCGCTACCCGGCGATGTGGGCGGTCCCGCTGCTGACGAAGATCGGGCCGGGCATCGGGATCCTGTGGTTCGCGGTCCGCGGCGAGTGGCGGAACCTTGCGATCGCCGTGGGCGCGACCGCCGTGCTCGCGGCCGTCTCGCTCGTCATCGATTTCGGTGCATGGGGCGACTGGGTCCGCTTCGTATTCACGAACGTCGGGACGCCCAGCCCCATCCCGGTGGTGCCGGTTCCCGGCTGGATTCGGTTCCCCGCCGCGATCCTGCTGATCGTCTGGGGTGCCCGGACGAACCGGCCGTGGGTGCTGCCGATCGCCTGCGGGATCTGCTCGTTCGCCCTGTACGAGTGGTCGTTCCTCGCGATCTGGCTCGGCGTCTTCGCCTTCGTCGGACCGTGGGCGCCGCGCGACGCGAGCGGCCGCCTGCAATTGGCTACTTCGCCCGGGCGTTCGCCTCGTTCGACTGCGGCCCGGGACCTGCCGCGTTGACCGCCACGACTCGGTAGTAGTAGCGGGTGCCGGCCATTGTGCCGGTGTCCGTGAAGGTCGTGACCACGCCCAGGTCGATCAGCCACGTCTCCGTCCCGCTCGACGTGCCCCGGTAGATCTTGTAGCCGGTGATGGCCGCGCCACCGTTCGACGTCGGTGCAAGCCAGGTGAGGCGCACGCCCTTCGGGGATGCGGTCTTCGCGTCCAGGTTCCGCGGCGCCGTGGGGACGGTGCGCGGCGTGGCGGCGACGGACCCGGAGGCCGGCCCTTGGCCGACGGCGTTGGTCGCCCGGACGGTGAACGTATAGGCGGTGCCGTTGGTCAAGCCCGCAACCGTGCAGGTCAGCGCGCCGCTCGTCGAGCACGTCGCGCCGCCCGGGCTGGCCGTGGCGGTGTAACCCGTGATCGGACTGCCGCCATTCGAGGCCGGTGCGGACCAGGTCAGGGCGACCTGGCCATTGCCGGGGGTCGCGGCGAGGTTCGTCGGAGCACCCGGGGCGGTGGCGGAGGCGACCGGCGTCGCCGACGCGGGAGCCGACGGCGCACCGGTCCCGACGGCGTTCGTCGCCGTAACGGTGACGGTGTAGCTGATGCCGTTGGTCAGCCCGCCGATGGTGCAGGCGAACGTCGTGCCGTCGACGGAGCAGGTCGAGCCGCCCGGTGATGCCGTCGCGGTGTAGCCAGTGACCGCGCTCCCGCCATTGCTCGCGGGAGCGCTCCAGGTCAGGGAGACCTGCGCGTTGCCCGGCGTCGCCAGGAGATTGGTCGGCGCTCCCGGTACGGTGGCCGGCGTCGCCGATGCCGGAGCTGATTCCGGACCTGTGCCGATGGCGTTGGTCGCCGTGACCGTGAAGCTGTAGCTGGTGCCATTGGTCAGCCCGCCGATCACGCAAGCGAATGTCGTGTCGCCGACCGCGCATGTCGCGCCGCCCGGGGATGCCGTGGCGGTGTAGCCCGTGACCGCGGAGCCGCCGTTGCTCGTGGGCGCCGACCAGGTCAACGACACCTGGCCGTTGCCGCGCGTCGCGACGAGTCCATTGGGCGCGCTGGGCACCGTCGCCGGCGTCGCGGAGACGGGCACCGACGCCGGCCCGATTCCGGCGGTGTTCGCAGCGGTGACCGTGACGGTATAGGCCGTCCCGTTCGTGAGTCCGCCGATCGTGCAGACCGTGGCCCCGGTCGTCGAACACCCTGCCCCGCCTGGGCTCGACGTCGCGACGTAGTCGGTGATCGTGCTGCCGCCGTCTGACGCGGGCGCCGTCCAGGTGACCACGAGCTGACCGTTGCCAGGGGCCGCGGCCACACCAGTCGGCGCCCCGGGCACGGTCCGCGGCGTCGCGCCGACGGAGCTCGATGCCGGACCTTGGCCGACGGCGTTGGTCGCCCGGACCGTGAAGGTGTAGGCGGTGCCGTTGCTCAAGCCGGTGACGGGGCAGCCGAGCGCGCCGGTCGTCGAGCAGGTGGCGCCGCCGGGGCTGGCCGTGGCGGTGTAGCCCGTGATCGCGCTGCCGCCGTCCGATGCCGGAGCCGACCAGGTCAAGGCGACGCCCCCGTTGCCGGGCGTCGCGGCCAAGTTGGTCGGGGCACCGGGGACCGTGGCCGGCGCGACCGGCGTGGCGTTGACGGAGGTCGAGGCCGGTCCCGGACCGACGACGTTGGCGGCCCGCACGATGAACGAGTAGGCGGTGCCGTTGGTCAGGCCGGTCACCGTGCAGCCGAGCGCGCCGGTCGTCGAGCAGGTGGCGCCGCCGGGGCTGGCCGTCGCCGTGTAGCCGGTGATCGGGCTGCCACCGTCATTGACGGGTGCCGACCATGTCAGCGCCACCTGGGCGTTGCCCGGGGTCGCAGCCAGGTTGGTCGGAGCGCTGGGGATCGTCGGGGGACTCGATCCGCCCAGGAATACGCCCGACAGGACGGCGCTATAGCCGCCGGTCTTGTCGACGGTGATCACGACGGAACCGCCGGCGGGAACGTTGACCGTCGCGTGCATCCACGCGCCCTGGACGAACGATGTCGTCAGCTGCGCGACCCGCGCCCCACCGCCGTCGTCGACCGTCACGTTCTCGTAGCGGTTTCCGCCGTAGGCGTCCCAGTCGACGGCATAGAGATGCAGGGTTCCGGCATATCCGTTGGCGAAGGTCAGCCGGAGCCGCATCTGGCTGTAGTCGTACCAGGTCTGGGACCGCCGCTCCGTGCCCGTCGGGGCGACGAGCGCCCGGACATCGGTCGTCGACGACGCCCACGTCGCGCGAGCACCCTTCTCGAGGGTGGAGGTGACGCCCGACGGCAGGCTCGCGAGATCCGTGTTGTTGCTATTCCAGTTGGCGAGGACATAGCCGACGCTGCCGTACTGGCCGACCCAGCTGCCCTGAACGCCCGGGATCTCATACGGCAACGCGGGCGGCGGAGGCGGGCCCGGGGTTCCGAGGAACAGCCCCGCGAGGACTGCGCTGTAGCCACCGGTCTTGTCGACCGTGACGACGACCGAGCCGCCGGCGGGCACCGAGATCGGCGTGTGGATCCACGCCCCTTGGGTGAACGATGTCGAGAGCTGGGCCGTGCGCGGCCCGGACCCGTCATCGATCGTGACGTTCTCGTAGCGGTTGCCGCCATAAGCGTCCCAGTCGACCGCGTACAGGTGGATCGTTCCCGTGTAGGCATTCGCGAACGACACCCGGAGGCGCATCTGGCTGATGTCGTACCAGGTCCGTGATCGACGCTCCGTGCCAGTTGGATTGGTGAGCGCCCGGACATCACCCGTGGGCGATACCCATGTGGCGCGCGCGCCCTTCTCCAGGGCAACGGTGACGCCGGGCGGCAGGCTGACCAGATCGGTGTTGTTGCCGTCCCAGTTGGCGAGGACGTACCCGTCGGCACCGTAATTGGGAACCCAGGTGCCTTGCGGCCCCGGAATGTCGACCGTCGGGAGAATGGGCGGGGGCGGCGGAGGCGGCGGCGGGCCACCACCGCCGAGGAAGATGCCGGAGATCACACTGTTCACGCCACCGGTCATGGTCGCGGTGACCGTGACCGACCCACCCGGCGCCACGTTGATGGGTGCGTGCATCCAGGCGCCCTGGACGAAGGAGCTGGACAGCTGGACCGTCTGCGGTCCGCTCCCGTCGTTGATCGTGACGGTCTGGTATCGGTTGCCGCCATAGGCGTCCCAGTCAACCGCGTACAGGTGCAGGTTCCCGTGATAGCCGTTGGCAAAGGTCAGGTGCAGTTGGAGCGAGCCCTGATCGTCGTACCAGGTCGTCGCTCGCCGCTCGGTCGACGTCGGGCTCTGGAGCCCGCGGACATCGGTCGTCGGCGAGGCCCAGATGAAGCGGGCGCCCTGGTCCATCCCGAATGACACACCCGCCGGCAGGCTGGCGAGATCGATGTTGCTGCCGTACCAGTCGGCGATGACGTAGCCGTCGTGGCCATAGGTGCCCACCCAGCTGCCCTGGGCGTTCGTGCCGGCCCGCACACTGACCGAGTGACTCCGCTGCTGGCCGGCGGTATCGAACGCCGTCGCCGTGAAGGTGTAGGCGCCGCCGTCGACCGCGCCCGCGTCCCACGGCATCGACCAGCCGTCCGACCCGTCCGTGTCGGTCGACCTCAGCACGCCGTTGACCTGGAACTCGACGCGGCTGACGCCGACGTCGTCCGTCGCATTGGCGGTCACGACGATGGGGCCGGAGACGCTCGAGCCGTCGACCGGTGACGTGATCGCCACGGAGGGCCGCAGATCGCCGGGGTTCCCGCCCTGCACGGCGTTCAGCGCGTTGACGAGCGGCTCGGCGATCCCGTCCGGGTCGTTGCCCCATTGGCCCTTGCCGGCGCAATCGCTCCCGCCATCCGCGTCGGCCAGCTGTCCGTCCGGACATTCGCCGCTGGCCTTCAACCGCTCTTCGACGTCGGCCGGCGCGAGGCTGGGGAAGGCGGCAAGAAGCAGAGCGGCAACGCCGGCGACGTGCGGCGACGCCATGCTCGTCCCCATCTCGGTGGCATACCCGCCGCCGGTCCAATCGGAGTAGATCTGCGTCCCCGGTGCGGCGACGTCGATCGTCGCGCCGTAGTTGCTGAACTCAGCCAGCGTGTCGTCGCAGAACCAGATGTACAGCCAGCAGGGCGCAAGGCCGCCGGGCTTGCCATCGAGGTCCGTCAACGCGGAGACAGCGATGACTTCCGGAAATGCCGCTGGGATGAAGGTCGAGGCGTCGACCGTCGAGTTGCCGGCGGCCGCGACGTACGTGACCCCCGCCGCCACGGACGTGCAGATCGCCTCGCGGACGCCGCCATCGGTACACGTGCCGATCGTCCCGACGTCGCCCAGGCTCATGTTCGCCACGCGGATGTCGTTGGAGGGGTCCGCGTCGGTGGCGTAGCCGGTGATGATGTCGATCGCGCAGATCAGGTTCGACCACTCCCCGGACCCGGCGTCGTTGAGGACCTTGAAGGGCACGAGTCGCGCCTCGGGGGCGACGCCGACGACACCCAGCCCGTTGACCGCCGCGGCCACGATCCCCGCGACGTGCGTCCCGTGGCCGTGCCCGTCCTGCGGTGGGCCCGCCGTCATGCAGTTCTGGCCGAGTGCCGTGTCGAGGTTCGGGACGAGATCCGGGTGGGTCAGGTCGATGCCGGTGTCGAGGATCGCCACCCGGACGCCGGCACCCGTGAAGCCCGCCTCGTAGGCGCTTGGCGCCGCCGTCTCGTTGTTGGCGCCGATCCGTGCGACCCCGGTCTGAACCTCGCCGTCCAGGACGTGGAATGTCCCATCCGGCACGACCGATCGCACACTCCGGTTCTTCAGGAGGGCGGCGGCCGCCTTGGCCGATCCCTTGAAGACGAACCCGTGGAGGGCGTGACCGAAGGCGCGACCCGACGTGCCGCCGACGGCCTTCGCAAGGCCGGGCGCGTCACGCCTGGCGTCGACCCCGCGGTTGACGGTGACGATCCAGCTCGTGGTTTCGGGAGCGGCGAGGACGGCTCGAGTCTGCGTCGAGACCGAAGTGGAAGGACGAGGGCCAGCCGCAACCGAAGAGGGCCAGACCAAGAGGATCGCGAACCCGATCCCAATGCCGGCTCGGACGCGCTGCAGCCGCGGTCCGTTCATCGCATCCCCACGTTCGACGACGCGCCCGGTGAACGAGTTCGGCGAGTGTCGGTCCCGGTCAGTCCGGCGTCAATGAGGAAGTGTGCGGATCGCGAATTCGTGGTGCGTCGATGCGGACAGCTTGCGCAGCTCGTCCGGGCTCAGCTGAGGACCTTGCGTCCCGAACAGGCGACGGAGGAGCCAGTACTCCGGCAACGGCCGGTCGTCGGTGATCAGCGGCCCGGGCCCGACGATGCGGTCGACATCGGCCCCCTGGATCCAGACGAGCGACTCGATCTTCGAGGTCCAGTCGTCGATCGTTTTCACCTTGGAGTCGTAGGCGGACGAGATGTCGGCAAGGATCCCGGGGCGCGCCAGCACCTCCCGGATGTTCGCCTCGGTGAGGCTGATCGGCTGGTCGCTGCCCATCAGGAAGAACCCGAACCCGCCGGGGCCGAAGGCGACGATGACGTTCGGGAAGACCGCGCGAAACGTCCGGATGTGGTCGAGGAACTCGGCCACGCTGCCGCCATATGGAGTCCATTGCATCATCACGCCACCCGGGTTCAGGTGAGCGGCGCCAGCCTGGTAGTACTCAAGCGAGGAGATGACCGCGGCGCCGGAGCTCTCGATGGGCGGCGGCGGGTCGGTCACGATGATGTCGTAGGTCGTCGTCGTGAGCTCGAGGTGGTTGCGGCCGTCCGTGACGATGACCCGGGCATTGGGTTGGGCGAGGACCGACTCCGCGTCGGGGTAGAACCAGTGGAACATCCGGGGGACGGACGGCACCAGCTCGACGGCGTCCGTCTTCAGCCCGGCGATGACTGCCGCGCGGAAGGCGGACCCCATGCCGAACGCCACGGTCGCGGCCGACGTCGACGCCGGCCGGAGGATGAGCGGCAGGATCGGCATCAGCTTTGCGTCGACCGTGAGCAGCGTCATCGCGGTTCCCGTGACCCAGAGCTGAGGGCCACCGCTGGTCTGGCCGGCCTGGACCGCGGCGATCTCGTCCTCGGCCGACTCGAAGACGATCCCGTGAATCGCGGCGATCCGGCCGAGCGACGGGTCGGCGAAGCGGAGCGATCCGGTGACGATGGACACGATGACGACGAGAGCGACAGCGCCAGTCGTCGCCGCTGCCGCGACGCGCGGAGCGGGCCGGGAGTCTCTGGCGACCGCCAGGAGCCCGGCGGCCAGCGCGAGGTTCACGAGGGCGATCACCCCAACGGCCGTCGGCGAGCCGACCGCCGGGATCAGGAAGAACGGGATGACGAACGTCCCGACGATCGCTCCGGCGGTGTTGGCGGCGAGCAGGCGGCCCGCGAGCGACGCGATCCGCTTCGGGTCGTCGCTCAGCAGGCTCGAGGACGCCGGGAAGCTCAGCCCCATCACGAACGTCGCCGGCAGGACGACGAAGACCGCCGGCTTGAGCAGCGCCCAGAGCGTGTCCAATGCCAGGGAGGGGTCGAGCTTGCCCGGCCGGCCGATGATGAAGACGAGTCCCCAGAGGGTGATGATCGCGACGACGATCTGGCTGACGGCGAGAAACAGCACGGGGCGGCGGATCCGCGGCCGGAACACCGCGTAGGTCGTCGCGCCGAGGACCAGGCCGAAGAGGAAGATCGCCAGGATCGAGCTGAAGATGTACGTCGAGTTCCCCGTCCCCGATGACAAGAGGCGGTTCCAGAGCGTCTGGTAGCCGAGCGACGTCAGCCCGGAGACGAAGGCGACGGTCAGGGCGAGTGCCGGGCGCGGACGCGGCGGGTCCACATCGGACGGACCCGACAACACGGCATCCGACTCGACCACGGGGACGACCTGATCGAGGACAGGTGGGTCGGACCCATGAACCGCCGGCAGCGGTCCGGTCCGTCGATCGATCGCCAGCGCAACGAGCCCCGCGATCCCGGAGCACGTGGCGCCGACGATCAGCGTGGCCGTGAGACCCAGGAGCTCGATCAGGAAGAAGCCCGCCGCGATGGTCCCGAGGATCGCGCCGAAGGTGTTCGCCGCGTACAGGCGGGCGAACGCCCGCGACAGGTGCGCATCGCCCGCCAGGTGCCGCGTCAGCGACGGCAGCGTCGCGCCCATGAGCACGGTCGCCGGCGCAAGGGCGAGGATCGCAAGCCCGAACCGGACGAGCGCCAGGAGTCCCGGCTGTCCTTCGAGGGATCCGAACGCCGCTCGATATACCTCGTGCAGGAGCCGGAAGGTGACCGGCGTCAGGAGGACGACGACGACGAGGATGAGCTCCAGGGCCGCATACAGGCGAAGCGACGACCGCACACGATCCGCCAGTCGCCCACCGACGAACGATCCGACTGCCATGCCGCCGAAGAACCCGGTCAGGATCGTCGCCACGGCCTGCGTCGTGTTGCCGAAGACCAGCACGAGCTGGCGTGACCACACCACTTCGTAGACGAGACCCGCCGCGCCGGAGAGAACGAAGATCGCGACGATGAGGCGCGAGTATCTCAAGCGGTCTCCCGGACGGTCGGATGGGGGTTGGGCGCGTGCAGCACGATATACCGGCCAGCCGGAACGCTGCCGCCGGAGGAACGAGCCGCTCGTGGATCCACAGCCCGACCGCCGTCGAACGAGTCTCGACCGCTACGCGCTTCGCCGTGTGCTCGCGGCCGTCTGCGTCGGGCTCGCGCTCGCTGGCTTCATTGCGGCGTACGTCGAGACCGGCTTCCACTTCGAAGCCGAGGGCGGCGACGGCTGGAACTACCTGGCGGCAGGCGAGCGACTGAACGCCGGGCACGCGCTCTACGCCCTGCAACCGGGCGACCGCCACGTCGTCATCGTCCCGCCGTACTGGACGGTCCCCTTGCTCGCCCCGCCGCCGGTGGCCGTGATCTGGCGTCCGCTCGCGCTCTTCGGCGAGCGGTCGATGCTCGCGTGGGGCGTCGCCAACATGCTCGCGACGATCGCCACCGTGCTCTACCTGTGCTGGCGGAACGGCCTCTTCGGCATCGCTGCGACGGCGTTTCTCTCCGCCCCGCTTGGCCTGCTCGCGCTGTCGGGGAACGTCAACGGATTCGTGCTCGCCGCGTTGGTCGCGGCCTGGAGCCTGCGCTCCAACCCGATCGTGGTCGGTGGGGTGCTGGCATTCGCCATCGCGATGAAGCTGACGCCCGTCCTCTTCATGCTCTGGCTCATCGGGCACGGACGGCGATCCGCGGCACTCGCGACGGCGGCGGGGCTTGCCGTCGCGCTGGCGATCTCGCTGCTGGGGGCCGGCTTCACGGCTCACCTCGACTGGCTCCAGTCCGTGCCCGGCTCCCGGCCGTCGCCGCAGTCGCTGACGTCCCTCACCGGCCTCTCGTCCTCGGTGATCTTCGTCCTCTCGGCAGTGGCGGTGGCGGCGGTCACGCGGCTCGGCGACGAGCGCATCACGTTCACCCTCGCCGGGATTCTCACCGCTCTCGCGTCGCCGGCGTTCTACTTCCAGGCGCTCGGCCTGCTCCTCGTCGCCGTCGCGCCATGGCGGGATGACCTGTTCGCCGGCCGACGGCTCAGAGGTGGTAGGCCCACCACACCCCAAGCGACATGACCAGCACCCCGAACACGATCAGCAGCCGCCAACCGGTCGACATTCCGGGGCCGGGCAGCCCCAGCGTCTCGCGGATTCCTTCATCCCGAGCCGCCGCCAGCGCGCAGAGCGCCCAGACGAACGGGATCGAGTCGAGCGCGTAGCGGTAGCCGTACTGGAGCCAGCCGCCGCCGTAATAGAGGAGCGTCGGGATCAGCACGAAGATGGCGGCGCCGGCCAGCCACCAGGTGCGCGACGAGCGCCACGGCGCCCGGATCGCGTAGAGGAGGCCCGGGCTGGTCAGGAAGATCGACATCCCGAGCCCGTCGGGGAACAGGAACGGGAATTCGGGCTTGAACGCGGGCAGCTTGAGGAACAGGTAGTCGAGGTTCATCGGGACGTGGGCGAGGGCGAAGAGGCCCTGCCGTCGCTGGACCTCCAGCCATTCGGCCAAGGTCGCGAGGGCATAGCCGGACTCGAAGGGTGAGCCGAACCGGACGGCGTTGTACCAGAAGAAGAACGCGATCGACGGCAGGACGCCGGCCGCCAGGCCGACCCAGTCGCGCCACGGCCAGCGGCGTGGCTCCCAGATCCGGTCGCCGGCGAGGAGCAGGGCGTAGAAGGGGACCGCGAGAGCGAGCGGCGCGCGGCTCAGGAACGCCGCGCCGGCCAAGAGGCCGATCAGCCAGGCGCGGCGGCTTCCCCACAACTCGACCAGGCAGGCCAGCGTCAGGATCGTCGCGATCAACTGGCCCGTGTGCCACACCCCGCCGCGCGTCGTCACCCACCAGATCTGCGTCGAGAACCCCATGAGGACGGCGAGGAGGAACCGGTCGACAAGCGAGCGGACGCCGGCGCGGCCGCTGAACCACCAGGCCAGCCCGACCACCGTCGCGGCCAATGCGGCGTTGATCCCCGTCTCCCACTGGTCCGCGACCGCCGGCCCCGTCAGCGCGACGATCGGCATGAGGGCGATCGCCGGGAACGGCGCGAACGGGACGTAGATGTGGCCGTTGCGCAGGATCACGTCCTGGGGGCCAAGGCGGACGTCGAGCCAGGTTCGCCCGTGGAGGAATGCGTCGGCGAGGTAGAAGAAGTCGCCCCGCGTCGCGTCGTAGAACCGGTTGCCGAGCCAGTAGACGAGCCCGGCCAGCAGCATCAGGACGAGTCCGACGATGGCTCCTTCGTCGAGCCGGTCGAGCAGTCTCGCGCGAGGTCGCTCCTGGGCGGCGATTTGGGCTTCCGCGGTCACGCGACGACGGCCTCGGCCACGACAGAGGTTTCGCCGCGATCCCGGCGCTCGGCCAGGCCGACGCCCAGCACGGCGATCAGCGTCAGCCAGAACATCAGCGGATAGATCACGGCCGGGAGGTCGACGAAGAGCGTCACCGCCGACGTGACGAGAGGGATGGCGGCCGCCCACCACTGCCGGCGCTCCAGGAGCCACGCCACCGGCAGGAGCAGCAGCATCGCGTAATGGTCCCAGAGGACCGGCGAGAGGAGCTGGCTGGCGATCACGGTCACAAGGAACGATGCGTCCGGCGCCGTGCGAGCGATCGCGACCAGGAGGACGGCGACGACGAGGACGGAGCTGAGGATCTGGATCGTTGCGGCGACGCCGGTCGGGAAGCCGAATTGGTACGCCGCAGCGCCGGGTGTGAAGTTGTGCGGCGTCGTGATCGGGTCGCTGACATTCCGAAGCAGCGCGACGTAGTCCGCCCAGACCCCGAAACCGCCAAGGACGACGGTCGCCGCAAGGGCGGCCACGACGAGGATCGCCGCGCCGATCGCGACGGCGGCGAACCGCCTGGTGAGCAGCGCCCAGACGAGGATCAGGCCTGGCTGGATCTTGACGATCGCGCCCAGCGCGCCGGCAGACCCGACGGCCACGCGCCGGTCCAACCAGCGCCAGCCGATCGCGAACAGGAGCAGCAGCAGCGGGCCGACCTGGCCCAGCTTCAGGGCGTATGCAACTGGCCATGACAGCCCGGCGAGCAGCAGCGTCGCCCACCGAACGGACGACCGAACCGGCAGGATCGCGATGCCGCCGACCAGCATCGCGACCGACAGGGCCAGCCACACCCATGTCGCGGTCGCTGCCGGCAGGAGCGCAAATGGCAGGACCGCAAGGACGAACGGCGGCGGGTAGTAGAAGAGCCCGAAGCCGCCGGTCTGCTGGACCGTCGGGTCGTAGAGCCGCTCGCCATGGAGGACGCGGACGGCGGCCTGCTGGTAGGCGAGGAAATCGAACCCGAGCGTCCCCGCAGAGACCGCTGAGAGGACGATCAAGCCCGAGACCGCGGGCAGGCACAGGATCGCGGCGACCCGCAGGGCAGCCAATAACGCCGACGACGTGGACATGGGCCAGAAGTCTAGGGCCGTCCGTACCGGGTCCGAGGGATGCACGATCCGCTACGGTGACGCCGTGTCACGGACCGCGGCTCGTGCCGTCCTCATCGGACTGACCGTCACGGTCTGGATCGCGGCGTACGGGGTCTTCGGGTTTCGGCCGACCCGACCGGACGGCGACGCCTGGAACTACCTCGCCGCCGGCGAGCGCTTGAACGCCGGCCATCCGCTCTACGCGCTGCGGGCCGACGATCGCCCCGTGGTGCTCGTGCCGCCCTACTGGTCCGTGCCCCTCCTGTCCCCGCCGCCCATCGCAGTCGCGTGGCGCGTGCTCGCCCCGCTGGGGGACCTCGCGATGATCCTGTGGGGACTCGCCTGTCTCGCCACGACGCTCGTCGGGCAGGTAATCCTGCTCGTCAGAGGGAACCTGCGAGTCACGCTGGTGGCCACCGCGCTGGCTGCGCCGCTGGCGATCCAGGGCCTGTCGGGGAACGTGAACGGCCTCTTGTTCGGCGGACTGCTCGCCGCATGGGCCCTGCGCGATCGAGCGCTGCCGGTCGGCGCGGTCGTTGCCATCGGCGTCGCGATCAAGCTGACGCCAGGGCTGCTCGCGATCTGGCTCGTCAAGGCGGGACGGTGGCAAGCCCTCGTCGCGACGGTCGCCACGGGCACGGTCATCGGCCTCGTCTCGCTCGTCGGCGCCGGCGTTGACAACCACATCGACTGGCTCCGCTCCGTCCCCACGTCTCAGCCCGCGCCCGGATCGCTCGCGACGCTGTTCGGCGTGTCCCCGCTCGTCGTCCTTGTCGTCCTCGGCGCGATCGCGGTCGTCGTCGCCCGCCTTGGTGACGCGCGCTGGGCGTTTGCTGGGGCCGTCGTCGCGACCACGCTCGCGTCGCCCGCCCTCTACCTCGGCCACCTGGGGCTGGCGGCTGCCGCGCTCGCGCCATGGCTCACGAGCGGCCGCCTGGCCGTGCCCAGACCCATCATCGACCGGCGCCCTCAGTCGGCCTCCCCATGACGATGTCGCTGCCTGCGACGCTCCGCCGCGACCCGGTTATGGCAGTTGCCGTCGTCGTATCGATCGGGCTCGTCGTCGCGATCGTCGGCGAGGTCATCGAAATCGCCACGAACCTGAACCGGCTCGCCTTCCCGCTCGACGGCGACCGAGTCCTGTACATGAACGCCGCCCGCGACTGGCTGGCGGGACGTGGCTTCTACGAGTCGTACCAGCTCGCCGGGCCGTACGACATCCGGTCCGGCGACATCCTCTACCCGCCGCCGATGCTGCTCGTCTTCGCGCCGCTTGCGATCATCCCCGACCCGCTCGGCGCCGTTCTCTACTACGCGATTCCGCTCGGCATCACGGCGGCGGTCGTGGCGTGGCTCCGCCCGGCTGCGGTCGGCTGGCCGGCGATCCTGTTCTGCCTCTGGTGGCCGACGACCGTGGTCGTCATTGCCGGCGGCAATCCCGGGATCTGGATCATGGCGTTCATGGCGCTCGGGTGCTGGCGGCGACCGCTGTCCGTCCTCGTGTTCCTCAAGCCGACGCTGGCGCCGTTCGCGTTCTTCGGCGCGAACCGTCGATCGTGGTGGATCGCCCTCGGCGTGCTCGCCCTCGTGTCGCTCGCGTTCCTGCCGCTCTGGTTCGATTTCGCCCGGGCGTCGCTGAATGCCCGGGGTGGAGGCGGGATCTTCTACTCGATCGGTCAGGCGCCGATGCTGCTGCTTCCGCTGGCCGCCTGGGCAACCTCGACCCGACGGCGCCGCGAGCCGCAGCAGCCCCAAGCGGCATGACCGACCGGCTCGGCCGGACCATCGCCTTCCCGGCCCTCGCCGCCCTGACTGCCTACCTGATCTTCATCGGCGGCGGCTGGGCCGGCATCTACTGGCTCGGGCTGCGGGTCCTCAGCCTCGCGCTCGGCGCCGCGCTCCTGGCCGCCTGGTTCGTCGTCGCCTGGCGGGATCCGTCCTGGCGACCGAGCAGCCGGATCGCGCCGGCGCTCGTCCTCGGCCTCGGGGCCATGGCGGTCGCCACGGCGTTTTCCCGTCAGCCACGGCTCGGGTTCGACTACCTGGCGTACGCGATCCTCCTCGTCGCCTTCTATCTGTTCCTCGTCCGCGTCCTCGCTCACCCGTACTTCCGCACGCGATTCATGGATCTCGTCGCCATGCTCGCCGGAGTCCTCGGGATCGCCTACATCGTCCAGGTCGTCGCCACGTGGATCGACTTCTGGGGCCTCGTCGGCGGACTCGCCGCTCCGCCTCTCCGCCCCGCGTTCGCAGGGCTGGGATACGGGAATCCCAGCGCCGTCATGACGGTCTCGATCCTGCTGACGCTGCCGGCTGTCGCGCACCTCGGCTTCGGCAGCCGACGCCGGGCGGCCGCCTCGACGGCGCTGGTCCTGCTTGCCATCTTCTGCACGATCGCGAGCGGATCGCGAGCCGGCTGGCTGGCCGTCGCGCTGACGACGGTCGTGACGGCCGTCGCGTGGCTGCTCTCGGGGGAGCATCGCGACACCGTGCGACGCGCGCTCCAGGAGCGCGGCGCCCGCATCGCGATCGCGGGGGTCGGCATCGCGGCCCTCGTCGTAGCCGCGCTCTTCCTGCCCGGCGCGCTCGCCCGGTTCGGGGCCGGCGGGGAGGCCGTCCGGCTGGGCTTCTTCCAAGCCGCGATCCGGATGTTCGCGGAGTCGCCGCTCCTCGGGACCGGCCCGGGAACGTACGCGCCGTACCGAGCCGCCCACACGCAGAACGCGGCCGATGACTACTACGTCCCCCACGCCCATGACGTCTACCTGCAGTCGGCTGCAGAGTTGGGCGTCGTCGGCCTCATCGCCGGGATCGTCGGGCTCGCGCTCGTCGGGCGACTCGTTCTTGAGGCGATCCGGTCGAACGATCGGAGGCTGTCGGCGATGGGGTGGGCGGCAGCCGTCGGGCTCATCTACTTCGGCGCTCATCAGATCCTCGACTTCTACGCGGAGAAGCCCGCGGCCCTCGCAGCGGCGGCGATCCCGATCGCATGGCTCGACGCGGCCCCCGGCCGCACGGCCGCGGCCGCCACACCGAATCCGCGCTTTGCTCCATGGGGGCGGCTTCTCTCCCCGATCGGCACGATCCTGGTCGTCGCGTCGGTCGGCTGGCTCTCCCTGAGCGAGTCCCGCGCGTCCGCGCACCAGGACGCGGTTGCGCTGACGATCCGCGCGGATTGGCCCGCGGCGTTGAAGCACGCACGCGATGCCGCGTCGGCCGACCCGG
>Ga0070696_100001516_pt1 | contig 15234 bp, 11 predicted proteins | sample KBSK1253metaG_FD_65474 | JGI IMG/M metagenome (GOLD analysis project Ga0070696, IMG submission 65474) | Corn, switchgrass and miscanthus rhizosphere microbial communities from Kellogg Biological Station, Michigan, USA - KBS K1-25-3 metaG | ecosystem: Host-associated > Plants > Roots >... | reverse complement strand
GCCACCGTGCTGAGCGACGTCACGACTGGAACGGCCGCTGTCCAGATCATGGCGGCCATTGAGGCGATGACAATCGCCCAGATCGCCGGGGCCGGCGTGCCATGTTTCGGATTCACCGCACGCAGCAAACGCGATGCGGGCGTGCCTTCATCGCGCGCCAGGGAAAACAGCGCACGCGAAGCGGACGTGATGCAGGAGAGCCCGCAGAACCACATCGCCATCGAGGCCAGAGCTGCCATCGCGTTACCCGCGCGTGCGCCGAGCGCGCTGCCCAGAATCGCGATTACGGCCGGCACCGCATTGCCCTGTGCGTCTTTCGCCTGGAGCACCGCGGGAATGCTGCCAATCGCGAGCGTCAGGGCGATGAGCAGGAAATATCCGACCACGCCCGATATCGCTACGGACAGCACGATGCCCCAGGGCGCGCGCCGCCGTGGATCTTCCGTTTCCTCTGCCAGGTGCGCCGACGCGTCGAAGCCCGTGTAAGTCCACTGGGCCTGCAACAGTCCCAGCACAAATGCCCACCAGTAAGGCGATCGGCTGTTGCTGTTGACGCCCTCGAACAGAAATCCGACCGGCTGTTTCGGGGCCAGCAGCATCAACGCAGCCACCAGCACGATTACGCCGACGATGTGCACCGTCACGCTCCAATCGTTCAGGATCGCAACCAGCCGCACACCGTAGTGATTGAGCGCTCCCTGCGTGATCAGGATGAAAATGAACATCAGGTAGAGATATCGCGGCGTGGATGCTACGCCCAAAAACGGCAGAATAAACTGCGCGCAACTGTAGTTGATGCCTGCCTGCGCCGCAATCAGGCCGAAAATATTGAGCCAGGCGACAAACCATCCGGCGCCCGGACCGCCGAGATCCGCGGCCCAATGGTACATGGCGCCCGCGGTTGGGTATGCCGAGCAAAGCTCCGCCATGCTCGCGGCTACCGTCAGGGTGAAAATGGTCGCCAGCGGCCACCCCAGGGTCATTTCGAGCGGACCGCCCATTTCCAGACCGTAGCCGTAGAGCGTCACGGCGCCGGTCAGAATCGAAATGATGGAAAACGAAATGGCGAAGTTGGAAAACCCGCCCATGCCGCGGAACAGTTCCTGGGCGTATCCGAAGCGGCCGAGGTCGTCCTGATCGGGCTGGGCCTGGGTCACTAAAGAGTCACTTCTTCGTTTAACTGTTTGCTGATCGCCTTCTCAATCAGTTCCTTGAGCGTGTCGCCGGATTCGACGTGCACGAAAGAGTTCTCGACGATGTCCCAATCGAGTTTGTAGCTCTTGGCGTGAGCGGAAACCCAGACCTGGCGCACCGGCGTGTTGGGGCTAACCACGAACTTGGCCGGCGGATCTTCGAACTCGATCCCCAGCGCGCCCGAGTTGAAATCCACGTCGAATCCGTAATCGTCCGCGGCGCCCATCAATGCGCGATGCAGCAAGGTCAGGGCTTCGTCGGCGCGTTTTTTGAAATCCTGTTCTTCCATCGAGTGGCGCTCCTGTTTTTTTACACACCCCGAAGGCTGATGGCGGCGTAGGCAAGCGAGAGACCGATCATCACTACGACGGTCACCCAGGCGACCAGATTGTACACGCGCGAATTGACCCACTCCTTCATCAGGCTCTTCTTATTGATAAGCAGCGTCATGAAAATCAGCACGATAGGTAATAATACGCCATTGATTACCTGGGAAATCAAGATCATTTTGATTAACGGAAAGGCCGGAACCAGCACTACTCCCGCGCCAACCACGATGAGCAGCGTGTACAGCCAGTAAAAGATCGGCGCCTCGGTGAACCGCCGGTTGACGCCCGATTCAAAGCCAAGACCCTCGCACACCGAATAGGCGGTCGAGAGCGGCTGGATGCAGGCGGCGAACAGGGAGGCGTTCATCAGTCCCGCGGAGAACAGCAAGAATGCGTACTGGCCGAACGGTTTGAGCGCCTCCGCCGCCTGGGCGCCGTCGGTGATGTCGCGCGGTCCGTTGGCCCAGATCGCGCCCGCGCAGGACACGATGATGAAAAATGCAATGACCGATGTCATGATGCATCCCACCACCACCTCGATGCGCGAATCGGAATACTCCTTCGCGGTGATGCCTTTCTCCACCACCGCCGCCTGCAGGTAAAACTGCATCCATGGGGCGATGGTTGTCCCGACCATGCCGATCAGCATCTCGATATAACCCGCATCGAGCATCAGGACCGGGCGGACGCTGTAGATCGCGGCTTCCTTCCAATCGGGTTTGATCAGGATGCCGGAAATGACATAGGACACATAAAAGACGCACGCGAAGAGAAACACTTTTTCCACGCTCTGATAGTTGCCCTTTACCACCAGCAGCCACACGGCCGCCGCCCCAATAGGAACCGAAATGTAGCGGCTCACATGAAACAACTGGAGGGAGCTGGCGATGCCGGCGAAGTTAGCCATGATGTTGGTGAGGTTCACCAGCACCAGCAGCGCCATGATGAAAAACGTCACGCGCAGGCCGAACTCTTCGCGAATCAGGTCCGAGAGACCCTTGCCGGTGACCGCGCCCATGCGCGAGCACATCTCCTGCGTGAGGATCAGGGCGATGGTGATAGGCGCCAGCGTCCAGAGCGGGAGATAACCGAAGCGCGACCCCGCCTGCGAATACGTGATGATGCCGCCGGCGTCGTTATCGACAACCGCGGTAATGAATCCCGGGCCGAGAACCCCCAGGAAGATCGCGATTCGCACGCGCAGCGATTTGAGCATCGGCGGTTTCCATCACTTGTGCCTCAGCACGGAGATAATATCGTCAGCGGTAATCACGCCCACCAGGCGGCCCTCTTCGTCTACGACGGGCAGCGCCAGCAGGTTGTATTTGTCGAATAGCTCGGTGACTGCGTCCTGCTTCTCATCGACAGTGGCCGAAATCAGAGTCTCGCTAGCCAGTTCTTTGAGCCGGGTCGCACCACTGGCGATAAATAATCGCGCGAGCGGAACCGATCCAGTGAGCCGGCCATCGGGATCCACCAGGAACAGCGCGTTCAGGCTCTCGAGTTGGTCCTCGTTGCCTTTGAGGGCATTCATGGCGTCTTCGACGGTCGCGCTGTCGTGCAGCGTGATGTACTCGGTGTTCATCATGCCGCCGGCCGTGTCTTCCTTGAACTCGAGCAGCTCGCGCACTTCAGATTCCGGCGCCACCTCCATCTCTTCGAGAATCTCCTCGGATCGGGATTCTTCCAGCCCAGCCAGCACATCGGCGGCCTCGTCCGGCGCCATCTCTTCAACGATGTCGGCGGCCTTCTCGGGCTCGAGCGATTCGAGAATGCTCACCTGCATCTTAGGATCGATCTCCGACAGCGCATCCGCGGCCACTTCGCTGTCGATGCTTTCGAAGATGGCCCCACGCTCCGCCGGGCTGAGTTCCTCGACGATATCGGCCAGATCGGCGGGGTGGATCTTTTCCAGCTTTTCGTGGGAAATGTTCAACCGCAGGCGGCGTTGCGGGTCGGTTTCCACAATGTTGCAGAACTCCCACCGGATGGACTTCGGCGGAATCGGGCGCTGCAGGTTCCTGATGAGCCTGCGCGGCACCACGCCCTGCACCAGGCGGCGGAAGATGCTTCGCATGCCGATGTCCACTTCCAGCACGTACAAAGACTGCCGGCCGTTGGAATGGCCGTTGCTGTTGCCGTTGCGAACTTCGAAGGTGACGTCGTTGACCCGCACCACCTTGCGGCCGTTGACGTCGATGATCTGCTGGTCGAGCAGGTCGCGCCCGATCCGCAGCATGTATTCGTCGGAATGGTACGGAGTGAGCAGCTCATCGCTGAGCCGAATTCCACCGAGCGATATGGAAGCGACCTGATCGAAACGGACCGACAGCCACGCCGAGCCGGCGCCTACCAGAAATCGGTCGATGCGGGCGGGATGCACGAGCGGAACGACGGCGGCGTCGCGCACTCGGCCGATCCGGCGGCCTCGTGTGTCGAGGACCGGCAGACCCGTCAATTCGGTGTAAAAGAGGATCGATTCCGCCATGGGTAACGTCCGGCGCACAGCTTGAGCGCATTACGGGCGTTCCCAACCAGCCGTTCGGACGATGATGCGCGCTACATGCGTTTCCTGCGCCTGTTTTCACTATGACGCAGTGCGGCGGGAAGTCGCAAGAAATTTTTGCGGGAAACGGTACTCGTGCTTATCCATTCGGATTCGACGGCCGCGGAATGTGACTCCTTCGCTCTCGAGACGCAGCCGCTGCTCCATACCCGGGTGGCCGGGAAGCCGTATTTCGCCCCCTGCGCCCACCACACGGTGCCACGGAATCGACCCGTGAGCCGCGCGCAGCGCCCACGCCACCTGCCTGGCGCCGCGAGGGTACCCGGCGGCGCGCGCCACCTCGCCGTAAGTCGCGACCTTTCCTTTGGGGATTTTCCAAACCGGTTGGATGAGTTCCCCGAGCATGCGACTAGGCGACCGGCGCCGCTTCCCGGATGTCGTCACTAACTAACGTAAACTTTTCGAAATTGCGATTGAATCTCGCGCCGAGGTCTCTGGCGGCACGGTCATAGGCAGCCGGATCCTTCCACATCCCGCGCGCATCCAGGAATTCGGGCGGCACGCCCGGGCAGGCGCGTGGAACCAGCACGCGAAATACCGGGTGCGGAGTCATAGGGACGTCTTCGAGGCTGCCCGAAAGCAACGCATGCAGCATGGCGCGAGTGTGCGCCAACTTGATGCGCTCTCCCACTCCGTACGGGCCGCCGACCCATCCCGTATTCACCAGCCAGCACGCGGCCTTGTGGCTTCGCAATTTTTCCCCCAGCAGCTTGGCGTAAACGCCCGGTTTTCGCGTCAGAAAGGGAGCGCTGAAGCATTCGCTAAACGTGGCCTGCGGCTCTTTTCCCAACCCGCGCTCGGTGCCCGCCACCTTGGCCGTATAACCGCTCAAGAAGTGATACATGGCCTGTTCGGGTGTCAGGCGCGATATCGGCGGCAGTACGCCGAACGCATCCGCGGTGAGGAAAATCACATGGGCGGGGTGGCCCGCGAGACCCGGAACGACCGCGTTATCGATAAAGGTAAGCGGGTAGGCGGCGCGCGTATTCTCCGTGATGGCCTCCGAATCGAAGTCCAGGCGGCGTGTTTCAGGATCGATCACGACATTTTCGAGCACCGTACCGAAACGGATGGCTTTCCAGATCTGCGGCTCCTGCTCGGGCGATAGGCGGATGCACTTGGCGTAGCAGCCGCCCTCGAAATTGAACACGCCCCGAGTGCTCCAGCCGTGCTCGTCATCACCGATCAGCAGACGATCCGGATCCGCCGACAGCGTCGTTTTGCCCGTGCCCGAGAGACCGAAAAAGAGCGCCACGCGGCCATCGGGGCTCATGTTGGCGGAGCAGTGCATCGGCATCACGTCGCGTTCCGGCAACAGGTGATTCAGCACCGTAAAGACCGATTTCTTCAGCTCGCCCGCGTAGCTGGTGCCCGCGATTACCACTACTTTGCGCGTGAAATTGAGGATGATGCAGGTTCCGGAGTTCGTTCCATCCGTGAAGGGCTCCGTCTCTACTTCCGGCGCGAAAAGGATCGTGAAGTCCGGCGAGTCCGAAGCCTTTCTGGTTTCATCGGGACGGATCAGCAGTTGTCTCGCGAACAGCGCATGCCACGCATATTGAGTGACCACGCGAACCGAAAGCGAGTAATCCGGGTCGGCCGAGCCGAAGCAGTCCTGAACGAAAAGCTCCCGGCCCGCCAGAAATGAAGTGACCCTAGAATAAATTCGCTCGAAGTGTTGGGGAGATATCGCCTGGTTCACGGCCCCCCAGTTGACGGAGGATTCCGTTAGATCGTCGCGAACGATGAACTTATCCTGTGGCGAGCGCCCGGTAAACTGGCCGGTGCGCACCACCAGCGCGCCGTTGTCGGCCAGCACGCCTTCCTGCCGCAGAATCGAATGCTCGATGAGCCGTTCGGCGCCGAAATTCGCAAAAGTAGCGCCGGCATTGCGAATTCCCAGCAGCTCCAGGCCATCGGGAGCGGCAGAACTGCGGTCAGCCGGCATGCTCTCATCGTAATATGGAAGTATGTTGGGACGCGTACGCGCGTGCGCCACCGCGATGATGCTGTGCCTGTGCGCTTACAGCCAGGTGATTGAATTTGAATCGGGCGGGCTCAAATATCAGACCCTGACGCGCCGAGGCGTGACTCTCATGTTCGCGCACATGCCGGCTCACGTCCGCGACTTTTCAATTGTGCAGATTGCGGTCTCGAACGGCTCGGCGTCCCCTTACACGATTCGCCCCGAAGATTTTCGCTTTGTTCGCGATGATGGAGTAATCATCCAGGCCATGCCCGCCAGGCAGGTGATCAACCTCCTGCTGGAAAAGGGCTCGCGGAATGACGTCATCCGGCTTGTATCGGCTTATGAATCCGGCCTCTACGGAATCTCGCGTATGCTTTCCACCAATGGTTATGAACAGCGGCGGCAGGCGGCCCTCGCTGAGGTTTCTTCTACCAGGCTGAAGGCCGCGGCGGCGGCGTCGGCCATCGCGCTGGTTCAGGTCAAGCTCGCCGCGGGCCAGTCCACCGACGGCGCCGTCTTCTTTCCGCACGAAGGTAAGCCCCTGACCGGCGGCCGGCTGGTTGTCAACACCAATACTGACACCTTTCGATTCAACGCCGAGTAGGGGCTAGCGCCGTTACTGAACTTTTGTTTGCCAGCGCATTGAACGGCGGGTGCTAAAATATCATGTGTAAATTTTCATGGGGGAGGAACGCTTATGCGTCGCTTGACAACCTTGTTTCTTGCTCTGTTTGCGCTGATTTCCATCTGCAATGGGCAGCAGAAAAAGCGTGTGGCGGTCATGAATTTCGACTATGCCACGGTCCATTCCAGTGTGCTGTCGATCTGGGGCGCCGACCAGGACATCGGCAAGGGCATCGCGGACATTCTGGTCGACAAACTGGTAAACACCGGCCAGTATTCGGTCATCGAGCGCAAGATGCTGGACAAGATTCTGGCCGAGCAGAATTTCTCCAACAGCGATCGCGCCGATCCGTCGTCGGCCGCGAAAATGGGCAAGATCCTGGGTGTCGATGCCATCATCATCGGGAGCATTACGCAATTCGGCCGCGATGATAAGAAGACGGGCATCGGCGGCGGTGCATTCGGCGGTTTCGGACGCAAAGTGGGTCTCGGCGGAGTCGAGAAACGAGAGGCCAAAGCCGAGGTCGCGATTACGGCTCGCATGATCAACACCGATACTGCTGAGATCATGGCTTCAGTTACCGGCAAGGGACAGTCCATGCGCGGCGGCACGTCGCTGGTGGGCGCCGGAGCGGGGGGCGGGTCCGGAGCCGGCGGCGGTTTCGACATGCGAAGCAGCAATTTCGGGGCCACCATCCTGGGTGAGGCGGTCCACTCCGCATGCGACCAGGTGGCCAAGCAGCTCGATACCAAGGCAACGGCGTTGCCCACGCGAACGGTCAGCATCGACGGACTGGTCGCGGATGCTTCGGGGGATTCGGTAATCGTGAACGTCGGCAAGATGGCCGGGATAAAAGTGGGTGACAAGCTGGAAGTCCGCCGAAAAGTACGCGAGATCAAGGATCCTGGCACCGGCAAGGTTATCAAGCGAGTGGAAGACAAAGTGGGCGACCTGGTGGTGACGGAAGTGGACGATAGCTCCGCCACCGGCAAGTACACAGGATCGACGCCGGCCAAGGTCGGCGATACGGTACGGAATCCTTCGTGAGGCGAAAATGAGCCTGGATATCGGCAGCAGGATCGGCGACTACGAGATCGTGGCGGTCTTGGGCGCCGGCGGCATGGGTAAGGTTTTTAAGGTCCGCAACGCCATTTCGGACCGCGTGGAGGCTATGAAAATCCTGCTGCCCGATCTGGAGCACGAGCCGGATCTCGCGGACCGTTTCATGCGCGAGATCAAAGTCCAGGCCAGCCTGCAGCATCCCAATATCGCGGCGCTGCACACGGCGTTGCGCGTGGAAAACCAGCTCCTCATGGTGATGGAACTGGTGGAGGGCATGACGCTCGAGCAGCGCCTGCATCAGGGTCCGATCCCGCTCGATCAGGGCGTCGATTGTGTCTGCCAGGTGCTTGACGCTCTGGGATATGCACATCAGCGCGGCGTGGTTCACCGCGATATCAAGCCGGCCAACATGATGCTCACTCCTTCCGGCCTGGTGAAGCTGATGGATTTCGGCATCGCCAAAGCCGCGGCCGATCGCAAGCTCACCATGACGGGCACCACCATGGGCTCGCTCTATTACATGTCGCCTGAACAAATCAAGGGCGTCTCGACGATTGACTCTCGCAGCGATCTCTATTCGGTGGGCGTATCGCTCTACGAGATCGTGACCGGCAAGAAACCGTTCGACGGCGACAGCCAGTTCGCTATTATGGCGGCCCACCTGGAAAAGAATCCTGTGCCGCCGATCACGCTGGATTCCCGGCTTCCCAGCATCTTGAACGACGTCATTCTGATGTCGATCGCCAAGAACCCGGATGAGCGGTTTCAGTCGGCGCAGGCGTTCGGCGCCGCGCTGGGGGCAGTCCGACAGTCGCTTGGAATGGCCCCGATGTCCGTTCCGTTGTCGTCTCGGCAGGTGATTCCGGAGGCGCCGACGCAGGGGGCAACCGTGCTGATGACGCCCGTTCCGGGGCGCTTGCCGACAGCACCCGCTCCGCCGCCGCCACCTCCACCCGCCGCGGCAGAAGTGCATGCTAAATCCGGAAAGCGTTGGTTATGGGTGAGTGCCGGGGCTCTAGCAACCGTTCTGGTCCTGGTAGGCGCCATCCAGTTTGGCCCGTGGCGCAAGACCAGCGCCCAGTCCCCGGAAGGTGTGCAGAGTTCGGCTCCAGCCAGCGCACCGATCACGCAGCCCCCTATTGAAACAGCGCGGCCCCCGGTCCAGACACCGCAAGCACCTGCGGCCACGCCGGCTCCTGTGGAGCGGTTCGAGCCGGCAACGCCCGCTCCGGCGGCAGTGACGAAACCGCCCGGCGCCAGACCCGCTCGCGGAGAGCAGAAACCGCCTATGAGACAGGCTGCCGAGCCGCTGGCCGCTCCTTCCGCCGCTCGACCCCCTAGTGCCGGCGTGATCCGGCAGGCAGTGCCGGCGACGACTGAGCCGGAGCGAAGTGGAAACCTGGCGCCGCAACCGCCCCCGCAAGCGGCAGTCGCGCCCCCAAGGGCCGCGGCGGCTCCCACAGTCGACGACGCTGCCGTTCTGCAGGACCTTCGCGAGCAGCTGGTGCAACTGGCGGCGCGTGTTGGAGCGATTCAAAACAGCCTCGGAAATCTCAAACGATCGCAGGCAGCGGCCGGAATGTCGCTGCGTGGCGATATGGCGTCGGCGGAGAGCCGTATGAACTACTTGATGGACGGCGCTAAATCCGCGCTAAGCGCGCACGACGCCACAGCAACCAAAAAGTTCATGCAATCGGCGGAAAGAGAAGTCGAGAAACTGGAAAAGTTTCTGGGCCTATAGCTTCGTTACAGCGCAAACCTGGCGCGGTCGGCGCTTACGGCAGCACCGAGCACCGCAAGCTCATCGCTGGTAGGCACGATCTCGAACTGGCTTCCCTGCAGCGAGCTCATTTTCACCATCTCCTGCAAATCCACACTGAGACGTTCGAGGTCGACGAAGCGCGTATTGTGGCCGGTGAGATAAAACTTGCCGGGTCCGTCCAGATGGACGCTGGTCGCCGTACCGGCCGCAAGCGCACGGTGCCATAGCTTTACGAATGCCTGACAGCGAGCGTCGCCGCGCTTGGCCTCATCGAACACTTCGTCCGGCTCCATATCGAGGAACCTGCGGCGCATGGCGGCATTGCCCATGATGCCCTCCAAATGACCCACGCCGCCGCAGCCGCAGAAATTCTCTTTGGGGTCGAGCGTGACCACCATATGGCCGCCCTCCCAAACTCCCTCGGCCTGAGGATAACGCCCGAAGCCGATGCCGTCGCCCAGGGTCCACGCGCGAATCAGGCTCTCCAGTTTTCCTCGCCGGGCCGCGATTCCGGCTGCAATCGCGTCCGCGTCGTTCAACACCAGCGTCGAGCCGAATGACGGCGAAAGCTTCGCCTGGATGTGCAATCCCTTGGTCTGCTGGAGGTTTGGAGACTCTTCCACGCGCCCTTCGCGGATGATTCCGGCAAAGCCGACTCCCACAGCATCGATCTTCTGGCCCCGAGACACGACCTCGATTTGCTGCAGGATCAACCGCACGATGTCTTCAGCGGGCAGGCCCAGGAGGCCGCCCTCCGACTGCGATTCCGGATAGGTCCGAACCTCGCCGACCAGTTGATGACCGTCCACCAGCCCGGTCACGATCCGATCTGCCGCCAGAACGCCGATGGTTTTTCCCATTTCTGTCTTTACCTCCTGGGCGGCTACAGCCGGGCCAGCTTGTTCAGGCCGTTGAACGCGGCGGCCTTGTAACATTCAGCCAGAGTCGGGTAGTTGAAGACGGTATCCACAAAGTAATCCACGGTTCCTTTCAATATCAGGACCGCCTGGCCGATGTGCAGCAGCTCGGAGGCGCCCTCGCCGATGATGTGGACGCCGAGCAGTTCTTTGGTTTCGCGGTGGAAGATCAGCTTCAGCCGGCCGGTCGTATCCCCGCGGATCTGGCCGCGCGCAATTTCGCGGTAATAGGCTACACCCACTTCGTAGGGAACATCCTCCTCGGTAAGCTGTTCCTCGGTCTTGCCGATGAACGAAATCTCCGGAATGGTATAGATGCCGTACGGATAGTACGCTGGATTCGAGTGCAGCGCGACGCCGAAAGCGTGTGCCGCCGCGATCCGTCCCTGTTCCATCGAAACCGATGCCAGGCTGGGGAAACCAATCACGTCGCCCACCGCATAAATGTGCGGTTGACTGGTGCGGTATTCGGCATCGGCCTCGATACGCCCGCGCGCATCGGCTTTGATGCCGGCGGCTTCCAGGTTCAGCTCGTCGATATTGCCCTGACGCCCGACCGCATACAGCAGCGCGTCGCCGGAGATTTTCTTTTTGCTTTGCAGATAGGCGACTACGCATCCAGGGGTGGCCTCGTCCACGCTATCTACTTCTTCGTTGAGCCGCATGGTGACGCGGTGGTCGCGCAGGTGATAGGAAAGCGCTTCAACGATCTCCGAGTCGGCGAACTCGAGCAGGCGCGGCCGTTTCTCCACCAGGATCACGCGCACTCCCAGGGTCGCGAACATGCAGGTGTATTCGACGCCGATGACGCCGCCGCCCACTACGATCAGGGTTTTCGGAATGTCCGGCATCTGCATGATCTGATCGCTGTTGACGATCGTGCGGCCGTTCAGCGGGACTTTGGGAGAGGCACTCGGCTGGGTTCCAACGGCAAGTATGATGTTGGCGGCCTCGAGATCCACCTGCCCCAGGGAATTGGTCACGCGAATGTGATTGGGGTCGACAAAGCTAGCGGTTCCACTGAGCATCTCCACACCGTTACGCGCAAGCTGTGCCCGCGTGACATCGATTTCGGTCTTGATTACATGCTGCACGCGGAAAGAAAGATCGGACATGCTGATCTTCTCCTTCACGCGGTAATTGATGCCGTAGATGTTCTGATAATGGAAGCCGGATAGGTGCAGCACGGCCTCGCGCATAGTCTTGCTGGGGATGGTGCCGGTATTAATACAGGCGCCACCGATGACATCGCGTTTTTCGATGAGAACCACCCGCTTACCGATCTTTGCCCCTTGAATGGCGGCGCGCTGGCCTGCGGGTCCGGAGCCGATGACGATCAAATCGAACGTTAACATCTGGATGGGATCGGCTTTACTTCAAGCTTATATTACCCTACAGTGATGCCTCGCAACGCGTCTCGCGCCGCATTTTTCCTGGCTGGAGTATTGGTCATGGCGCAAGACCAGCGACCGCGCGCTCGAGAATTGGGCGTGCCGGCCGGCATCCTGCCGCCTGGGTCATGGAACGCGATCACTGACGTCGCGGGCGTGCTGGTGGGACATGCGACCTTGATTCGCGGCGAAAATATCCGTACCGGCGTGACCGCCGTCCTGCCGCACGCGCGCAATCTGTTTCGTGAAAAAGTGCCTGGAGCGGTTTTCGTCGGCAACGGTTTCGGCAAACTCGCCGGCTCGACGCAGGTCAACGAGCTGGGCGAGATCGAAACGCCCATTGTGCTTACCTCCACGTTGAACGTGCCGCGCGCCGCCGACGCGCTCATCGACTATATGCTGGCGCTCCCCGGCAACGAAGATGTGCGCTCCGTCAACCCTCTGGCGGCGGAAACCAACGATGGCTTCTTGAACGACATCCGCGGCCGTCACGTGGGGCGCGAGGACGTTTTCGCCGCCATCCGAACGGCAAAATCCGGACCGGTCGAAGAGGGCGCGGTGGGCGCCGGCACCGGCACGGTCGCATTCGGATTCAAGGGCGGCATCGGTACGGCGTCGCGGCGTCTGCCGGCCTCGCTTGGCAGCTACACGGTCGGCGTGCTGGTCCAGACCAATTTCGGCGGAGTGCTCACGATCGCGGGCGCTCCGGTGGGCCGCGAACTGGGCCGTTACTATCTCAAAGACGAGCTCGATCGCGAAAGCCGCGAAACCCGCAGCAACCCTGCCGACGGATCGGTTATCGTGGTGATCGCTACCGATGCGCCGGCCGACCATCGCAATCTGAGCCGCATGGCGTCGCGATCGATGATGGGCCTGGCGCGCACCGGCTCCGCCGCATCGAACGGCAGCGGCGATTACGCCATCGCATTCAGCACCGCGCGCGGCGTTCCCGTTCTGGCAAATGATGCCATGTCGCCCCTGTTCCTGGCAGTGATCGAAGCCACCGAAGAGGCGGTTTATAATTCGCTTTTCCGCGCCGTGACAATGAACGGAAACGGGCACACGGTGGAGGCCCTGCCGCTCGAGCGGACGCTCGAAATTTTACGAAAGTATCGGGCCATCGGACCCCGTTCCTATTGACATTCTATATGAGGGCTGCTAATTTCATACAGAATCTCTATAGGAGAATCCGATGCACGGCCTGGGAATGCCGCGCCGCATCGAGCAGATCACCCGGGGGACGTTCCAGGTAAAGCCAGGGTCGCTATTTCCCGCTTTGCATCGAATGGAGCAGGCCGGATGGCTCACGTCCACATGGGGCGAATCGGAGAATAACCGAAAGGCCGAGTTTTATCGGCTCACCAGGGCAGGGCGCTGCCAGCTCGAATCCGAAACGCCACAGTGGGGGCGGATTTCGTTTGCCATCGAGAGCGCACTGGAAGCGTCCTAATAAGTATGCTGACGCGTTTCTTCAGTTTTTGGCGAAACCTATTCCGGAAATCCCGCCTGGATGCCGACCTCGACCGCGAAGTTCGCGCCTACGTGGACATGCTGGCGGAGGAAAAGATGCAGGCGGGTATGAGCCCCGAAGAAGCGCGGCGCGCCGCCTTCATCGAGCTCGGCGGCGTCGAACAGGTCAAAGAGCAGGTTCGAGACGTGCGTGTTGGAATTTTTCTGGACACCTTGTGGCAGGATCTCCGTTACGGCTTTCGCACATTGACCAGGAGCCCCGGCTTCACGCTCGTGGCGGCGGCCGCGCTGGCTCTGGGAATCGGCGCGAATACCGCGATTTTCAGCATCGTTTATGGCGTTCTGTTCCGGCCGCTGCCGTACCCCGACGCGGACCGCGTGGCCCTGGTGTACATGCGCTTTTCGCCGCAAAATTCGGAAAGGGGCACGATGTCGCAGGCGGACTTTTTCGATTGGCGCGCGCAAAATCGCGCATTCGAGGAGCCAGCCGCTTTCATGTACGATCGCTTCGATCTCACCGGGACAGCCGAGCCCGAACAGGTGCTGGGCGCGCGCGTGACGGCAGGTTTCTTTTCGGCGCTCGAGGTCCGGCCGCTGCTCGGTCGCCTGTTGTTGACCGGAGAAGACCAGCCGTCCGCGGGTTCGGTGGCGGTGATCGGAGAAGCTCTGTGGCGCCGCCGTTTTCGCGCGGACCCGAACGCCATCGGCCAGGCGATTACGCTGGACGGCTCCAAGTACACCATCGTCGGAGTCATGGCGTCCACGTTCCATTTTCCTCAACCCGAAAGCGAACTCTGGACGAACCTCATTCTGGAACCGCCCACGCGCCGCGGACCGTTTTTCTATCGCGGCTTGGGAAGGTTAAAGCCTGGCGTCACGATCGAGCAGGCCCAGGCGGAGACCAACACCATCGGCAAACGCATCGAACAGGCCAATCCGCATAATTATGTCCATCTGACGATGCCCGTTGTTCCTTTGCGAGCGGCGTTGGCGTCCGGCGTCCGGCTCGGGCTGCTGGTCATGTTCGGCGCGGTTGGATTGGTCTTGCTGATTGCGATCGTCAATGTCTCGAACCTGCTGCTCGCGCGCGCCAGCACGCGCGAACGGGAAATGGCCGTGCGGTTGAGCCTGGGCGCCGGCCGCGCCCGCGTGGTGCGTCAACTGCTCACGGAGAACGCGCTACTCGCGCTCTTCGGCGGGCTGGCTGGGCTGTTGCTCGCTTATGCGGGAATCCAGTTACTGCGCGTCTGGAATCCCGGGCGCCTCCCGCGCATCGATGATATTCGCCTGGACGGCCGGGTACTCGCCTTCACGTTTGTAGTCTCGGTAGTAACCGGCATTCTGTTCGGCCTGGCCCCCGCGCTCCAAAGTTCCCGCACCGACCTCAACACATCGCTCAAAGAGGGCGGCCGGAGCGGTACCGCCGGCTCAGCCCGCCGCCGCACGCTGAACGCTCTGGTAGTGGCTGAGATCGCTCTCTCGCTGACACTTCTCATCGGAGCCGGATTGCTGCTGCGCAGCTTTAATCTATTGCAGCAGGTCAATCCGGGATTTCAGGCGCCGCCCGAGCGGATTCTGACGCTGCAAATTTCACCCAGCGCATCCAAATACGCGGATGAGCGAACAGGCATCGCGTTTTATCAACGGCTGCTCGAGCGCGTTCGCCATTTGCCGGGTGTGGTGTCGGCGGGAATTGCCGACAGCCTTCCGCCCAACCGGCAAGCGGATATGGACACGTTCGTGATTGAAGGCGAGCCGTTCGAGGGCGGCGACATCCATCCCGCTTTGACCGCGCCTCATGTCAGTCCCGAATATTTTCCCGCGCTAGGCATTCCTTTGATCGAGGGCCGGTACTTCACCGAGCGGGATACCGGAGATTCGACGCGCGTGACCATCATCAGCGCGACCATGGCGCGACGCTACTTCTCCGGGAGCAGCCCCATAGGCAG
>Ga0070696_100001515_pt1 | contig 15248 bp, 18 predicted proteins | sample KBSK1253metaG_FD_65474 | JGI IMG/M metagenome (GOLD analysis project Ga0070696, IMG submission 65474) | Corn, switchgrass and miscanthus rhizosphere microbial communities from Kellogg Biological Station, Michigan, USA - KBS K1-25-3 metaG | ecosystem: Host-associated > Plants > Roots >... | reverse complement strand
CGCGAGGTCGGCCTTGAGACCCTTCACCACGGCCTTCATCGCCTTCGTCTGCGCGTCGCCACCGACGCGGGAGACCGAAAGGCCGCTGTTCATCGCGGGCCGGATGCCCTGGTTGAAGAGGTCCGTCTCGAGGTAGATCTGGCCGTCGGTGATCGAGATGACGTTCGTGGGGATGTAGGCGGAGATGTCGTTCGCCTGCGTCTCGATCAGCGGCAGCGCGGTGAGCGACCCGCCACCGTTCTCCTTATTGAGGCGTGCGGCGCGCTCGAGGAGGCGGGAGTGCAGGTAGAAGACGTCTCCCGGGTACGCCTCGCGTCCGGGCGGGCGCCGCGTCAGGAGCGAGACCTGCCGGTACGCCCAGGCATGCTTCGTCAAGTCGTCGTAGACGACGAGCGCGTCCTGGCCCTTATCGCGGAAGTACTCGCCCATGGCGCAGCCCGCGAACGGCGCGAGGTACTGGATGGGCGCGGGATCGGACGCGCCGGCGATGACGACGATCGTGTGGTCCATCGCGCCGTGCTCCTCGAGCGTCGCGACGATCTTCGCGACCGATGAGTCCTTCTGCCCGATCGCGACGTAGATGCAGATCAGGTCCTGGCCCTTCTGGTTGATGATCGTGTCGATCGCGACGGCGGTCTTGCCCGTCTGACGGTCGCCGATGATCAGCTCGCGCTGGCCACGGCCGATCGGCGTGATCGCGTCGATGACCTTGACTCCGGTCTGCACCGGCGTGTCGACGTTCTGCCGCATCATCACGCCAGGAGCAACGACGTCGACCGGTCGGAACTCCTTCGTGTCGATCGGGCCTTTCCCGTCGAGCGGTCGCGCGAGCGGGTCCACGACGCGACCAACGAGCTGCTGACCCACCGCGGTCTCGACGATGCGACCGGTGGTGCGGACCTCACCGCCCTCCTCGATGCCGGTGTAGTCGCCCAGGATGATCGCGCTCACGGTGTCCTCTTCGAGGTTGAACGCGAGGCCGAAGACGTTGTTGCCGAAGTCGAGCAGCTCCGACGCGAGGCAGGCCGCGAGCCCGTGGATGCGGGCGATGCCATCGCCGATCTCCACCACGGTGCCGACGTCGACCGATTCGGATCGCCCTTCGAACTTCTGGATCTGCGCCTTGATGATGTCGGTGATCTCTGACGTCGTCGCCACGGTGTTCTCCCTCTAGCGCGCGAGCTCGCGCTCGAGCTCGGCCAGCTGTGCTTTTAGCGATGAGTCGATGAGCCGGTCGCCGATCTGTACCTTCGCGCCGCCGATGAGCGACTCGTCGACGGCGAAGGTCGCGCGGATCTTCTTGCCGCTCGATCGCTCCAGGCGCGCCACGAGGTCGTCGCGCTCGCGGGTGCTGAGCTCCGTTGCCGTCGTGATCCTGCCTTTGACGATCCCGGCGCGCCGCTCCACCAGATCGGAGTACGCGAGGGCGATCTGCGGGAACAGCGCGATGCGCTCGCGCTCGAGCAAAAGACCAAGTAGCGAGCGGATCGCCCTGGGCTCGCCAGCGGTCGCGGCATCGATCGCAGCACGCCGCGCCTGCAGCGGGACGCCAGGATTGCGGAGCGCGCGCAAGATGTCGCCGCTCAGCGCCTCACGCAGTCGCGCGAACGAAGCGGCGAACTCTTCTTCCGCTTTTTCAGCCGACGCGATCTGAAGGAGCGCCTCGGCGTAACGTCGCGCGGATGAGCCGGAGAGTGCTTCTGCCACTAGTTCTGCTTCAGCTCGGCACCGGCCTCATCCAGTGACCGCTCGATGAGCGCCCGGTGCTGCTCGGCACTGATCTCCTTGCCGAGGATGCGGCTAGCGGCGAGGACGACCATCGAGGCGACCTCAGTGCGAAGCTGTGCCAGCGCCTGATCGTGAAGGTGCTGCGCGTCCTCGCGCCCCTTCTCGCGGATACGATCGGCCTCCGTCTTCGCCTGCGTCCGGATGTCTGCCGCGGCAGCCTCCGCGGCTTTCGTGGTGCGCTCGGCGATCGCGGCCGCTTCACGACGCGCCTGCATAAGAAGCTCTTCGACCTCCTGTTTGATCCGCTCGCGTTCGACCTTCGATGCCTCGGCGAGGTCGAGGCCTTCGCGTATGCGACGGGCACGGTCTTCCAACGCAGCCGTGACCGGCCCCCAGAGGAAACGCCGCAGCAGCCAGTAGAGGATCAGGAACTGGATGATCGAGACGAGGATCCAGTAGGGATCCACGACCAACGCGAACGGGTTCTCCTCTGCGGCGAGCGGAGCGAAGAACATCTAGCCGATCCGCGTCCAGAGCAAGATGCCGAGAACGAAGGACAAAATGCCGAGGCCTTCGGCAAGCGCCGCGCCAAGGATCATGTTCGTTCTGATGAGACCGGCGGCGTCAGGGTTGCGGCCGATCGCTTCACTCGACTTCGCCGCGATGATGCCCACGCCGATGCCAGGACCAAGGACGCCGAAGCCGACGGCGATTCCGGCAGCGAGACCAGCGAATTCCATTGCGATGGGTCCTTTCTTTACTAGTGACTTCTTACGCTGATGACTTAGGCAGCTTGGGTCGCGGGGTGCTGTTCGGGCGACGGGACGCGGTCCGTATCCGTATGACTCCCTTCCTCGTGTTCCTCGTCATGTGATTCGATGGCGAGGACGAAGTACATGAGAACAAGCAGGGCGAAGACGAGACCTTGAACGAGGCCGATGAAGACCTCGAGGCCTACGAACGGCAACGCGAGCCCAGGGACGAAGAGCAGCCCGCTCATCACGACGAGCATGATCTCGCCGCCCAGCACGTTCCCCCAGAGACGGAGCGTGAGGGTGAGCAAGCGGAACATCTCGCTGAAGAGCTCGATGATCCCAACAAGGATGAAGATCGCACCGATGAATGGTCCGTCTTTGAACCCGGAGACGTTGAACCAACGCTTGGGATACTCGAGCTTCAAATGCTTGAAGCCTTCGGTCTGATAGGCGAGCCACGCGATGAGCGCCATGCCAAAGTTGATGTGGTAGTCAGCGGTCGGTGAATGGAGGAACTCGATCTGACCGACGAACGGGATGACGGAGAGCCAGTTCGAGAACACGATGAATAGGAAGAGCGTTCCGAACAGCGGCAAGTACTTTCGGGATCCCGTGCCACCGATCGAAACGACGAAATCGTCCAAACCCTGGACGAGCATCTCGATCCCGTTCTGTAGACCCGTCGGCCGGTCACGCAGGTTGCGCGTCGCGAGCCACGCGAGGCCCGCGATGATGACAATGACGATCGCCATCGTGAGATGCGCGTTCGTGTAACTCAGCGGCCCGAGATGGAACAAAGGCTGGCCAGTCAGCGAGGGGATATGGAAGTCTGGCGGGTACTTGAACCCGCTCGGAAAGAGCCAGTCCATCTATTCCTCGTCCTCTCCCGTTTCCCGCTTGCGCTCGCGCTCTTGGATCTCCGCTTCCCACCGGCGACCCGCTTGGCGGGCTCGTTCGGTTGAAGGACGGATCGGATTCTCGTCTGTGAAACGCTTGATCAGCAACCAGACACCAGCACCTGCGATGGCCATACCAACGAAAATCAGACCAAGCAGTCCCCACGGCGAGGTGCCGGCGGCTTCGTCGACCTTCAGACCGAGCCAGGCACCGACCGCGATTGGGACCGCAATAGTGATTCCGACCTGGCCCAGGATCGCCGCGTTTGAGCGCGCTCCACCCGGGGGACGGGGTGCGGCCAAGGCAAAGGCAGTCTACCGAAATCTGCCGAGCGGGGCGCGGCGGCTAGAGCCACCCCTTGCGTCTGAAGTAATAGGCGGTCCCAGCGGCGAGCGCCACCATGAAGATGAGGGACGCGAAGAACAGCGGTTCGCTGTCGTACGGGATGAATTTCCAGTTCTGGCCGAAGAAACCCGTGACCACGGTGAGCACCAGCAGCACGGTCGCCATGCTCGTGAGGACCTTCACGACCTCGTTGAGCCGATTCGAGACCGAAGCCAGATGCGCGTCGATGACGTTCGAGGTGAGCTCGCGGAAGGTGTCGATCTCGTCGGTCACGCGGGAGATGTGGTCGTACACGTCCTGGAAGTACGCGCGGCGACCGGTCTCGCGCAGCTCACGGATGTCGCCACGCACGAGGACGGTCAGGACATCGCGCTCTGGCGCGATGAGGTGACGGATCCGCACCAGGTCCCGCTTCAGGACGAAGAGCTCGCGGATGGAGGTGTCGTAGTCAGGCGCGTCGCCGCCGACGACCATCGATTCCAGGAGCTCGACGCGATCGCCGAGCGCGTCGACGATCTTGAAGTACTGGTCGACGACGGTGTCGAGCAGCGCGTGGAGCAACAGACCGGTCGTCTGCAGCTTCCCCTCACGAAAGCGCTTCTCGACGGCAGCGCGCGCCGTGAAGTCACCCTCGTGCACGGTGACGAGCGCGTTCTGAGACATGAAGATCGAGATCTCGACCTCGCGAACCACCCCGGGTGACGGTTCCTCGAGGGCGTAGAACACGATGAAGTAGTGGTCGTCGTACTGGTCGATCTTCGGGCGCTCGTGCCGCTGCTGCGCATCTTCGACCGCGAGCGGGTGGAGATTGAGCTCCTTGGCGGCGAGCTCGAAGTCGTGGCTCTTTGGATCGCTGATGTCGAGCCAGCACGGGCGGTCGCGAAGCTCGGAGAGCTCCTCGGGCTGTCGCTCGGTGGTCTGGTTCGTTTCCTTGACGAGCAAACGCGCAGGCATTCTTGAAGGCTAATCCCGCGGGCTAACTCGCGAAGCGCCTGACCACCTTGAGGAACTCCGGTCCGTCGAACGGCTTGCACAGGAATGCCTCGGCGTTGCAGCGGTCGGCCTCGTGCTTGGGATCAGTGGCACCGGTGAGGATCACGAGCGGAACTCGCCGAAGCGCCATCCGCAGCTCACGCGCGAAGGCCGGTCCATCGACGCCGGGCATCTGGATGTCGAGCACGACGACCGCCGGCGGATCGATCTGGATCACGCGCATCGCCTCTTCCCCGTCTCGTGCCTCAATGACACGGAATCCGTCTTCGGTGAGAACGGCGCGCTCGGCCGCGCGCGTCGCCGCATCGTCGTCGACGACGAGGACCGGACGCGCGAAACGCTGAACGAGCATGACGACTCACCATGCACAACGCGTACCGCGGTTCAGTCTTCTTAGACTCGCTGAGTGGCCCAGCCCAGCGGCCTTCGCGCCATCGAAGAAGTGGTGCCCAGACTCGGAGCGAAAGCAGGTTTTCCGGCGCTACGTATCGGAATGGTCACGAAGTACGACCGGCCGCTGGAGCACCTGAGTGGGCAGCTCGACATCGCTCCGCTGGATCTGCCGCTCCGCGCGCGCGACGGGCGCTACGGTCTCGTCCTGTGCTTCTCGCTCGAAGCGGTCGACACGCCGAAGCTGGCGCGCGAGCTCGTCCGCGTCGCGCACCCAAGTGGAACGATCTGGGTCGTCGTGTGGAAGAAGGAACACCTCCCGCTGGGCGTCCTGTCGTGGGACGAGGCGCAGCGCGTGATGCTCACGACATCGTGGGTCGACAACAAGATCCTGTCTCTCGGCGAGCAGGTGTACGCGACCCGTTACGTCCGCCGGCGCCGCCTGGCGAGGGCGTAGCCACGGAACCGCCAGCCCGCGTCCGGCGTTGCAAGGGTGTGCGTCTGACAGTGGTCGTCCTGGCGCTGGCGCTCGCCGCGTGTGGCGGGAGCCTCGCTTCGCCCACTCCGTCGCCGACGCCACCGCCGCAGCCGCTCACGGTGCCGCAGATGAAGTACGCGGTGATGGACCAGCTGGGCCGACCATGGTTCTGCGACCCCGACTTCTTCCCGGTCGGTCGCGGCGACGAGGGTCAACGCGCGCAGGAGAAGCTACCGGAGATTCAGAAGGACGCCGACACATTTAGCGCCGTGGTTGCGCATCTCAAGTTGTCGCCGGCGCCTCCGTACACGGCGGACCAAACGCTCGCGATCTACCGCGAGTGGAAGACGCTCAACGTGTTGCAGCTCCAGCCGACCACCAACAGCGGTTGGGGCTTCGCCTACTTGGCGATGAAGAACGTCGGCGGTGGCGAACGCGTCGAGGGCCGTGTGCTCGCAAACGGCAGCGTGAGCGTCCTCACGCGTCAGCAGGCCGGACCGCCGCAGTGTCCGATCTGCCTCGCGCTCGGGACGCGCATCGCGACACCAAGTGGTGAGATCGCCGTGCAGGATCTGCGCGTCGGCGATGTTGTCTGGACCCTCGACGCGAGTGGAGCGCGTGTGTCCGCACCGCTCATCGCCGCCGGCAGCACGCCGGTACCTCCGACGCACATCGTGGTCCACGTCGCGCTCGACGACGGACGTGTCCTCTATGTCTCGCCAGGTCACCCGACGGCCGACGGACGCCAGATCGGCGACCTCGCCGCAGGCGACACGCTCGATGGGGCGCGCGTCGTGAGCGTCGACCGCGTCGCATATGCGGGCGGTGCGACCTACGACATCCTTCCAGCGGGCGCGACTGGCGCGTACTGGGCGAATGGCGTCCTTCTCGGGAGCACGCTCCGCTAGGTCTCGAGCAGCTCCCGCGTCAGGAACTTCACGATCCGGCTGTACGCGTCCTCCGCGTTCGCCCGCTTCGTGAAGCCGTGGCCCTCGCCGGGATACACGACGTACTCGACGCGACGGCCCAGCGCGCGCAAACGCTCGACGACCTGATCCGATTCTTCCTGCGGCACGCGCGGGTCGTTCTCGCCCTGGAGGATGAGCATCGGGCAGCGCACGTTCTCGATGTGGGTGATCGGTGAGCGCTCGACGAGCTTCTCGCGGTCGCGCTCGGCATCACCGATCCAGCGCGCGAGAAAGCGTCGCCAGTTCGGCTGCGCGTTCTCGAGCATGGTGATCAGGTTCGCGACGCCGAAGACATCGACCGCGCAGCGCCAGAGGTCGGGGATGCGCGTGACACACAAGAGCGTCGCGAATCCACCGTACGAGCCTCCGTAAACGGCAAGGCGCTTCTGGTCGAAGTCGGCCTGCTTCGTCATCCACTCGGAGACCGCGCGGAGATCACGCAGGTCGATCCCGCCCCAGTCCTTGTGGATCGCGGCCTGCCACGCGCGACCGTAGCCGGTCGAGCCGTGGATGTTCGGGACCACGAGCGCGATCCCGTTGTGCACGAGCGCAGCGAGATGCGTCAGGTGCGCCGAGAACGCCGGACGGGACTGGCCCTCGGGGCCGCCGTGCGGATACAGGACCGCCGGCACGGGTCCTCGCGCGCCGCGCGGCCGGTAGACGAAGCACGGGATCTCGCCGTCCGCCGCCGGGATGCGGATGAGCTCCGGCTCGACGAGCTCGCCGGCCGGCACGCCGAACGTCGTCGTGAGCGCGACGCGCGCATCACCGGTCGCGATGTCCAGCGTCCACACCTGCCACGGCTCGGTCGCCGAGATCCGCGCGAAGGCCGCGCGCGTGCCGTCGGCGCTCAGCACGAGGTCCTCGCACACGCCATGCAGGTCGCGTTCGCGGATCGGACCGCCGCCCTGACGCCAGCGCAGGCGCGAATAGCCGTCCTCGTTCACCGACCAGATCTGCACGCGGCCATCGATCGATGACGCCGCAAGCTCGACGTCCCATGTCGGATGGTCGACAACATCGCGTCGCCCGCTCGTCGGATCGAGGGCCGCGAGCCAGAGATGGTCGCTGTCCAGGTCGGTGATCTCGAGCACACGCCCATCGCTGAGCCATCCGGAGGGGATGTGCTGCACGTCCTCTTCGTGCGGCGTGATCTCGCGAGCCTCGCCGGTGAGTGGATCGACGACGAGCAGCTCCTGCGTTGTGTTGTCGAGCACGCGCATCACGAGGAGCCGAGTGCCGTCGGGTGACCACCCGCCGGCAACATGCCAGGCCGCGCCGGTGATGAGCTGTCGCTCCGACCCCGTGTCGAGGTCCGCAATCACGATGTCCATGTCCGTCGCGGTGCGCGCGTTGCTCGAGAACGCGACGCGCCGTCCGTCGGGCGACGCGGCGTTCCACGACAGCAGTCGCTGCACCTTGCCGGCGGGATCCACGGAGACCGGTGCGACCGGGCCATCGGGATGGCGGACGTAGAGCTGGTGGAGCTCGGTGCCGCCGCGATCGGCTGCGGCGAGGAGCTCGCCACTCGCGCTCCAGCACAGACTGCGGACGGCGTGTTCGGGGACGGTCACGGCCCGTCGCGCGGCGCCGCCGGTCGCCGGCAGCGTCCAGGCCTCGTACGTGCCGGCGCCCTGATCGGACACGACCGCGAGCGTCCGAGCGTCGGGAGAGAGCGCGAGTGCCGACCGGCAGGCGAAGCGGCGTGTTGTGTGCGGAACACTCGCGAGCCGATCGTGCGGGTGGAAGTCCGAGAGCGGTCGGTTTGGCACCGCGGGCTACGGTACCGCTGTCATCGGATCGGCGCGCAGCACGTCCGGTCGCTCTAGCGCCGGCCGAGCAGCTCCGAGAGATCGCGCGCGTTGTTCACGGCCTTGTCGCCGTAGCAGTTGTTCATCAGCAGGTGGATCTCCTCGGACGCCTCTTCCATGCGCTTGATCTTCGGTAGCCATTCCTCGAGCTCGCTCTTCTTATAGGAGTAGTCGAAGCGCTCGGCGGCGGTGAGACCAGGTTTCTTCCAGTTCTCGGCGTTCCGACCGTGGAAGCGGACGATCGCGAGCGGCGCGGTCACCGCGTCGACCGGCGGGATGCTCGATGGGAAGCCCTGCGGCTCGTCGACGGCCACGTAGGTCAGGCCGTTGTCGCGCAGGAAGGCGAGCGTCTCGTCGCGGTTGCGCTCCTCCATCCACAGGCGGTTGCGGAACTCGACCGCGAGCCGGTCGTCGGGCAGGAGCTCACGCGCGCGAAGGATCTCGCTCTTGTTCTTCCCGGTGATCGTGAACCAGTCGGGGTACTGGAGGAGGATCGCGCCCAGCTTCCCCGCCTTGCGCAGCGGCTCGAGGGCGACCCAGAAGCGCGCGTGGATCTCGTCGACGATCTCTTTCGGCAGATCCTTGGGATAGACACGCCGCTTTTCGCGGGTCTCTTCCGGCAGCGACTCGCGCAAGTCTTTTGGCAAGCGCTTCGGGTCGGTGGGATGCGTGGTGATCGTCGCGAACGCCTTGAAGTTCATCGTGAAGTCTTCGGGTGTTCGTTCGACCCACAGGGTGGCTTGCTTTTGGTCAGGCAATGCGTAGTAAGACGCGTCGTTCTCGACTAGTGGGAATCGCTCTGCATAGAAACGTAGGCGTTCATCGGCCTTCTTCGCGACCTTCTCGGGGTACCAGCCGGACTCAAGAAGAGTCGGATCCGTCCAAGAGCAAGTACCAATAAGGACGTGCTTCTTCACCACAGAGAAAGTGTGAGCGGTTTGGGGCGAGCGCGGCCAAAGGGCGGGGCGGCGCTCCTCGAGCGAGCATCTGCGCCCAGCCGGCCGGAGCGACACGCGCGCGGTGATTGGCGGGCCGGCGTAGCCAGCTGCGAGCGAGAGGAGTGGCGCCCCGCGTAACGCCGCGCCGCGAACCGCGCGACACGAGCCGTGTTAGAAGCGATCCGCCTCCTCGGCGTACAGGGACGGATCCAACTCTTTCGCTTTCGGTGCTCGTTGCGCCAGGGCGACCACGGTGACTCCGAAGAGGACGACGAGTCCGATGAACGTGATCGTCTGCGTGCGACCGCTCGTGACGAACGCGAGCACACCGAGGACGATCGTCACGCCGTAGATCAGCAACACCGCCTGCGCGTGCGAGAGCCCGACATCGAGGAGCCGGTGATGGAAGTGCCCACGATCCGGCGCGAACGGCGGTTGCCCCTGCGCCATGCGCCGCACGATCACATAGAAGGTGTCGATGATCGGCACGCCGAGCACGAGCAGCGCAGCGGCCACCTTTGCCGTACCGAAGATCGAAAGCACCGCGAGCATCGTGCCGACGAAGGTCACGCCGGTCGTACCGAGGAAGAGACGCGCGGGATGGAAGTTGAACAGAAGGAAACCACCCGTCGCACCAGCGAGCGCGAATGCCATCCACGCGACGAACGGCTCGTTGACCTGCGGCAGCAGCGCCAATGCGCCGAGTGTCAGTGCGGCGATCGAAGCGACGCCGGCGGCGAGGCCATCGAGGCCGTCGATGAAGTTGAGCGCAACGTTCATGCCGACGATCCAAAACACCGTGAACGCGATCGCGACGACGCCGGCGATCTCGATGAGCCCGTCTCCGAAAGGATCATTGACGAAGTCGATGCGTAGTCCCGCCGCGACGATGACAGCCGCGACGACGAGAAGACCGAGGAACTGCCAACGCGCGCGGAGCTCGAAGACATCGTCGATCAGACCGAGCGTCATCCCGAGAAGCGCGGCGAAGGCCGTGAGCGTGAAGCGCGACGAGCGGACCTCTTCAGGGATGAGGAACGGATGACCGGCGAGGCGGTCGATGAGCCAGAAGGCGAGGATCGTGAGTCCGAACGCGAGCGCGATGGCGAGACCGCCGGGGCGCGGGATCGGTCGCGGATGCATCCGACGGCCACCCGGCATGTCGAGCAACGCAAAACGCTCCGCGAGCCGGCCCACCAATGGCGTGATCGCAGCCGAAAGAAGGAATGCGGCGACAGCGGAGCTGACGAGGAGAAGGCCGGTCACAGCGCCGAACGATAGCCGCAGGCGGCGTACCAAGCAGAATGACGGAAAGGCATGTGGAATTGATGCGGCTGGACGGCCGGGTGGCCGTGATCACCGGCGGCGCGCGTGGCATCGGCGCGGAGACCGCACGCGTGTTCCGCGAGGCTGGCGCGACCGTCGTGACCTGGGACGTGGCGGACGGGGCCGATCAACACGTCGATGTCACGAACGCGAGGGCCGTCGAGGCAGCCGTCGCCGCGACCGTCGCGAAGCTCGGCGGCATCGACATCCTGGTGAACAACGCCGGGATCCTGCGCGACGCCCAGCTCGTGAAGGTGAAGGACGGAGAGGTCACCGGGAAGATGGAGGAAGCGCAGTTCGACGCGGTGATCTCGGTGAATCTGAAGGGCGTGTTCCTCTGCGGGCAGACAGTCGCGCCGGTCATGATCAAGAAGGGCTGGGGCCGCATCCTCAACGCCTCCTCCGTCGTCGGTCTGTACGGCAACTTCGGACAGTCGAACTACGTTGCGACGAAGGCCGGCGTCATCGGCCTCACGAAGGTGTGGGCCCGTGAGCTGGGGCCGAAGGGCATCACCGTGAACGCCGTCGCGCCCGGCTTTATCGCGACCGAGATGGTCAAGCAGATGCCCGAACAGATCTTGAAGAGCATGGTCGAGCGCACACCGGTCCGTCGCATGGGCGAGCCGCTCGACGTTGCCAATGCATATCTGTTCCTCGCCTCAGAAGAGGCGAGCTTCATCAACGGCGCGGTCCTGAGCGTCGACGGCGGTGTCGTCGTCGGGACCTGAAACATCCGGGCGTGGCTCTTTGTACGATTCGCGGCGACTGACCAATTCGAAAGGGGACGACGATGCCGTTGTTCATGGACGTACACAAGTCACTTCCCGCAGGCACGAAGGCGAAGGACGTCGCTGGAGCGCACCAAGCCGACTTGAAGACGCAGGACAAATACGGAGTCAAGTACCTGAAGTACTGGGTCGATGAAAAGGCAGGCAAGGTGTTCTGCCTCGTCGACGCTCCAGACGCGGCGGCGGCCTCAAAAGTCCACAAGGAAGCGCACGGTCTGGTCGCGGACGAGATCTATCCGGTGAGCGAGGGCAGCTAGCTCAGCGCGTCCCGAACTGGCGATCACCCGCGTCGCCGAGACCCGGAACGATGTAGCCCTTCTCGTTGAGCCGCTCGTCGAGTGCGGCGACATGGATCGGAACGTCGGGGTGCGCGCTCGAAAGGGCGCGCACTCCTTCGGGCGCGGCGATAAGACCCACGTACTTCACCCGCTTGGCGCCCCACTTCTTCAGGATGTCGATCGTCGCGACCGCTGACCCGCCGGTCGCAAGCATGGGATCCAGCACCAGACAGACCGCGACCGTCGCTTCGGACGGAAGCTTGTTGTAGTACTCGATCGGGCGGAGGGTACGTTCGTCGCGAAAGAGCCCGATGTGCCAGACCTGCGCCTCGGGCATGAGCTCGAGCGCGGCCTCAACCATGCCGATCCCCGCGCGAAGCACCGGAACGAGCCCGACCGGCTCAGCGAGACGCGAGCCCTTCGCGTTCGCGAGCGGCGTCTTCACCTCCGCGGCCTCGACCGGCAGGTCGGCGGTGGCCTCGTAGAGAAGGAGCGTCGCGAGCTCGCCGACGAGCGCGCGGAACTGCTGCGGCTTGGTCCGCTCGTCACGCAGCCGCGTGACCTTCTCGCGTACCAGCGGGTGCGTCGAGACGTGCAGCTGTTCGGTGGTCAGGCGCTCACACGTTCCGGCGTGATACCCGGTACGGGGAAGCGGCGCGTGAGATCGAGGACCTCGGCGGAGATCTCCTGCGCGACCGTTTCGTCGCCCTTCGCATTGAGCGAGCGTGCGATGAGCTCGCCGATCCGCTCCATCTCGGCCTCGCGCATGCCGCGTGTCGTCACCGCCGGCGTGCCGACGCGGATCCCCGACGCGGTCCCGGGCTTTTCGGGGTCGTAGGGGATCGTGTTCTTGTTCACCGTGATGCCGACGGCGTCGAGCGCCTTCTCGGCCTTCTTGCCGGTGAGCCCGAGCGGTCGCACGTCCACGAGGATGAGGTGGTTGTCGGTCCCGCCCGACACGATGCGCAGGCCGGCTTTCGCCAGCGATGCCGCGAGGGTCTTCGCGTTCTTCTTGATCTGCTTCGCGTACTCCTTGAACTCGGGAGACGCCGCCTCCTTGAGCATGACCGCCTTGCCGGCGATGACGTGCATCAGCGGACCGCCCTGGATGTTCGGGAACACCGCGCTGTTGATCGGCTTCTCGAATTCGGCGTCGCTGAGGATCATGCCGCCGCGCGGTCCGCGCAGCGTCTTGTGCGTCGTCGTCGTGACGATCTGCGCGTGTCCCACCGGAGTTGGGTGCTCACCCGCCGCGACAAGGCCCGCGAAGTGCGCCATGTCGACGATCAAGAGCGCGCCGACCTCGTCGGCGATCTTGCGCAGCAGCGGGAAGTCGAAGAAGCGGGGGTACGCCGTCGCGCCTGCGACGATGACCTTGGGCGTGTTCTCCTTCGCGAGGCGCTCGATCTCGTCGTAGTCGATGAGCTCGTCCTCACGACGCACGTGGTAAGGCACGACCTTGTAGAGCTTCGCCGAAAAGTTCACCGGTGAACCGTGCGTGAGATGTCCGCCCTGATCGAGCGCGAGGCCGAGCATCGTGTCGCCCGGCTGCATCACCGCCGCGTACGCGGCCATGTTGGCCTGCGCGCCGGCGTGCGGCTGCACGTTCACGGCGGCCGCGCCGAAGAGCGCCTTGGCGCGCTCGATCGCGAGGCTCTCGGCGACATCGACCCACTCGCAGCCGCCGTAGTAGCGCTTGCCCGGATAACCCTCGGCGTACTTGTTCGTGAGCACGCTGCCGACGGCCTCCATGACGGCGGGGCTCGTGTAGTTCTCAGAGGCGATGAGCTCGATCTTCTCGACCTGCCTGCGCCGCTCGCCCTCGATCGCCGCGTAGATCTCCGGATCTTCGCGCTCCAGATGACTCATACACCCCTCCGCATGCCTTGTGTCGCATCGGCTGCGACCTTGCTTCGTGGCTCCATCGCGTCGATCTGCTTACGCCTGCGTTCGTGTCGTCCTCCCTGGACGGTCGCCCCGAGATACGCGTCGAGGATGCTCTTCGCGAGCTCGTCGCCGATCACGCGCTCGCCCATGGTGAGCAGATTCACGTCGACGTGCTCGACTGCGTCGCGCGCTGACCATTCGTTGTCCACGACGGTCGCGCGGATCCCGGGGATCTTGTTCGCCGCGACTGCCGGTCCGATGCCCGAGCCGCAGGTGAAGATGCCGCGTGCGACCTCACCTCGGGCGATGCCTTCGGCGAGCTCGCGCACGATGATCGGGTAGTCATCGTCCGGGTCCGTCGGCGGACCGTACTGCTTCACCTCGTGCCCCTTTTCGCGCAGGTGCTCTACGAGCGTCGCCTTCAGCGCCTGCCCGGCGTGGTCGGCCGCAATGCCGATCTTCAAGCGACCTTCGCCGACGCAAGCGCGCTGCGGATCTCCTCCGTCGTGATCGCGCCCTCGCGAAGTACCTTCACATCCGGCGTCGTGCAGTCGACGATCGTCGACGACAATCCGCCGGTCGTCGGGCCCCCGTCGAGCACGAGTGCGATACGGCCTTCCAACTGCGCGACGACCTCCTGTGCCGTGCGCGAGTCCGGCTGCCCGGAACGATTCGCGCTCGTCACCGGCAAGCCACCGCCGCTCAATGAGATCAGCCGCCGGGCCACGGGGTGATCGGGCACGCGGAATGCGAGCGTCCCACGACGCGGTGCCACGAGGACGATCGTCAGGGGACCTGGCCAGAAACGCTCGGCGAGTGCGCGTGCTGCCGGCGTGACCTGCGCACTTGCCTCGAGGTTCGATGCGTCTGAAAGGAGCACCGGGATGCGCTTCTCCTTCGGTCGGTCTTTCGCGCCGTACAGCTTGCGGACGTGGTCATGACCGGCGGCGAGACCGTACACGGTGTCGGTGGGAAAGGCGACGAGCTCACCACGCGAAAGTGCGGCCGCCGCCTCCTCCACTGCCCCCGGCGCATCCGCCGCGAGGAGGCGCGTCTTCATGGGAGGATGATAGGTCGGTGACATCACCGCTGGACCACGTGGCGCTGTTCAAGGAGCTTCCCGAGCCCGGACTGCAGATGCTCGCGGAGCGAGGACGCCCAAAGCACTTCGCGACCGGCGAAGTGATCATGCGACAGGGTGACGCCAGTGACTCCCTGCATGTGATCACGCGCGGGCGCGTCCGCGTGGACCGCGACCAGCCTGGCGATACACCGCTCGTTCTGGCGGAGCTCGGCGCCGGCGACGTGATCGGCGAGATGGGCCTTCTCGACGGCGGGCCGCGCTCGGCGACGGTGACCGCGCTCGAGGACACCGAAACGCTCGAGCTTCACGCCACGGTGATGGCTGTCGTCGTCATGCAGTACCCGCAGGTCGCCGCCGCTCTGCTCCGCACACTGAGCCGTCGTCTGCGGAGCGCCGACGAGCTCGCCGACTCACTGGCGCGCCGTCCACCGCATTAAGCCGCAGGGCCTCGCTCGTGAGTCCCATCGAAGTCCTGTTCGTCGACAAAGGCGGCGTGCTCGTCGACAACAGTGCGCTCGGCGCGCAGTGGCGTCGTCTGATCGGGGAGTTTCTCGCGCCACGTCTCGGTGGCCGTCACGAAGA
>Ga0070696_100001512_pt1 | contig 15272 bp, 11 predicted proteins | sample KBSK1253metaG_FD_65474 | JGI IMG/M metagenome (GOLD analysis project Ga0070696, IMG submission 65474) | Corn, switchgrass and miscanthus rhizosphere microbial communities from Kellogg Biological Station, Michigan, USA - KBS K1-25-3 metaG | ecosystem: Host-associated > Plants > Roots >... | reverse complement strand
AGCCGCCTTCGCCCCATCCCCGGCCGCAGGAGCCGCTGCTGCAGGCGCCCCCGCTGCCGCCGCACCTTCCGCCGCCGCTGCACCGGCCGCCGCCGCCGTCGGTTCGGGCTCTTCTGCGCGCGGGCTGTGAATGGCCACGACCGCCACGTCTTCCTTCGCCAGTTCCACCAGCGTCACGCCATCGGGAATCTTCAGCTCCGACAAATGGATGCTGTCATTCAAAGACAGCCCCGAGATATCCACTTCGATGAATTCCGGCAAATCCTTGGGCAGGCAAATGACTTCCGCTTCGGTGCGCATGTGCGACACGATGCCGCCCTGCGACTTGACGCCGGGGGAAACCGCCGCTCCCGTGAAATGCAGCGGAATGCTGATGCGAATCTTCTCGTTCTCCTCGACCCGCTGAAAATCGATGTGCATGACGGCGTTCTTGAACGGATGCCGCTGCACGTCCTTCAAGATGGCCGTCTGCGTCTGATCGCCCACCTTCAAGCTCAGGATGGTCGAATAGAACCGCTCGTTGTCGAGCATGATCAACAGCTTCTGATGGTTGAGAGTCAGCGCACGCGCGCACGCGCTCCCGCCATAAAGAATTGCCGGCACTTTTCCTTCGTGACGCAGGCGGCGGCTCGCACCTTTGCCTTGCGTCTCGCGGAACTCCGCGGCGAGTTCAAAAGAGGTCTTCATAATCTTCTCCAGTTACATCAACAACACGGCCCCCTCGCATCGCGACCAATTGCGAGGGCGCCGGCCAATTACTAATCTATGTACAGCGAGCTCACCGACTCCTCATCGCTGATGCGGCGCACCGTTTCGGCCAGCAATCCCGCCACGCTGAGCTGCCGTATCCGCTCGCAAGCCTTTCCGGCCTCCGACAGGGGTATGGTATCGGTCACCACCAATTCATCCAACACGGACTTCGAAATGCGTTCGATCGCGGCGCCCGACAACACCGGGTGCGTGATGTAGGCGACCACCTTGAGCGCGCCCTGCTCCTTGAGCGCATATGCCGCCTGGCACAACGTGCCCGCCGTATCCACCATGTCATCGATCAATACGCAGGTCCGGCCTTCGACCTCGCCGATGATGTTCATGACCTTCGATTCGTTCGGCCGCGGCCGGCGTTTGTCGATGATGGCCAGCTCGGCGTCGTCCAAGCGCTTCGCCAAGGCGCGCGCGCGCACCACGCCGCCCACATCCGGCGACACCACCACCATGTTCTGGTACTTCTGCTTCCAGGCGTCGCCCAGCAGCACCGGCGACGCATACACATTGTCCACCGGTATGTCGAAAAACCCCTGGATCTGGTCCGCGTGCAAATCCACCGTCAGCAGCCGGTCGACTCCCGCGCTGGCAATCATGTTCGCGACCAGCTTGGCGGTGATGGCCACACGCGTGGCCCGCGGCCTGCGATCCTGACGCGCGTAGCCGAAATACGGCACCACCGCCGTGACGCGCTTCGCCGACGCGCGCCGGCACGCGTCCGTCATCATCAACAGCTCCATCAGATTTTCCGCCGGCGGACAGGTGGGCTGCACGATGAACACGTCGCGCCCCCGCACGTTCTCCATCAGCTCCACGTTGACTTCGCCGTCGCTGAATCGCCCCACATGCGCCCGGCCCAACGGCACATGCAGGTGCCGCGTGATGTCCTGCGCAAGCGCGGGATGCGCCCTGCCGGTGAACACGGCAATCGTCAGCGAATCGAACTCATTACTCTGCGACATGGGCCTTAGCTTATATTGGCTGGGGTGGAAGGATTCGAACCTCCGTATGGCGGGATCAAAACCCGCTGCCTTACCGCTTGGCGACACCCCAACTTGAAAATCAACAGTCAGCGAACTCGCGCAGCCGAAGCTCTAGCAGTCGCCAATCTTTCAAGCAAGGGCGAGTCATTCAGTCCGCGCGCCAAAAATGCATCACACGCCGGCGGCAAATCGCGCACGATTTCTCGGCCGCGATCCATCGTCTCAACGTCCAAGAATACGCAGGCCCCAGTGCCGGTCAGGCGCGCGGGACCAAACCGCGACAGCCAATCGAGCGCGGACGCCACCGCAGGATATCGGCGGCGCACCACACCCAGGCAGTCGTTCCGTCCACCGGACGCCAGGAAACCGTGAATTGTGATGGGCGCTGAATTTCTTGTCAATTCAGGGTCCTGAAACACCTCCGCCGTGCCGACACTGACATTCGGCTTCAAAATCAAATAGTTAGTCTCAGAAGGCGCCAGCGGCGGGTACAAAGGGCGCAGCCGCTCGCCGATTCCTTCCGCCCAGGCCGCGCGCCCACGGACAAACACCGGTACATCCGCCCCCAGCGTCAAGCCCAAGGCCGCCAGATCATCGATGGGCCAGTGCAAATTCCACATCTCATTGAGCGCCGCCAAACAGGTGGCCGCATCGGAACTTCCGCCGCCCAGACCGCCCCCCATGGGTATTCGCTTGAGCACGCCGATGTCTGCACCCATTGGGCAGCCGGAAGCAGATCGCAGCGCCTTGGCGGCACGCACGCAAAGATCCTCATCCTCGGCAACTCCAGGGACCGCGACGACGCGCCGTATCGCCCCATCCGCGCGCACCTGAATCGTGATCTCATCGCAGAGCTCGACGAACTGGAAACAGGTTTGCAGCTCGTGATACCCATCGGCGCGGCGGCCCAAAATATGTAAGAACAAATTCAGCTTTGCCGGCGCCGGCCACGTCTTTGAGCCCAGCGCGGGCCCGCTGGGCGCCGGTGTACCGGGCGTCGGTGTACCGGGCGCCGTCATGGCTGCCACTGCCAGTGATCGATGGCGATTCGCACCCGCACGCCCTCGCGGGTCAGCACCAGGTGCGCGGGCAGCACATCGCCCTCGACCGGCATGTAGCGATCGTAATCGACGATCCAGCCGGCCTGAGTCAAGTACCGGGCACGGTTCTGATCGTTGCGCGTCAGTTCGAACGCGGCTCCCGGATCAGGTACCCCCAGCAACCAATAGCGCAAGTCATCCAGCGGCAGATCGAAGCCTAATTTATCTTGCAATTGCGACAACACCGCGTCGCTCGGCGGCGCGCCGTTCAGAGAAAGCCCATCGGGACCCCGCTTCAGCACCAGCGCACCGACGCCGAACGGCCCCGCGAGGTGCACTTCCGAGGAGTCGCCGCGCTGCCGCCAATTCAAGGTGGCCTGCCAACCCTGCGTGCCCAAGGCGACGGCCGCGCGGCCGTCCAGCTGCCAGGCGCTCCGCCGCTGCAAATCGCCCACCCGCTGCTCCCACGCCACCGACGGCGTCGGCGGCGGCGGACGCGTCGTGGCGCAGGCCGCGAGCACCGTCGAACACGACAACATCAACATCAGTCGGCGCATCGGCTCAATTCGCGGCATGCAATCGCTGCCGAGTTGCCTTGAGCAGCCGGTTATCGGCATCGAGCGCGCCCGCTTCGGACCAAATGCGTTCGGCATCGTCGGGTTTGCCGAGCCGCCACAATACTTCGCCCAGATGCGCCGCGATGTCGCCGCCGCGATCGTCCGCGTAGGCAGCCGTCAAATACGGCAGCGCTTCGTCGCCGCGGCCCTCCCGGAACAGCACCCAACCCAGACTATCGAGAATTGCGGCACTTTTCGGCGCGGCGGCATGGGCGCGTTCGATGAGCTTGCGCGCCCGCGCGAGCCTCAGGCCGTGGTCGGCCAGTGTGTAGCCAAGCGCATTCAAGGCCGCCGGATCGTCCGGCCGCGCCCTGACGAGGGCGGTCAATTCACGCAGCGCGGCGGCGACCTGCCCCTGCTCGTCGTAGGCCGACGCCAACCCATAGCGCAGTTCCACGCTGTCGGGATACACCGTGATGCCTTGCTTCAGCACGGCGAATGCCCTGGGCGAATCGCCCGAATCGGCGTACATCCGCGCGCGCGCGTTGAGAATTTCAGGTGCGCGCCGCGGTTCGTCCTCGATCAGCCGATCGAGCAGTTCATCGGCCACGGCCGCCCCTCCGTGCCTGCGTAGTATCGTGCTCGCCCGCAGCAGCGCGGGCACCACATTGTCGCCGGTTTGCACCTGCGCATACAGGCGCAGCGCGCGTTCCGAATCACCCTGACGATCGGCAATCAGGGCCAAATAATAGAACGCATCGTCCAGGTACTTACCGGCGGCCAACAGCTCCGTGAATCGCCGGGCCGCCGCATCGAGATGTCCCTCTTGGAACTCGATGAGGCCCAGCAGGCGCCGCGCCACGGGCCCAGCCTCGGGCTCGCGGGCCAGAATTTCCAATTGCTCCGTCGCCGCCGCGTCGCGCTGCGCAGCCATCAACAACAGCGCGTAGTCGAGGCGGTTGGCATCGGTTTCTTCATGCTCGACCTGTGCCCGCGCCTGCGCGAGCGGCCCCAAGTCACCGGCCAGGATTCGCGCGCGCAATAGCGTCTGCGCCAACCCTTGGGGCGCGGCATCCGCTCCCTCCTGCCCGCTCGCGCCCGGTATTGCCAGTGCCGCCGTAAAACTCCGCGCCGCCGCCGCCGGATCGTCCGCGCGCAGAGCGGTAAAGCCCTGCACCCGCAGCGCGGCTGCCGAAGCCGGAAAGAACGACGCCAACCGATCCGCCACCTGCCGCGCACCGAAGATGTTATCCGCGGCGGCAAGTTCCGCTTCCAGCTTGGCGAATTCAGCATCCGTGCCGGCGGGCGAGGTCGTGAGCACGATCCGATAGCGAGCGCTGGCATCGCCGATCCGGTGCAGGGCCAACGCCGCCTTCGCAGCGGCGCGCTGCGCATCCAAAGAATGGGGATCTACGCTGATCCAGCGCGCCGCGACCCTTGCGGCCACCGAGGGCTGCAAGGCATCAGCCGCCACTTCGGCTGCCCGTTGCAGCAATTCTGTGTCGGTTCCGCTTGCGGCGGCAGCCGCGTACTGGAGCGCCGCGACTCGGGGCTCGTGGCGCGCGAGGGCTATCTCGGCCGTGACAGTATAAAATGATTGTGGTGCAGGTGCGTCATTGGACTTGGCGCGGGTGCCGGCGCAGGCCGCACAGGCAGCCAGTCCAAGTCCTATCGAAGCCCTTGCGAAGAGTGAAATCGAACACACGGCCGCACTATAAAGCGTTTCAATGGCATTCAACATCCTCGGCCTCAATCACAAGACTGCGCCGGTCGCACTGCGGGAAAAGGTGGCGTTCAGCGAGGGCCGGTTGGTGGCTGCACTGCGCACCCTGCGGCGGGAAGCCGGGGTCGCGGAAGTGGTCATTCTGTCCACCTGCAACAGAACCGAAGTCTACTGGGCGGGATCCGCCGGCGGTGCGGAGCTGGCGCAATGGCTCGAAGGGCACCATGGCAACAAACTCGACCTCGCCTCCAGTCTGTACTTGCTTCAGGACTCCCGGGCGGTCGAGCACGCCTTCAACGTAGCGGCCGGGCTCGACTCCATGGTGCTCGGCGAGGCGCAGATCCTGGGCCAGCTCAAAGACGCTTATCGCGTGGCGCAGGAAACCGGAAGTACCGGGCCGTCGCTCAATAAGCTGTTTCAGGCCGCCTTTTCGGCCGCGAAAAGAGTGCGCTCGGAAACTCGCATCGGCGCCAATGCCGTGTCTCTTGCATCCGCCACCGTGAGCCTGGCACGGCGCGTCTATTCGGATTTGAGCGCGCGAACCGCGCTCATGATCGGGGCCGGGGAAATGAACGCCCTCGCGGCACGCTACTTCATGAGCGCGGGGGTCAAACACATGGTCATTGCCAACCGCACCCTGAGCAGGGCCCAGGTGCTGGCGGCCGAACTCAACGCCTATGCGGTCGGCCTCGCGGACCTCGACAAGGAGCTCGCCGAGGCGGATATCGTCATCAGCTGCACCGCGAGCCCGGTGCCCCTCATCACCAAGCGCGCCACTGAGGCTGCCATCCGCGCGCGGCGCCGCAGGCCGATTTTCATGGTGGATCTGGCGGTTCCTCGCGATATCGACCCTGCCGTTGGCGATTTGGAGGACGTGTACTTGTTCTCGATCGACGACCTGCAGCAGCTCGTCGACGAGAACCGTCAGCAGCGTGAAGTGGCGGCAGGCGACGCGCGGCTCCTGGTCCAGGAGGAAGTGGCGCGATTTCTCAGGGAATCACGGGCACATGACGCGGGACCCGCCATCCGCGTGCTGCGCGAGCACGCCGACGAGATCCGCCTGCAAACGGTGGATGCGGCGCGGCGCATGCTGGCCGCCGGCAAATCCGCCGACGAAATCATCGATTATCTCGCCAATACGCTCACGAATCGGCTTTTGCACGCGCCCACTCACGCCTTGCGCCAGGCGTCCGAATTGGCCGATACGGCACTGGCGGAGACCCTCACCCGCCTTTTGATCGAAGAACGCGACCGGCATTGAGCCGCAACGCCGCTATAATCCGCGGCCATGAAAGACTCCATCAGGCGCAAACTCGAAAAACTGGATGAGCGGTTCGAGGAAATCAGCCGGTTGTTATCGGACGCGGGCGTCATTGCCCGCCAAAACCAGTTTCGCGAGCTGTCGATGGAGTACTCGAGATTGGGGCCCCTGGTGGAGCGCTATCGGCATTTCGCCGCGCTCGAGGGCGACGTCACGATTGCGCGCGAACTGGCATCCGACAAAGATTCCGCCACCCGCGCCATGGGCGAGGAAGAACTTGCCGATCTGGCGCCGCGCATCGCGGGGCTGGAACTCGAACTGCAGCGCCTGCTCGTGCCCAAGGATCCGCAAGACGACAGCAATATTTTCTTGGAAGTCCGCGCCGGCACCGGCGGGGATGAGGCCGCCATCTTCGCCGGCGACTTGTTTCGCATGTACACGCGTTATGCCGAGTCCAAGGGCTGGGAAGTCGAGACTTTGAGCGAAAGCCCGGGCGAGCACGGCGGCTACAAGGAAATCATCAGCCGCATCATCGGCCGCGGCGCCTTCTCGCTGCTCAAGTTCGAATCCGGCACGCACCGCGTGCAGCGGGTTCCGGCGACCGAAGCTCAAGGACGCATTCATACCTCGGCCTGCACGGTGGCCATCCTGCCCGAAATGGCGGAAGTCGAGGCGGTCGAATTGAATCCGGCGGACTTGCGCATCGATACCTTCCGATCCTCCGGCGCCGGGGGCCAGCATGTGAATAAGACCGATTCGGCGATTCGCATCACGCACCTTCCCTCGGGGATCGTGGTGGAATGCCAGGACGAGCGTTCGCAGCACAAGAACCGTTCGCGGGCGCTGTCGCTGTTGAAGGCCCGGTTGCTGGCGGCGGAGCGCGAGAAACAGCAGAGCCGGCAAGCTCAATCGCGTAAATTGCAGGTGGGTTCGGGCGACCGGTCCGAACGAATCCGCACCTATAACTTTCCGCAAGGCCGCGTCACGGACCATCGCATCAATCTTACGCTGTACAAGCTCGACGACGTCATGAACGGGAATATCGATGAGCTGATTCGCGCGCTGAATCAGGAACATCAAGCCGAAGAGCTCGCGCACCAAGTCGAATGAACACGGTCGCTGACATCGTGCAATCCGGCGCGCGCTCACTCGGGGGCCATAGCGACTCGCCGCGGCTCGACGCGGAATTGCTGCTCGGCAAGGTCTTGGGCCTGTCGCGCGCGGCTCTGATCGCACGCGGCACCGACCCCGTCACGCGGGCCTGCGAGCGCAGCTACGCCAGCCTGATCGGCAAACGCGTGGGCGGCGCACCGGTGGCTTATTTGACGGGCACCCGTGAATTCTGGTCGCTGCAGCTGACGGTCACGCCCGACGTGCTCGTGCCGCGGCCGGAAACCGAAGTGCTGGTCGAACTGGCCTTGCAGCTGCTGCCCGAACCCGATGCCTGCTCCATCCTCGATCTCGGCACGGGCAGCGGCGCAATCGCCCTCGCGATCGCCTCGGAGCGGCCGCATGCGCGGATCACGGCCGTCGACATCTCGCCGCAGGCTCTCGGCGTCGCGATCCACAACTCGGCGAATCTTGGGCTCGCGCACATCAATTGGCGTCTGGGTTCCTGGTTCGATGCCGTACCGGGCGAGCGCTTCGACATGATCGTCGCCAACCCGCCCTACGTTGCCGGATACGATACCGCGCTGGCGAAACTGTCGGCGGAGCCCGTGATCGCGCTGAGTCCAGGAGCCACGGGGCTCGAAGCGCTGACGGCGATAGCCGCGAAAGCCGCCTCGCACCTGCACGAGCGCGGCTGGCTGATCTTGGAGCACGGCAGCGATCAAGCGGCGGAAGTCGTGAATTTACTCGAGCGTCACGGCTTCGCGGAAATATGCTCCCATCCCGATTTCTCAGGCAGGCCCCGCGTCACGCGGGGCACCGTTCACACGCAACATTAGGAACCTCCATGATCCGCTTCGAAACCACGCTGGGCGATTTCACCATCGAGTTCTTCGAGAAAGAAGCTCCTCTCTCGGTGGCCAATTTTCTGCGCTACGTCGACGATGGCTTCTTCGACGGCACCATTTTCCACCGCATCGTCCCGGGATTCGTCATCCAAGGCGGCGGCTTCACCGAGGACATGGCTCAGAAAAAGACGCACCCGGCCGTCAAGAACGAAGCGGACAACGGTCTGAAGAACGAGCGCGGCTCGCTGTCCATGGCGCGCACCAATGACATCAACAGCGCCACTTCGCAGTTCTTCGTCAATCTGAAGGACAACGATTTTCTCGATCACTCGCGCGGCAACTTCGGCTACGCCGTTTTTGCCCGGGTGACCGAAGGCATGGATGTCATCGACAAAATTGCCGCCGTGGAAACCGGCCGGCGGCGCGGTTTCGACGATGTCCCGGTCGAGGCGGTGATCATGAAGAGCGTGCGGCGAGTACCTGCTTGACCACATATCCTCTGCATGGCACGACACGGATCATGGCTGGGCTGGTGTGCACGAGCGCTGGGGTGGCTCGTGGCGCTCTGCATCGCCGCGAGCGTCGTGGCGGTTCTGCTGCTGCGTTGGGTCAATCCGCCGTTCACCGCCTTCATGGCCGAGGCGCAGGTCGCGGCATGGGCCGGCCGTGAACGCACGTATGAGCTGCGCCACAGTTGGGTGGATTTGAAGCGCATTTCTCCGAATCTGCCGCTGGCGGTCGTGGCGTCGGAGGACCAGAAATTCCCGGAACACTGGGGCTTCGACGTCCCAGCCATCGAAAAGGCCTATGCGCTGAATCAACACAGCCACAGGGTGCGCGGCGCCAGCACCATCAGCCAGCAGGTCGCGAAGAATCTGTTCCTGTGGTCCGGACGCAGCTTCGTTCGCAAGGGGCTCGAAGCCTACTTCACGGTGCTGATCGAAAGTTGCTGGCCGAAACGGAGGATCCTGGAAATGTATTTGAACATCGCCGAGTTCGGCTACGGCACGTACGGCGCCGAGGCTGCGGCGCAGCGCTTCTTCCATAAGCCCGCCGCGCGGCTCACGCGCGCCGACGCCGCCGTGCTTGCCGCGGTGTTGCCGAATCCAAGACGATTCTCGGCGGCGATGCCCTCCCGCTATGTTCAGCAGCGGCGCGAATGGATCCTGGGTCAGATGCAGGCGCTCGGCGGTCCGGACATGTTGAACGAGATCGACGCCTATCCGATTCGCCGCCGCTAGGAGATTCAAGTGAAAGGGCCTGTGTTGTCTTCAATACCAGCCGTGACGGTGGCCTTGCTGATGAGCTGTGCAGTCGCCGCACAAACGCGCGATGGGATGCGCCGGCCAGATGCAGCGCGCCCCGCGTCAACGTCGCCGGCGCCGTCAACACCGGCAGCGGCGTCAGTGCCGCCGCCCGGTGCCGCACGGGCCGGCGCGCCGCTGCCGTTGCCGGCCAATGCCCAGCGTGTGAGCCACGGCCGCTTCGGTGATGTGCTCGTCTACTCGCCTGCCGCCGCACCCAAGAGTTTCGTGTTGTTCTTGTCGGGCGATGACGGCTGGAATTCCGCCGTCGACTTCATGGCGCAGCAACTCGTGCAGCAGGGCGCGATGGTCACGGGAATCGATTTGCCGAAATTCAAGGCCAAGCTCGAGGCCGACGGCGATCAATGCGAGTTTGCCGACGGTGATCTGGAAAACTTGAGCCACTTCGTGCAGGCCTACACCCACCAACCCAGCTACTCACCGCCGATATTGGTCGGCTATTCCTCCGGCGCCACCTTGGCGTACGCCATGCTGGCGCAGGCGCCGCCAAACACCTTTGCAAGCGCCCTGACATTGGGCTTCTGTCCCCATTTCAATTGGCAGAAGCCGATGTGCCGAGGCTCAGGGCTCGAATACACCCCGGGCGCGCACGGTCACGGCGTCGACTTGTCGCCGGCGAAGACTCTCGGTAACCCCTGGGTCGCCCTGCAAGGCGAGGCCGACCGCGTGTGTCCGATCGCCGGCACCCGCGATTTCGTCTCCAAGGTACGCGGCGGGGCGCTCGTGCCGCTGCCGAGAGTCGGACATGACTTCGCATCGCCGCGCGATTGGCTGCCGCAGTACGGCGCCGCGTTCCGCAGCCTCGCGAACCTCAGCTTGAATGATCGAATAGCGCCGCCGGCCGGCCTGAGCAACCTGCCGGTCATCGAGATTCCCGCATACCCTGGCGCCGCATCGTCGGACTCATTCGCCATCATCATGTCCGGCGATGGCGGCTGGGCGGGACTCGATCAAAACCTCGCCGCCGCGCTCAGTGCGAAGGGAATCCCGGTGGTCGGCCTGGATTCCCTGCGCTACTACTGGACCCCTCGGAATCCCGATGGCGTGGCTGCGGACACCGATCGCATGATCCGCTACTACCTCGCGCACTGGGGCAAGAAACGCGTGCTGCTGATCGGTTATTCGCAGGGTGCCGACGTACTGCCCTTCGCCATCAACCGTCTGCCCGCCGCCACGCGCGCCCACGTCGCGCTGGCCGCCATCATGGGCATGTCGGAGCACGCGATGTTCGAATTTCACTTGAGCAACTGGATTGCAGACGACAGCTCCGGGCTCGCAACCCTGCCCGAGGTCGACCGGATCGCCGGCATGCCCGTCATGTGCGTCTATGGCCAGGATGAGCAAGATTCTCTGTGCCCAAGGCTCGATCCGAAAAAAGTCATCGTCGTGAAGCTCAAGGGCGGCCATCATTTCGACGGCAACTACGCGGGGCTGGCGCAGGACATTCTCTCCTCCGCGCGGCCTTGAGCGTCCAGCGGCCCCGCCAGTGCCCGCCGGCAGGTTAACGCCGGTGGGCCCTGGTTTTTCCGGAGTGGCTCCTTCGCCCTCCCCGCCGCGCGAGCGTGCTACTTGAACGTGGCGTTTCCGCGACTGAGATCGTCACGGTGCCGCGCAAAGTCCACCATGGACCCGAGGGCCGGGATCGCGAACGCGTTCGCCTTTACCGCCTCGCCCAGGGCCGCATTCACCTTGTCCAGACCCTCGGCATTCCCGGTGATGAAGAACACGAAGAACATCCCGGGGTCCTCGGTGTGCACGGCCTCCTCGGCGATCTGATATGCCTGAACCGTACCGTCGGCCATTAGCTTCTCGAACAGGGGCGCCAGAAAATTTTTCGCAATGGTCTCGACGGCGTCGTCGGGTGCCGCCGCCTTGAGACTGTACGACGCCCCATGGATGTAACCGCCTTTCACCGAGCCGGCATGCCAGGCGTAGTGCCGGCTGACGTATACGTTGTCCCAATGCTTGGTGGCACTGGCGAGGACGGGAGAAACCGATGATCCGGATTTGTAGATTTCATCCAGCACGTTGAACAGTCCCGCCATCGACATGGCGGCCCACCAGTCGCCGTGCGTGGATCCCTCGGCCTGGTGAATCAGGGTGGTATCGTCGCCGTACCCCACCAGTGTACCGTTGCCGACGGCATGATCGAGAATCTTCTGATTCGCCGTGCCGGCCTTCTCCATGTCGGTCCACCGCGCGCGGGGAATGACCCAACTGGCGGCGTATGTGTAAAGGCGCGGCTTCTCCTTCATCTCACCCGACTGCGCGCCCGCAGGTATCGTCCAGACGGCAAGGGTCGCAACCAGGCACGCACCTGCAATGACTCTGCCAAGGATAATCTTCATGATGTCTCTCCACATGGTTTTGTAATGATTTGAAGCTCGGTGCGCAATGCAGCGACCGAACTCGAGCGGATCAACAAAGCGATTAACGGACGGTGTGAAACCGTTCAATTTTTCTTTAGCTCCCAGCCGTGACCATACCCCAGTCGCAATGCCCGGGCAAATTCCAGCGACGCGCGATGCAGGCTGGCCTTCCGCGCGTCCTGCAGCCGGGCCATTCGTTCATGAATTTGCGTCTAGGGGTAAATCAGGTCGTCGCCCCCAATGATAAAGCTCAGGCTGCGGCCGTGGCCGCGGCCGTAGTCGCCTCCTGCCCTGCATCGGGTTCATATCCCAAGATCGGCGCAAGCCAGCGCTCCGCCTCGCCCAAGGTCCACCCCTTGCGCTGCGCATGGCTCGCCACTTGATCACGGTCGATTTTGCCGACGCCAAAATATCGGGCCTGCGGGTGCGAAAAATAAAATCCACTGACCGCCGCCGTCGGAACCATTGCGAACGACTCGGTCAGGCGGATGCCCGCGGTTCGCTCGGCATCGAGCAAGCGCCACAGCGCCGCTTTCTCCGTGTGGTCGGGGCAGGCGGGGTAGCCCGGCGCCGGCCGGATCCCCTGGTACTCCTCGTGGATCAAGCCGGCGTTGTCCAGCCGCTCCTGCGGGGCGTAAGCCCACAATTCGCGCCGTACGCGCTCATGCATACGCTCGGCCAGAGCCTCCGCCAGTCGGTCTGCCAGCGCCTTGAGGCTGATGCTGCTGTAATCATCGTGCGCAGCTGCAAAACGCGCCAGGTGTGCCTCGATGCCGATGCCCGCGGTCACTGCGAACGCTCCGAGGTAGTCCGCACGGCCGCTCGCCGCCGGCGCGACAAAATCCGCCAGGCACATCTGAGCCTGACCCTGCGGCTTGGCCTTCTGCTGCCGTAAATGATGCAGGCGAACGCTGACCGCCTGACGCGACTCATCCGTGAACACGGCGATGTCGTCATCGGCGATGCTGTTGGCCGGAAAGAATCCCACGACGGCGCTTGCCCTGAGCCATTTTTCATCCACCAATTGCCGCAGCATGCGCCGCGCGTCCGCGTACAGGCTGGCGGCGGCCTCGCCGACCACCGGGTCCTCGAGAATATCGGGGAACTTGCCGGCAAACTCCCAGGCATTGAAGAACGGCATCCAGTCGATATAGGGCAGCAATTCATCGAGCGGATAGTCCTCGAACGACCGCACGCCCAGGAAACTCGGTGGCGGCGGCGCATACGTGGACCAGTCGATCTTGAATTTCTTCGCCCGCGCCTGGGTCAGCGACAGCTGCGGCGCCTTGGCGCCCTTGTTGCGATGCTGCTCGCGCCGCAGCGCATGGTCCGCCTTGATCTTCGCGACATAGGCATCACGCGTATCCTTGGTGACCAATTGCTGGCAAACGCCGACCGACCGCGATGCGTCCTTGACGTAGATCACCGGACCTTGGTACTGCGGGTCGATCCTCACGGCCGTATGGGCCGGCGAGGTGGTGGCGCCGCCGATCAACAGCGGCTGCGTATAACCCAGCCGCTCCATCTCCTTGGCGACATGCACCATCTCATCGAGCGACGGCGTGATCAAGCCGGATAGCCCGACCAGATGGGCCCCTTCGCGGGTCGCGGCCTCCAGGATTTTCTCGCAGGACACCATCACGCCCAAGTCCACGACCTCGAAATTATTACACTGCAGGACCACGCTGACGATGTTCTTGCCGATGTCATGGACATCGCCTTTGACCGTGGCGATCACCACCTTGCCGTTCGAGCGGCTCACGCCGGATTTCTCCTGCTCTATGTACGGAATCAGCACCGATACGGCTTTTTTCATGACCCGCGCCGACTTGACCACCTGCGGCAGGAACATCTTTCCGGCGCCGAACAGATCGCCGACCACATTCATGCCGTCCATCAGCGGTCCCTCGATCACATCGAGCGGCCGCTTGGCCTCGAGCCGCGCTTCTTCCGTGTCGCCGAGAACGAACTCATCGAGCCCCTTGATCAGGGCATGCTGCAACCGCTGCTCCACGGGGAGCTTGCGCCACTCGAGATCATCGCCGCGTTTCGCGCCGCCGGGGCCGGCCTTGAACAGTTCGGCGATCTCCAGCAGCCGCTCCGTGGCGTCGGCGCGGCGCGCGAGAATCACATCCTCACAACGTTCGCGCAATTCAGGCGGTATGTCCTCGTATATCGCGAGCTGCCCGGCGTTGACGATGCCCATGGTCAACCCGGCACGGATCGCGTGATACAGAAAAACCGAGTGCATGGCCTCGCGCACCGGCCCATTGCCGCGGAAGGAGAACGACACGTTGCTCACGCCGCCGCTCAGGTGCACCGCCGGCATGCGCTGCTTGATGGCGGCGGCGGCTTCGATGAAATCCAGGCTGTAGCGATTGTGCTCATCGATGCCGGTGGCGACCGCAAAGATGTTCGGATCGAAGATGATGTCCTCGGGTGCAAATCCAATCCGTCCGGTCAGCAATCCGTAGGCGCGTTCGCAGATCGAGATTTTGCGCTCCAGGGTATCGGCCTGGCCCCGCTCGTCGAAGGCCATGACGACCACGGCGGCGCCATAGCGCATGCACTGGCGCGCCTGCGCCAGGAAGGGTTCCTCGCCCTCCTTGAGGCTGATCGAATTCACGATGGGTTTGCCCTGCACGCATTTCAGGCCCGCCTCGATCACCGACCATTTCGACGAATCGATCATGATGGGCACGCGCGCGATATCCGGCTCGCCCGCGATCAGGCTCAGGAACCTCGTCATGGCGGCTCGAGAATCGAGCATGCCCTCATCCATGTTGACATCGATGATCTGCGCGCCGTTCGCCACCTGCTGCCGGGCGATATCGACCGCCGCCGCATAGTCGCCCGCCTCGATGAGTTTGCGAAACCTGGGCGACCCGGTCACATTGGTGCGCTCACCGACATTGACGAATAGGCTGTCCGCGTCGATATTGAGCGGCTCGAGGCCGCTCAACCGGCAGGCGCGTGCTGGGCGCGGCAGCGAGCGCGGCGGCACGCCGTCGACGGCACGGGCCACGGCGCGTATATGTTCGGGCGTCGTGCCGCAGCACCCTCCGACCACATTCACGAAGCCGCTGCTCGCAAACTCCCGCAGGATCGCGGCGGTCTGCTGCGGAGTTTCCTCGTATTCGCCGAATGCATTCGGCAGACCGGCGTTCGGGTAGGCGCACACATAGGTGTCGGCAATGCGCGCCATCTCCTCGATGTAGGGCCGCAGCTGTTTGCCGCCGAGGGCGCAATTGAGCCCGACGACCGTGGGCCGGGCATGTCGGACGGAATTCC
>Ga0070696_100001511_pt1 | contig 15284 bp, 13 predicted proteins | sample KBSK1253metaG_FD_65474 | JGI IMG/M metagenome (GOLD analysis project Ga0070696, IMG submission 65474) | Corn, switchgrass and miscanthus rhizosphere microbial communities from Kellogg Biological Station, Michigan, USA - KBS K1-25-3 metaG | ecosystem: Host-associated > Plants > Roots >... | reverse complement strand
CCGGCCATGATCTGCGCGAGCTCCAGCACTTTGACGCCGTCGAGCGGCCCGCTCACCGGCCGCTCATCTCGCAGGCTGCAGCGGGCGAACGATCCGCTCGATGGCACGGGAGATCAGCGGCCAGAAGAGCAGGATGAGCGCGAGCGTGGTGATCGATCCGACGAGGCTGTTGGACCAGAACACGCGCATATCGCCGCCGGCTCCGATCATCGACAGCCGGAAGGCGTCCTCGGCCCTGTTGCCGAGCACGAGTGCGAGGGTGAAAGGAGCGAGCGGAATGCCGATCTTCTTGAAGACGTAGCCGACGACACCGAAGCCGAGCATCAGCCAGATGTCGAACATGGCGTTCTGGATGGCGAAAGCCCCGATCGCGCAGGAGACGACGATCATCGGCGCGATGGCCGAGAACGGTACCCGCAGGACGGCGGCGAAGAAAGGCACCGTGGTGAGCACGAGCAGCAGGCCGACCACGTTGCCGAGGTACATCGACGCGATGAGGCCCCAGACGAAGCCCTTGTGCTCGACGAAGAGCAGCGGCCCGGGATTGAGCCCCCAGACCATCAAGCCGCCCAGGAGGATCGCTGCCGTGCCCGAGCCTGGAATCCCCAGCGCGAGCATCGGCAGCAGCGCGGAGGTGCCCGATGCATGCGCCGCCGTTTCGGGCGCAAAGACGCCCTCGATGCGGCCCTTGCCGAAAGAGTCCGGGTCCTTCGAAAAGCGCTTGGCGAGGTTGTAGCCCATGAAGGAGGCGGCGATCGCACCGCCCGGGGTGATGCCGAGCCAGCAACCGATCACGGACGAGCGCAACAGGGTCATCCAGTAGCGCGGCAGCTCCTTCCACACCTTGAGCACCACGCGCAGGCTGATCCTGGCGGCATGCCCGCGCAGCGCCAGGCGCTCCTCCATGGTGAGCATGATCTCGCTGATACCGAAGAGACCGATGACCGCGACTAAGAAATTGATGCCTCGCAGGAGATCGTTCGAGCCGAAGGTCATGCGCAGCTGGCCCGACACCGTGTCCATCCCGACGCCCGCGAGCAGCAGGCCGAGCGTCATGGAAATGAGGGTCTTGTGCTTTTCCTCGCGGCCCAGGCCGACGAAAGAGCAGAAAGTGAGGAGGTAGACGGCGAAGAATTCGGGCGGGCCGAAGCGCAGCGCGAAAGAAGCGATGCCGGGCGCGAGGAACGTGATCAGCAGCACCGCCACCAGCGATCCGACGAACGAGGAGGTGAAGGCGGCGGTCAACGCCTCGGCCGCCTTCCCCTGCTGCGCCATGGGGTAGCCGTCGAACGTCGTCGCCACCGACCACGCCTCGCCCGGGATGTTGAACAGGATCGAGGTGATCGCGCCGCCGAAGAGCGCCCCCCAGTAGATGCAGGACAACATCACGATGGCCGAGGTCGGATCCATGGTGAAGGTCAGGGGCAGCAGGATGGCCACGCCGTTCGGCCCGCCCAGGCCGGGAAGCACGCCGACGAATATGCCGAGCGTCAGGCCGACCATCATCAGCGCGAGGATCTTCCAGGTCAGCAGAACGCTGAAGCCGTAAACGAGTAGGCCGAAAGCCTCCATCGCGCCGTTAGTGCCCGAACAAGGCCTCGACCGGACCTTTGGGCATGATGACGTCGAAAGCGATCTCGAAGGTCACGAACATGGCGAGGGAGAAGAGCAGGGCGGTGAGGAGCGATTTCCACACCGCGATGCGTCCGACCCAGGCCATGAACCCCGCGATCAGGAGAAAGCTCGCGACATACAGCCCCAGCCATTGCGTGGCGAGGCAGAACGCGAGCGTCGGCGCGAACACCTGCAGGACGCGCCCGAACTGCGCCCGGGTGACGAAGGTCTTGTCGGCCGGCTTGCGCGGGAAAAACTGCTTGACCAGGCCGAACAGGCTGGCGGCCGCGAGGATCACGGAGAGATAGAACGGGAAATAGCCGGCCTGCGGGCCGGTCGAATCCCACGACATGCCGGTGCGGCGGTTGTCGAGCGCGAGCAGCGCGGCGAGCCCGAGCAGCGCCAGCGACACTGCGATTTCTACCGCCCGATTGCTCGCGAGCGCCGGCGAATCGCTCGCCGGCGCGCTGGGGTCCTCGACGACGATTTCGTCTTTGGATGGGCTCAAACGCCGGGCCGGCTAGTTCGCCACAAAGCCGGCTTCCGTCATCAGGCCCTTGTTGAGCGCATCATCCTCTTCCAGGAACTTCAGCATCTCGTTGCCGGTAAGGAAGATCGGCTTGAGCGCCTGCTTTTCCATGTAGTCCTTGAATTCCGGCGTTTCGCTGACCTTCTTGAACAGATCGACATAGAACGCCGTCTGATCGCGCGTCACCTTTCCTGGCAGGAACATGGCGCGCAGCATCAGGTATTGCACGTCGACGCCCTGCTCGCGGCAGGTGGGGATGTCGCTCCAGGACATCTCACCGGCAACCTTGTTCTTGTACTGGATGCGCTCCTTGTCGAAAACGCACAGCGGCCGTACCTGGCCCGCTCGCCACACTTCCAGGTTCTCCGAAGGATTGTTGACGTTCGACTGGGTGTGGTTGCCGACGAGCTGCGTGGCCGCCTCGCCTCCGGACTTGTAGGGTAGATAGGCGAATTTCGCGCCGGTCTTCTTTTCCAGGAAAACTGTGAGCACGTGGTCTTCGCGCTTGGAGCCGGTGCCGCCCATTTTGAACGGCGGATTGGCGCTCTTCGCCGCGTCGGCGAATTCCTTGACCGACTTGTACGGCAGCTGCGTATTGGTCCAGAGCACGAACTGGTCGAGCGCAACCACCGAAACCGGCGTGAGCTCACGCCAATTGAAAGGGATCTTCGCCGAAAGCGGCAGCATGTAGATCAGCGAATAGGCAATCAGCACCTTGTTGGCGTCGCCGCCGCTCGATTTCATGTACATGAGCGCTTCCGCGCCCGATGCCCCGCCTTTGAGCGAGACCACCATCGGCTGCTTCATGAGGCTGTTCTTCTGGACCGCGGCTTGAATCATCCTCGCCATCTGGTCGGAAGCGCCGCCGGCACCGGCGGCGACCACGATCTCGACCGGTTTGGTCGGTTCCCATGCTGCAGCGCTGGGATGGGACAGCACGAGGCCGGCGAGCGCGCCGGCGAAAACACCAAGACCTCTCATGTCACTCCTCCTTATGGTTTGGGACAGAAGCTCAGGCGGCTTGCCGTGCGGGGGCAGCCTTGGCGCATCCGGTAAGGTAGTCCATCGCCGCCTTGGCGCCTTCCTTCTCGACCGGCACGCCGGCGAGCGCCAGCCCCATTTCCACTCCGGACAGCGTGCCCATCAATGCTAAGTCATTAAAGTCGCCCAGATGCCCGATCCGGAACACCTTGCCCGCGAGCTTACCCAAGCCGGTGCCCAGAGACATATCGAACGCTTCAAGAATGGTTCTGCGCACCCGGTCCGCGTCATGGCCTGCGGGCATGACGACCGCCGTAAGCGAACCGGAGTATTCACGCGGATCGAGGGCCAGAACTTCCAGGCCCCAAGCGCGCACCGCGCGGCGGGTGGCCTCGCCATGGCGTTGGTGACGCGCAAAAACCGCGTCCAGGCCTTCGTCCTCGAGCATGGTCAGCGCCTCGCGCAGGCCGTAAAGCAGGTTGGTCGCCGGGGTATAGGGGAAGTAGCCGCTCTTCCCGTTGGACAGCATCTCGTTCCACGCCCAGTAGCTGCGCGGCAGCCGCGCCGATTTCGAGGCGGCGAGCGCCTTCTTGGAAATGCAGTTGAACGAAAGCCCGGGCGGCAGCATGAGTCCCTTCTGCGAGCCTGCCACGGTCACGTCGACGCCCCAGTCGTCGTGCCGGTAGTCGATCGAGGCGAGCGAGGAGATGGTGTCCACCATGAAAAGCGCCGGATGCTTCGTCGCATCGATCGCTTTACGGATCTCTACGATGCGCGAAACCACGCCGGTCGACGTCTCGTTGTGTACAACGCACACCGCCTTGAGCTCTCTACCGGCATCGGCCCGCAGCCGCTTTTCGATCGCCTCCGGGTCGGCCCCATGGCGCCAGTCACCGGGCAGGAATTCCACCTCGAGCCCGAGGCGTACGGCCATCTTCTGCCACAGCGCGGCGAAGTGCCCGGTCTCGGCCATCAGCAGGCGGTCGCCGGCGGAAAGCGTGTTGACGAGCGCCGCCTCCCACGCTCCCGTGCCCGAGGCGGGATAGATGACGACCTCGCCCTGCGTGGTCTTGAACACGCGCTTCATTCCGGTGAGCACGCTCTTGCCGAGGCTCGCGAACTCCGGCCCGCGGTGATCCATGGTCGGAAAATCGATGGCGCGCAGAACGCGATCCGGGACATTGGTGGGCCCTGGGATTTGCAGGAAATGTCGCCCAGCGTTTCTCGCCATCGGCTTCCTCGTAGACTTTTTTGCATTTTGCATACAAAATGCACCTCATGCAAGCAATTACCCCGATCCGCAGGCGGCCGTTGCACGAGGAGGCCATCGGGCGGCTGCGCGAAATGATTGTGCAAGGCCAGCTTGCGCCGGGCGAGCGGCTGAACGAACGGCTGCTGTGCGAGCAACTGGGCATTTCGCGCACCCCGCTGCGGGAAGCCATCAAGCTCCTCGCCTCGGAAGGTCTGGTTGCGCTGCTGCCGAACCGCGGTGCGCAGGTCGCGCCGCTGGAGCCGGGGCGTCTCGCCGAAGCGCTCGCGGTCATGGGCGCGCTCGAGGCGCTGGCGGGCGAGCTCGCGTGCAGACACGCTACTGACGCGCAGATCGACGAGGTAGCGGCGCTGCACGCCGAGATGGTCGTGAAGCACGCCCGCGGCGATCTCGCGAGCTATTTCCGCTTCAACCAGGCGATCCATCTCAAGATCGTGGAAGCCTCGGGCAACGCCACGCTCGCCAATACCTACCGGCAGCTCAACGCCAACGTGCTGCGCGCGCGCTACATGGCGAACCTGACCCGTGAGCGCTGGGACGAGGCGGTGCGCGAGCACGAGAAGATCCTCGCGGCCCTGACGGCGCGCGACGTGAGCCGGCTGAAACGCCTGCTCGAGGATCACCTGGCGCACAAGCTTGCGAGCGTGCCGGCCGCGCTCACCCAGCCGGGCGGGCTGCACAAGGCCGCTTGAACGCGCCGTCGTTTCCCGTGCGGGTGGTGAAGGCCAGCCCGAACGACTCCACGCTGGCCTCAAGGCTGCGCAAGGAGCTCGACGCCGAAGTGCTCTTCGATGCGGCGAGCCGGGGGCGGTATTCGACCGACGCCTCCATCTACCAGCTCCAGCCGATCGGAATCGTGGTGCCCCGCACCGAGGAAGCGGCGCGCGGCGCCCTCGCCATCGCCGCCGCTGAAGGCGTCCCCATCCTGCCGCGCGGCGCGGGCAGCTCGCAGTGCGGCCAGGCCGTCGGCGAAGCTCTGGTCATCGACCACACCAAGTACCTCAACAAGGTTCTCGACATCAATCCCCAAACATGCGCCGCAACGGTCCAGCCGGGAGTGGTGCTCGACGCCCTCAATGCCGAGCTGCGGCCGCACGGCCTCTGGTTTGCGGTGGACGTGTCCACCAGCGCACAGGCCACCCTCGGCGGGATGGCGGGAAACAATTCCTGCGGCTCGCGCTCGATCGCCTACGGCAACATGGTCCACAACGTGGCGGCCATCGAAGCCGTTACCGTGCAAGGCGAGCGCTGGCGCTTCGGCCCGATGGACGAGCGCTCCGGGTCGCCGTCCTATCAGGAATTCGTGAACCGGCTGAAGGCGCTGTACGAGCGCGAGAAAGCAGAAATCGAGGCCCGCTTTCCGAAGCTGTTGCGCAAGGTCGCGGGCTACAACCTGGACCACCTGGGCCCGCCGCACGCCAACGCGGCGCACCTGCTCGTCGGGTCGGAAGGCACCCTCGCCTATTCCGAGCGGCTGCATCTCAAGCTCACGCCGATTCCACCGGCGCGCACGCTCGGGGTGTGCCACTTTCCCAGGTTCTATACCGCGATGGAGCTGACGCAGCACATGGTGAAGCTGGGTCCGTCGGCGGTAGAGCTGGTCGACCGCACCATGATCGGGCTGGCGCGCGACATCCCGGCTTTCCGCAACACCGTCGATGCGTTCATCAAAGGCGAGCCGGATGCCGTCCTGCTGGTGGAGTTCTCCGGCGAAGAGGCTCCGCTCCAACAACAGAAACTGAAAGACCTGGTCCAGCTGATGTCGGATCTCGGGCTCCCCGGCAGCGTGGTCGAGATCACGGACATGAAGCAGCAGCGCGATCTTTGGGAAGTGCGCAAGGCGGGCCTGAACATCATGATGTCGATGAAGGGCGACGGCAAGCCGGTGTCCTTCATCGAGGATTGCGCGGTGCCGCTCGAGCATCTCGCGGAGTACACCGACCGGCTGACGCAGGTCTTCGCCAGGCACGGCACCCGCGGCACCTGGTACGCCCATGCCTCGGTCGGCACCCTGCACGTGCGGCCGATCCTCGACATGCGGCGCGACGGCGCGCAGAAGATGCGGGCGATCGCCGAAGAAGCCTGCGCCATGGTCAAGCAATACAAGGGCGCGTACTCAGGCGAGCACGGCGACGGCCTGGTGCGCTCGGAATGGATCGCACCCTTCTTCGGGCCGCGGCTCACCGCCTGCCTGGCCGAGATCAAGTCCTGGCTCGATCCGCGCGGGCTGATGAACCCCGGAAAGATCGTGAACCCGTCGCGCATGGACGAGCGCTCGCTCTTTCGCTTCAAGCCCGGCTACGAGACCTCGCCGGCGCCCGCCGTGCTCGACTGGAGCGAATGGGGCGGCTTCGACAAGGCGGTGGAGATGTGCAACAACAACGGCCACTGCCGCAAGTTCGACGCCGGCACGATGTGCCCCTCGTACCGCGCCACCCTGGACGAGGTCCACCTCACCCGCGGACGCGCCAACACCCTTCGCCTCGCCCTTTCCGGCCAACTGGGCTCCGAGGGCGAGGAGGCAGTGAAGACGGCACTCGATCTGTGCGTCTCGTGCAAAGGGTGCAAGCGCGAATGCCCGACCGGCGTCGACATGGCGCGCATGAAGATCGAGTTCACGGCGCATTACAAGGCGAAGCACGGCTATTCGTTGCGCGACCGCGCGATCGCATATCTGCCGCGTTATGCGCCCTGGGCCGGCCGCATGGCCCCACTCACCAATTGGGCTGCCGGCGCCGTGAAAGGGCTGCTCGGCTTTGCTCCCAAGCGCGAATTGCCGGCCTGGCGCGCAGACTACTTTCATGACCGCGCGCGGCCCGCGCGGGGTGCGGGCCGCGAGGTGGTGGTGTTCGTGGACACGTTCAACCGCTGGTTCGAGCCCGAGAACGCACGCGCGGCGATCCGGGTGCTGCAGTCATCGGGCTGCACCGTCCATACGGCCCAGCCACTGAGCGCCGGGCGGCCGCTGTGCTGCGGCCGGACGTTTCTCGCCGCCGGCATGGTCGACGAGGCAAAGGTGGAGGCGCGCCGCACGCTCGAGGCCCTGCGCCCCTACGCCGAGCGCGGCATCCCGGTGATCGGCCTGGAGCCCTCATGCCTTTTTTCCTTCCGTGATGAATACGGGGTCTTGCTTAAAGATCCAGGTTCAGGGGCGCTTGCCGAGAGCGCGCTGCTCTTCGAGGAATTCCTTGCGCGGGAGCCCGGCAGCCTGAAGTTCAACGAGCTGAAACGGGACATTCTGCTGCACGGCCATTGCCACCAGAAGGCGTTCGACGCGATGCCCGCGGTCCAAACGGTGCTCGCCAGGATCCCGGGCCTGAAAATCTCGACGGTACAGACGAGCTGCTGCGGCATGGCCGGAAGCTTCGGCTACGAAGCCGAGCACTACGGCATCTCGATGAAAATGGCCGAGCTGTCCCTGCTTCCCCAGGTGCGAAAAGCACCCGAGGCGCTGGTGGTGGCGGACGGCACGAGCTGCCGGCACCAGATTGCCGACGGCACCGGCCGCGAGGCCCTGCACGCCGCGCGCGTACTCGATTCTGCCCTCAGCTAGCGCGCCGGCTCCAGGCGAGGAGCCACAGCCCGCCGGCGATCATGGGGATGCACAGCCACTGCCCCATGGAGAGACCCAATGCGAGCAGGCCGAGGAACGAGTCGGGCTCGCGGCCGAACTCGGCGATGAAGCGAAAGCTCCCGTAGCCGATCAGGAAGAGCGCAGACACCTGGCCGCGGGGGCGCGGCCTGGAGGAGAACCACCATAGCAACACGAACAGCGCGATCCCTTCGAGCGCGAGCTGGTAGAGCTGCGACGGGTGGCGTGCTCTGTCCCCCGCGCCCGGGTACTGAAATACCATTCCCCAAGGCAGGTCGGTCGGCCGGCCGTAGAGCTCGCCGTTGATGAAATTTCCCAGCCGCCCGGCCGCGATGCCGAGCGGGCACAGCGGCGCGACGAAATCCATGAGCCGCAGGAAATCGATTCCCTGCCGCCGGGCGTAGATCCACGCGGCGAGGATCACGCCGAGCAGGCCGCCGTGAAACGACATGCCGCCCTCCCAGATGAACGCGATTTCGAGCGGGTGCGAGGCGTAATAGCCGGGCTTGTAGAAGAGCACATAGCCGAAGCGCCCGCCGAGGATCACGCCGAGCACGGCGAAGAAGATGAGGTCGTCGAACTGCTTGCGCGTGATCGGCGCCATGTTTGCCGCGATTCTTTTCAGCCCGAGCCACCACGCCGCGGCGAAGCCGGCGAGGTACATGAGGCCGTACCAGCGCACCGGGAGTTTCCAGACATAGAACGCGATCGGGTCGATTTTCGGATGGACCAGCATGGGATCTAGCGCCGCGTCCGGCGCGCATGCGCCACGAAGTCGCGCGCCGCGGCGACGAGCGTGCCTCGCGGCCACGCGAGCCAAAGATCGAGCCGCGGATGGCGGCCCGCGAGCTCTCGGTACACCACGCCACGCCGGCCAAGATTGGCCACCGAGGCCGGCACGATCGCGACGCCCAGGCCGCTCGAAACCAGGCTCACTACTGTCTGCATCTGAATCGCCTCCTGCGCTACGTTGAGCGCGACGCCGGCCCGCGCGGCCAGCCCGCGCACGATATCGTACAAGCCCGGCGCGATCTCGCGGGGCACCATCACGAAGGGCTCGCCGGCCAGGGCGCTGACCGCGAGCCGGCTCCCGTCCCGGGCGAGGCGATGGCGGGCCGGAAGCGCGGCGACGAAGCGCTCGCGCTGCACCACGAGGTGCTCCAGAGCGGCCTCGCCCGTGACCGGCGGCAGCAGCAGCCCGAAATCGAGCTCGCCCGAGGCGAGCGCGGCCGCCTGCTCGGGGGAGAGCATCTCGCGCAGCGCGAGCGTCACGCCGGGACGCGCCGCCTTGAAGCCCCTGAGCAGCCCCGGCAGCACGCCGTAGTCGGCGAGCGAAACGAAGCCGATGCGCAGCCGCCCCTGCTCGCCCGAAGCCATGCCGCGCAGCTCGAGCAGCGCGCGTTCGAGCTGCCCGATCAGGCGCCGCGCCTCCTCGAGGAAGCGACCGCCCTCCGCGGTGAGCTCGACCCGCCGCCGGTTGCGCGTCAGGAGCGCCACGCCGAGGCGCTCTTCCAGGGCGCGGATGGCGCGCGACAGCGGCGGCTGTGAGATATGCAGTGCCTCGGCGGCGCGGCCGAAGTGCAGCCGCTCCGCCACGGCCATGAAATACCGCATCTCGCGAATTTCGGGCAGGTTCATACCCCTAGGGTATTACAGGCCACCGCAAATAGCATTGGCCGGCGAGCGCGCGCCGGCACACAATCGAAAGCCTGAACACAGAAATGTACACGCCCGGCCATACCGGGGACGTCTCGCAATTCATGGCGCGGCGGACGCTCGCTTCCCACGGGGCGTTCTTTGTGCCGCAGCTGCGGCCGGGCCTGCGGCTCCTCGATTGCGGCTGCGGCCCGGGCTCGATCACCGTGGGCATTGCGGCGCTGGTCAACCCGGGCGAAGTCGTCGGGATCGATTTTGCGCCCGGCGAGGTCGCGCGCGCGACCCAGGCGGCGGCGCGCGAAGGGCGCCGCAACGTCCGATTTGAGACCGCGAATGTCTATTCGCTGCCCTTCGAGAACGGCCGCTTCGAGCGGGTGTTCAGCCATGCCCTGATCGAGCACCTCGCCGAGCCGCAAAGGGCCCTGCGCGAGTTCCACCGCGTCCTGGCGCCGGAAGGGGTCATCGGCGTGTGCGGCCCGGACTGGGGCGGCTTCCTTCTGTCTCCGCCGTCGCCGGCGTTGTCGCGCGCGGTGGAGGCGTACATCGCCCTGCAGTCGGGCAACGGCGGCAACGTGCAGGTGGGACGGAATCTGGGGGTGTACCTGGCCGCGGTGGGGTTCGAGGCGGTCCAACTTTCCGCCCGGTACGAATGCTACGAGGCGCGCGAGCTCATCGCAGAGTATCTGGCGCGGCGGCTTGAAAAAGCAGGGGACGCGGAGGCGGCGTCGGTCTTGCGCCACTGGAGCAAGGAACAGCCCGGGATGTTCGCGCAGGCCTGGGTGTCCGCGGTCGCTCGAAAGCCGCGTGAGCGAAGCTATGATCGTGCGACACCGACAGGAGGATACGATGGCAACCCGCGATTCGGCGCCTAACCGCCGTTCCCAGCTCATCACCCAGGGCGTCGCGCGCTCGCCCAACCGCGCCATGCTGCGCGCCGTGGGCTTCGGCGACGGCGATTTCGACAAGCCGATCGTCGGGGTGGCGAACGGCCACTCCACCATGAACCCCTGCAACGCCGGCATCCAGCCGCTCGCCGACCGCGCGGTCGCGGCGCTGGAGCAGGCGGGCGGCAAGCCGCAGACCTTCGGCGTGCCCACCGTCACCGACGGCATCGGCATGGGCACCGAGGCAATGAAGTATTCGCTGGTGTCGCGCGAGGTCATCGCCGATGCGATCGAGACCAGCGTCAACGGCCAGGCCATGGACGGGGTGCTGGTGATCGGCGGCTGCGACAAGAACATGCCCGGCGGCATGATGGCGCTGGCGCGCATGAACGTGCCGGGCATCTACGTCTACGGCGGCACCATCAAGCCGGGGAAATGGAAGGGCAAGGACCTCACCATCGTGTCGGCCTTCGAGGCGGTGGGCTCCTACGCCGCGGGCAAGCTCTCCGAGGAGGACTTCGTCGGCATCGAGAAGAACGCCTGCCCGAGCGTCGGCGCCTGCGGCGGCATGTACACCGCGAACACCATGAGCTCCTCGTTCGAGGCGCTCGGCATGAGCCTGCTTGGCTCTTCCCAGATGGCTGCGCCCGACGCCGAAAAGACCGATTCCGCTGCGGAGTCGGCGCGGGTGCTGATCGAGGCGATCCGGAAGAACCTGAAGCCGCGCGACATCATCACACGCAAGTCGATCGAGAACGCGTGCGCGCTGGTGATGGCGGCCGGGGGCTCCACCAATGCTGTGCTGCACTATCTCGCGATCGCCCGCGCGGCCGGCGTGAAGTGGACCATCGACGACTTCGAGCGCGTGCGCAGGAAGGTGCCGGTGCTGTGCGACCTCAAGCCCTCGGGGCGCTTCGTCGCAGTCGACTTCCACCAGGCGGGCGGCGTGCCGCAGGTGCTGAAGCTCCTGCTAACAAATGGAGTGCTGCACGGCGAGTGCATGACGATCCACGGCAAGACCATGGCCGAGATGCTGAAGGACGTGCCCGCCGCGCCGCGCGCCGACCAGGAGGTGATCCGCCCCTGGTCCAAGCCTCTCTACCCGCAGGGGCATCTCGCGATCCTCAGGGGCAACCTCGCCACCGAAGGCTGCGTGGCGAAGATTACCGGGCTGAAGAACCCCTCGATCACCGGCCCGGCGCGCGTGTTCGACTCCGAGAATGCCTGCATGAAGGCGATCATGGCGAAGCGCATCAAGGCGGGCGACGTCATCGTGATCCGCTACGAGGGACCGCGCGGCGGCCCCGGCATGCAGGAGATGCTCGCGCCGACCGCGGCGCTCATCGGCCAGGGTTTGGGCGAGTCGGTCGGGCTGCTCACCGACGGGCGCTTCTCCGGCGGCACCTGGGGCATGGTGGTCGGGCACGTCGCGCCCGAAGCCTACGTCGGCGGCACCATCGCGCTGGTGAAGGAGGGCGACTCGATCACCATCGACGCGAAAAAACGCCTGCTGCAGCTGAATGTCCCGGCGAAGGAGCTCGCGGCACGGCGCAGGAAATGGCGCGCCCCGAAGCCGCGCTACACCCAGGGCCTGCTTGCGAAGTACATGAAGCTCGTGTCGAGCGCCTCGCAGGGTGCGGTGACGGACGCGGGCTAGAAGCTCGAGCCCGGGCCCTTCAGGAACTCGAGCTCCTCAGGCGTGCTCGCCCGGCCGAGGAGCGCGTTGCGATGCGGAAAGCGCCCGAATCGCCGGATGATGTCGCGGTGGGCCACCGCATAGCGGTAGACATCGTTGGTCTCGGGATAGACCTCGAGCGGCCTGGTGAGCTCGCAGGACTCGAGCTGGTCGGCGAGTGCCTCGGAGTGCTCGAAGGGCAGATAGACGAACATCCGTTCCACCGGAAGCATCGTGCGGTCGAAGCCCTGCGCCAGCGCATGGCGTGCCGTCTCGATCGCAAGGGGATCGCTTGCGAAGGCCCGCGGCGTGTCGCGGAACATGTTGCGCGGGAACTGATCGAGCAAGATGATGAGCGCGAGGCACTCCTGGGCGGTTGCTTTCAGATGCGCAAGCTTTCCCGCCGCCGCTTCCTCGTATAGAGCCAGAAACCGCTCGCGGACCTCGCGGTCGAACGCCTCGCTCTTCACGAACCAGCGCTTGTGTCGTTTCCCGCGCTCGTCCGGCGGTCCGAACCAGAAAAGCAACACCTCGGCGGCGCCCGGTTGGTCGCTCATGAGGCGGATGGTAAGCTCGCCGCACCCTAACAACATGGGAGAACCCATGATTCGAGTTTTCACGCGTCTCGTCTCGAGCCTGCTCATCGTTTGCCTCGCAAGCCTCAGCCTGCCGGTCAACGCCCGCATGCTGCCGACCGATACCGGTCGCGCGCAGATCTCGGGCTGGCTCGAGCGCGAAGAGGTGCGCACCCAGCTTCAGGCGCTCGGCGTCACCCCGGCAGAGGTCAAAGCGCGCGTCGCCGCGATGAGCGATGACGAAGCGGCCGAGCTTGCGGCCAGGATCGAGAGCCTCCCTGCCGGCGGCGATATTCTCGGGGTCGCGCTCGCCGTATTCATCATCCTGCTCATCACCGATATCCTGGGCTTCACGAAGGTCTTTCCCTTCACCCGCTCCATCCGCAAGTAACGAGGAACCCCCGTCCACAGCGGGGATCCTTTTACTTTCGGCCATGCCAAACCGCCTGTCGGGCGAGACCTCGCCTTATCTCCAGCAGCACGCCGCGAATCCCGTGGATTGGTATCCCTGGGGCGAGGAGGCGCTCGCCCGCGCCCGTGCCGAGGACAAGCCCATCCTGCTCTCGGTAGGCTACTCGGCCTGCCACTGGTGCCACGTCATGGCGCACGAGAGCTTCGAGGATGCCGCGGTCGCGGCGGTCATGAACCGGCTCTTCGTCAACGTGAAGGTCGACCGCGAGGAGCGCCCCGACATCGACCAGATCTACCAGGCGGCGCACCAGATGCTCGTCCAGCGCGCCGGCGGCTGGCCGCTCACCATGTTCCTCTCGCCCGATGGCACGCCGTTCTTCGGCGGCACCTACTTTCCCAGGACGGCGCGCTACGGCATGCCGGCGTTTCCGGACCTGTGCGAGCGCATCGCCGCGATCTGGCGCGAAAAGCGCGTCGAGATCGATGCACAGAACGGTGAGGTGCGCAACGCGCTCGCGCGCACCGTGCCACAGCCTGCCGGCCAGCGCTCCGAGCTCTCGCCCGAGGTTCTGGGCGCGATGCTCGACAACCTGCGCGCGAGCTTCGACGCCCGGCACGGCGGCTTCGGCGCCGCGCCGAAGTTCCCGCATCCCACCGATCTCGAGCTCTGCATGCGCAAGGGCGAGCCCGAGATCGCGCGGCTGAGCCTTGCGCGCATGTGCGAAGGCGGCATCTTCGACCAGCTCGGCGGCGGCTTCTGCCGCTACAGCACCGACGCGCACTGGAGCATCCCGCACTTCGAGAAGATGCTGTACGACAACGGGCCGCTCCTCGGCCTGCTTGCCGACGCGTGGGTGCTGACGCGCGAAGCCCTGTTCGCGCGCTGCGCCGAGGAGACCGCGGGCTGGATCATGCGCGAGATGCAGTCGCCGCAGGGCGGCTACTACTCGTCCCTCGATGCCGACAGCGAGCACGAGGAAGGCAAGTTCTATGTCTGGACCCGGGAAGAGGCCGCCTCCGTCCTGTCCTCTGAAGAGTACGCCGAGGTGGCGCGCCACTACGGCCTCGACCAGCCGCCGAATTTCGAAAACCGGTTTTGGCATCTTAGATTGAACGCCGCGGTGGCTAACGACGTGGTTCTTGGTGCGGCCAAGAAGAAGCTCTTTGCTGCGCGTGAGAAGCGGGTGCGTCCGGGACGCGACGAGAAGATTCTCGTGTCGTGGAACGCGCTCGCGATCCGCGGCATGGCGCATGCCGGGCGGGTATTCTCCCGGCCGGACTGGATCGTATCGGCGCGCCGCGCGCTGGAATTCATTCGCAGCGCGTTGTGGCGCGAGGGCCGCCTGCTTGCCACGTACAAGGACGGCCGCGCCCACCTGAGCGCCTACCTCGACGACCATGCCTTCCTGCTGGCGGCGATCCTGGAGCTGCTGCAGGAGCGGTTCTCGAACGAGGAGCTGGCGTTCGCACAGGCGCTCGCGGACCTGCTGCTCGCGCAGTTCGAGGATCCCGAAGCCGGCGGATTCTTCTTCACGGCGCGCGACCACGAGCAGCTGATTCACCGGCCTAAGCCCGGGCAGGACAACGCCACGGCCTCGGGCAATGCTGTCGCAGCGTGGGCGCTTGGCCGCCTCGCGGCGGTCACGGGAGAGGAGCGCTATCGGCGCGCGGCGGAGCGCACGCTGGAGCTCTTCTACCCGCCAATGCGCGACTACCCTGCGGGGTACGCTGCCATGGCGATCGCGCTCGACGAGTTGCTGCGGCCGCCGCGCACCTTGATCCTGCGCGGCAAAAGCGAGGCGCTGCGCGGCTGGCAGGCGGAGCTGGGACAGGAATTTCTGACGGATGTCACCGTTCTTGCTATTCCAGACGGGGTGCAGGGGCTTCCGGCACTACTCGACAAGCCTGCGCGTAGCGAGCCTGTCAACGCCTGGCTATGCCAGGGCGTTACTTGTCTCGCGCCGATGGCTGATCTTGTAAACTTGAAAAAAACACTCAAGGAGCAAGCATGAAGCGTCTCGCAATCGTCCTGGCAGCAGCGAGCATCCTTCCGGCGTCCCTGCCGGCCCAGGCCCAGGAGGAGCTTGCAAAAAAGCA
>Ga0070696_100001506_pt1 | contig 15306 bp, 17 predicted proteins | sample KBSK1253metaG_FD_65474 | JGI IMG/M metagenome (GOLD analysis project Ga0070696, IMG submission 65474) | Corn, switchgrass and miscanthus rhizosphere microbial communities from Kellogg Biological Station, Michigan, USA - KBS K1-25-3 metaG | ecosystem: Host-associated > Plants > Roots >... | reverse complement strand
GTGGTGTTCGCGGTGGTGGTGATCGGCGGCATGGGCTCGATCATGGGCTCGATCGTCACCGGCTTCGGCCTCGGGATCATCGAGGGCCTCACCAAGGTGTTCTACCCGGAGGCCTCCAACACCGTCATCTTCATCATCATGGCGATCGTGCTGCTGATCAAGCCGGCGGGCCTGTTCGGAGCGCAGAAATGAGGCACCAGCACATCGGCATCGCGCTGATGGCGCTCCTCTTCGCCCTGGCGCCGCTCGTGCTCTACCCGGTGTTCATGATGAAGGCCATGTGCTTCGCGCTCTTCGCCTGCGCCTTCAACCTGCTAATCGGCTTCGGCGGGCTGCTCTCGTTCGGCCACGCCATGTTCCTCGGCACAGCGGGCTACGTGGCCGCGCATTCGGCCAAGGTGTGGGGGTTCCCGCCCGAGCTCGCCATCGCCTTCGGCACCGCCTCGGCTTTTCTGCTGGCGGCCGTGACGGGCCTGCTCGCGATCCGGCGCCAGGGCATCTACTTCGCCATGATCACGCTGGCGCTGGCGCAGATGATCTTCTTCTTCTACCTGCAGGCACCGTTCACCGGAGGCGAGGACGGCATCCAGGCGGTGCCGCGCGGGCGCCTCTTCGGCTTCATCGACCTGTCCAATATCTGGGCGATGTACTACACCGTGTTCGCGGTGTTCCTCGCCGGCTTTCTCCTCGTCTACCGCGCGATCCACTCGCCGTTCGGGCAGGTGCTCAAGGCCATCCGCGAGAACGAGGCGCGCGCCATCTCGCTCGGCTACGACAGCACGCGCTACAAGTTCATGGCTTTCGTGCTCTCCGGTACCCTCGCCGGCCTCGCCGGCTCCACCAAGGCGCTCGTGTTCCAGCTCGCCTCGCTCACCGATGTCCACTGGACCATGTCGGGCGAGGTGGTGCTGATGACCCTGCTCGGCGGCCTCGGCACCATCTTCGGCCCGGTGGTCGGAGCCATCATCATCATCACGATGGAGAACTACCTCGCCCAGCTCGGCGCCTGGGTCACCGTGGTGCAAGGGGCCATCTTCGTCGTCTGCGTCCTCACCTTCCGCCGCGGCGTAGTCGGCGAGATCGCCCACTTCATCAAAAAGCCGCTCTAGCTTCTCGCGGCCAGCGCTCGCTTGCCACATCTTGGCGGCTTGCAAACCGACCTACCTGTCAACTAATACTAGTTAGGCCTCGCACCATGGGCTGGTTCTCGAAGCTCCTAGGCAGTTCGCCACGGCGGACCGTTGAGCACCCCGTGTCCAGTGCAAGAATCTCCGCGCGCCGTCATGCGTGTAGAGAGATTGGATCAAGCCGTGAAGCGCTTGACGGCCTCTTCGTTCCATTGAACACCGGTTCCCAGGACGCCATCGACTCTAGCCAGGCCCTGCTCGATGTGCAGCGGCTGCGCGAGAACGGGGTTCCACCAGTTCGCGTATTCGAGCCAATGGGCCGTCGGCGTGCAGCATAGGAGCTGTGCGCTGATCTCGGGCCAAAGGTGATTCGAAACGGGAATGTTACGTGCCTGAGCGAGCGCCGCGGCGCGAAGCCAGCCGGTCACGCCACCGATTTTCATCACGTCGAGCATCACGAAGTCGGAGGCGCCGGCCTCCAGCGCGTGCTGCATGTCGAGACTGCCCCACCAGTTCTCGCCGCATTGGATCGGCGTGCGCGCCTCGCGTGCGATGAATGCATGGCCAGCATAGTCGTGAGCCAGAGTCGGTTCTTCGACCCAGGTCAGCCCCTCGTGGTCCAGCACGTGCAGGCGCTGCACCGCTTCTGCGGGGCTGAGGCATTGGTTGTAGTCGACCATGATCGATACGTCCTCGCCCACGGCCTTGCGCATCGCGCGCACGACGGCGAGGTCTTCCTGGACCGTGGGGTAGCCGATCTTCGCCTTGACGCCGGTGAATCCGCTCCTCACCCACTCTTCCGCGGTCCTGGCCGATCCTTTCGCCCCGTCGTATCCCACCGCGCCGTAGGCGCGAACGGGCTTCCCGGCGCGGCCGAGCAGCCCGAGGACGGATGCGCCGTGCACGCGCGCCAGCGCGTCCCATAGCGCCATGTCGATCGCGGCGAGCGCGATGCCGACCAGGCCCTGCGGCCCGAGCAGCCGGAATCGCCCCGCCAATTTCTGCTCGACGTGGGCGGGCGCGAGCGGCTCCCCGGCGACAAGGGGCTCAAAATTCTTGATGAGGTCTGCTGTGGGCTTGAGCGCCGCGCTCGTGTAGGTAAACACCATGCTGTGCCCGGTGACGCCGGCGTCGGTCAGCACGTCGGTCAGGACGAGTGGCGACTCGGTAATCACGCCGCTCGCCGTGCGATGCGGCGGAGCGAGCGGCACGCGTACGGCGCGGACCCTGAGGGCTGAAACGGTCGTTGGCGAAACCTGAACCTGCTCTGCCGCGACCGAGCCCATAAACGTTCTCCTCTGCGAGGTCGACCGGAGGCTGGTATTATAGAGACCAGTCTATATAATACCACCTCTCCATGGCAGCCAAAACCAATGCCCCGAAGGGTGCGGCCAAGGATCTGATGCTCGAGTCCGCGATCTTCCTGATGCGGCACTCGGGTCTCAGCGGCGCCGGGATCAACCAGATCCTCGCTCACAGCAAAGCGCCTAAGGGCTCGATGTACCACTACTTTCCAAAAGGCAAGCTGCAGCTGACGGGCGAAGCGCTCGTGCTCTACGGCGAGCGCGTGGCCGCAGCATTCGAAGGAGCGCTCGCATCTGAGGAGAGTCCAGCCGAGAAGGTGCGCGCGCTCTTTCGCTTGATCGCCCGCCGCCTGGAACAGGGCAATTTCGAGCAGAGCTGCGCCGCCGGCGCTGTGACGCTGGACATCCAAGCCGACGTGGCGAAATTGCGCCCTGTGGTGGCGAGTGTCATGGCGTCTTGGCAGGCCATCGTCGCGCATCATCTGCCGATGGGCCGCCGCGCGCGCGCCCGTTCCTTCGCGGGCCTCGTGATCTCCGCCATCGAAGGCGGCTATATCCGCGGGCGCGCCGAGCGCTCGAGCGCGCCCCTGCATGAGGCGGGCGAGTGGCTGGCGCAACTTGTGGCGAAGGGCGGGAATTCGGTGCAGCTTGACGATGCCGTCGAGAGGCGCCGCAAGCGCCCCGTTCCGTGCAGTGAACTCGAGCGTTAGCAAACGTGGACCTCCCGCCCGAGTTCCTGCCGTTGTTCCGCACCAGCCCGGTTCTCGATTTGATTGGGCCGATTTATTGCCGTGGCGATGGCATCAAACTCGTCATCGGTCTTCGAGTAGAGGCGAAACACTGCAATGCGCGAGGGACTGTGCATGGCGGCATCCTGGCGACGCTTGCGGACGTTGCGCTTGGTTACACCGTGGCGTTTTCATCCACACCGCCAGCGAATCTAATTACTGCCAGCCTAACGCTTGATTTCGCCGGAACAGCAAAAATCGGCGACTGGCTTGAAACGCACGTCGACTTCCAAAAAAAGGGGCGCCAGCTATCATTTGCGAACTGCTACATCACCGTGGATGAGCAACGCCTCGTTCGTGCAAGCGCCGTCTTTCTGGTCGCGGGCCAACTCGATGCAAGCGCTTCGGCCTGACTGCGCGCTCGACCGCGACTTTTTTCAGCGCCGCTCATCCTTGCGGCAGCGCGATGCTTTATACAACTCTTGTATTGGAGAACGACATGGCATCCAAGCTCCTGCTGGTGCGTTTTATCCCTGCCTGCGCAGCTGTTGCCGCTCTTTTCGCGAGCGCATGCGGCGTGGCGCAGCCTGCGCCGATTCGCGAGACGAAGGGGGTCGAGATCTCGCATGTCGAGTCCCTGGATCTAACTCCCTGGGCGCACGACGTTAAAGGTCGGCAGCTACGGATCAGGAAGCTCGTATTTCAACCGGGCGGAGCGGTCGGCCTGCATAGTCACGACGATCGCCCTGACGCTTCGTACTTGGTGCAGGGAGAGCTCACCGAATACAGAGAAGGCGGATACGTGAAACGCCGCCCTGGCGACACTGTGCACACCTCGGGGAAGAATGTGACCCATTGGGTAGCGAACGAAGCAAATGTACCGGCAGTGCTGATCGTGGTCGACGTCTTCAAACCGTAGAGCGAGCGCAGCGCCCGTCCGGCTACAGCCAGTCCGGATAAGGTAGACCTTTGTCCCTCAGGAACGCCGGGTTGAAGAGCTTCGACTGGTAGCGCGTCCCCGAGTCTGCGAGGATCGTCACTACGGTATGGCCGGGGCCGAGGTCGCGGGCGAGGCGGACGGCGCCGGCGACGTTGATGCCGCTCGAGCCGCCCAGGCACAGGCCTTCGTTTTTCAGCAGATCGAAAATGATAGGCAGTGCTTCCGAATCGGGGATCTGATAGGCGTCGTCGACCGGTGTGCCCTGGATGTTCTTCGTGACGCGCCCCTGGCCGATGCCCTCGGTGATCGACGAGCCCTCGGATTTGAGCTCGCCGTGCTTGAACCAGGCGTACATTGCCGACCCGAGCGGGTCGGCTGCGGCGATTCTGATTTGTGAGCTCTTGCTTTTCAAAAACATGGACACGCCGGCGAGTGTTCCGCCCGTCCCGACGGCGCAGGTGAAACCATCGATCTTGCCGCCGGTTTGCGCCCAGATCTCGGGCCCGGTGCCCTGGAAGTGCGCTGCGCGGTTCGCGGTGTTGTCCCACTGGTTTGCCCAGAGCACTCCGTGCGATCCTTTCTGCGCGCCGAGCTCTTTCGCCACGCGCTCCGAGACGTGGACGTAGTTGCTGGGGTCCTTGTAAGGGGCTGCGGGCACCTCGCGCAGCTCCGCGCCGCAGAGCCGCAGCAGGTCTTTTTTCTCCTGGCTCTGGGTCTCGGGAATGACGATCACCGTGCGATAGCCGCGCGCGTTGCCGACCAGCGCGAGGCCGATACCGGTGTTGCCGGCGGTGCCTTCCACGACCACGCCGCCGGGCTTGAGCAGGCCGCGCTTCTCGGCGTCCAGGATGATGTAGAGCGCCGCGCGGTCCTTGACCGATCCGCCGGGATTGAGGAATTCCGCCTTGCCCAGGATCTCGCAGCCGGTGAGCTCCGAGGGCCCGCGCAGGCGGATGAGCGGCGTGTTGCCGATGGCGCCGATGAAGCCGTCGCGGATATCCATGAGCGCCGCTGCCGCTCCGGCGCTCAGCGCTCGACGGTGACTACGTGCGCCTGGATCTTGGCGTCGACGGCGCCGCGCCCGAAGCGCCCGGCGATCGCCTCCGCCGCGACGTCGGTCGCCTCGCCGAGCCGCGCGGGGGCGCGTGCCTCGATCTCGTTGCGCAATGGCGTGCCCTGGCAGTACGCGATCGCCGGGATGCGCGGCGATGCGGCCCGGCTGCGCGCCGCGAGCGTGTCGATTCGCGCCGCGGCGCCGAAGCCGCCGGCTGCGAGATCGCGCTCGAGGGTGCGCCGCTCGTGGTAGCCGTGGGGCGTGCGCGCCATGAAGCGCGGCGGATCCTGGGGAAACACGGACTCCAGCGCGAGCGTCACGACGTGCGCGAATTCGTTCTCCTCGATCCGGTCCCACACGTTGAAGATGAAGACGCCGGCGGGCTTGAGCACCCGGCGCGCCTCGGAATACGCCTTGGACTTGTCCGGGAAGAACATGACGCCGAACTGGCACACCACGGCGTCGAAGCTCGCGTCGGGGAAGGGCAGCCGCATCGCGTCGGCCTGGCGCCACTGCACGGCGCGCTTCGTTCCCACCCCAATGGCATGGTCGAGCATCGCCTGATTCAGATCGGTCGCGACGATCGACACCGTTTCGGGCAGCGCGGCGGCCAGGGTGCGCGTCACCACGCCCGTCCCGGCGGCGATCTCGAGCACCCGCGAAAGCGTTCGCTTGCGCAGCCGCTGCGCCAGGTCCGCGGCGTACGGCTCGAAGATCAGCGGGACCAGATGCGTTTGGTAAAGGCTCGGGATCGAGCCGGCGAAGACTTTGTCGGTCTCGCGGCTGTTCATGCTCATGATGCTACCCCGCAGGGCAGGGCTTGAAGGAAGACCAGTCGGTTTCCCGGACGAGCTGCTCGTCGGCGGGGAACGGATGCTTGAACGTGAAGGCGAATGCGCTCGGGCCGTGGGCGTCCAGGTGGGCGAGGCGCTTCTTGGCCTCGTCGATGCCGGGCACGTGGCGCTGGGGAACCCACCACAGCGCGGTGTAGGCGCCGGAGAATTTCTCGAACCAGGCCTGGCGCTGGCGCAGCACTTCGACGTGCGCGGTGTAGTAGACGTAGCGCTTGAGCTGCTCGATGGACTGCCACACCGACATGTTGAAGAGGATGCGATCGTCGTCGTACGGGCGCAGGTAGGTGGCGTTGCCTCCGGAGGTCTGCAGCCGCCAGACGAAGCCGGGATTGCGATCGGCGAGCGCGTTGATTTCCTCCAGGCGCGCCACGAAGCCCGCCATCACCGGGTCTTCGAGGGGCGCCTTCATCCGGGCGATATTGACCTGGGCGATATGCAAGGCGTTCATCGGTCGACTCCTCTTCGAGTTACGCGCCGGCGCCAGAGCAGCAGGCCGGCGGCGTACGCGACATAGTAGCCGGCAAGAGCGCCGAAGATCGCGAGAGTGATCGGGCTGAGGGCAACTGCGGTCGGCGGAGCGGCCGCCGGCGCCGGCGACAGGTACAGCTGAGCGACACGATAGAGGATCCGGCCGGCGAGCAACAGTGACAGGGCGATCCCGATTTGAGCGCTGGGTGTGTAAAAAAGGCCCTCCGGCGTCTGCTCGAATTTTGTAAGCCGCAGCCCATAGGCGCCCAGCGCCGCGCCGGCGAGGACGCCGGCCGCCAGCGCGGCGACCGCGCCGGGATTTGCCAAGGAGACGAACGCGAGCAGCGACACGAGAGCGGGGAACAGGCACGCGCTGACCCAGGGCCGCACGTGAGACAAGCGTTGACGCCCGAACATTCGACGCATGCGCGAATACATGCGCCACGCGACCAGAGCTGCGACACCGAGCAGGACGATCGCAGGCGGGTGCATGGATAGCGCCACGGGGAGCCTCTACGTCAAAAAGCCATTGTATGCGGCCTCGGCGCGCCGCCGCGCCTATCGGGGCCGGAACTTCAATACGAACTCTCTTTGGAACAGGCCGGGCGCAGCCTTTGGCAGAGGGGAGCTTCTAACGATTGCGCGCTGCGTCGCCTCGTCGTAAGGCTCGAACCCGCTGGATGAGAGCAGCTGTACGCTGAGGACCTCGCCGGAAGGCAGTTGAACAACCTTGAACTCTGCTTCGGCCCCGGCCGGCGTACCCGCCGGAATCGATAGATTGCTGCGCACCTTTGAGCGAATGGCGTTGATCCATTCCGAAAGCGTCGGGCCGGACGGAAAGTCTTCGTCGCCGAGCCTGAAGACGATCGGGATGGCGTGCGACACCGGCCCGGCCGTTGCGCCGCATCTCGGCCCCGCCGGAAGGGCGGCCTTGCGTGCGGCCGCGAGCGCTTCTGCATCGAGCGCGGCATGGCCAGAAGACTTGACTACGGATACGCGGATCAGCTTGCCTGCGGCGTCCACGGATAGCTCGATGCTCACCGTTCCCTCGAGCTTCTCCTTCACAGCCTCCGGGGGATAGCGAAGCTCGCTGCGGACCGCTTTCATGGCAGAAAGTCTCCACGCCGCCCAGTCCTCGTCGACGCAAAGCGCCGCCTCCGCATTCTCGCCCCGCATGAAAAACCACGTTCTCGTGATGACAAGAAGGTCGGTATCCCGGCTGATCTCGGGGGGAAACGACGCAAACGGGCTCGCAAGGTGCACGATGCGTACCGCCGCCTGATCGAGCACCCTGAAGCCGGAAGAACGGTCGAGCTCCACCGATTCGACGCTGCCGTCCGGCTTGATCGAAACGGTCAGCAGCACGGTCCCGTAGATCCTGCCGCGCGCCTCCGCGGGGTAGTTCAGGTTTCCCACGTCCTCGATCTTCTTACGCCAAGCTTCCTCGTACCGGGCGAAACGCTCTTCGCCGGGTCTGCTGCTGACGAACTTTTTGTGCGGACGCAGCTGATATTCGCTGATGTTTCGCTCGATTTGTGCCTGCAAGCGCGTCGCAGCCAGTTCTAGCTCGGCGACATCGCGCGCGGATTGCGGCGCGGCGGGTGGCGGCGCGGCGTCGGACCGAACCGGCGAAGCCGCCGGCGGAATTGGCGAAGCCACGGCGGGAACCGCCGGTGCGGCGGGTACATTGGCCATGCGGGCAGAGGGCGCGCACCCGGCCGCCAGCAGCGCGGCGAGGCAGGCGCCTGCCGCCCAGTGTTTGCGCATCGCATCTTGGCGCATCGGCCGTCTCCCTTTACAGTCCCCGGCAGGGTTAAGATTGTCCGCAAATTCCCGAGGAGAAGCCATGGCGACGTTCCGGATGACCGTCGACGGCAAAGGCGTTTCGGTGAACGCCGAGCCCGAGATGCCGCTGCTCTACGCGTTGCGCGACGATCTTGGCCTGAACAATCCGCACTTCGGCTGCGGCCTTGCGCAATGCGGGGCCTGCACGGTGCACCTGGAGGGCGAGCCGGTGCGCTCGTGCGTGCTGCCGGTGTCGGCGGCGAGCGGCAAGCGCGTCACCACGATCAAGGGGCTGGGCACGCCCGAGAAGCCGCATCCGCTGCAGGCCGCGTACGTGGCCGAGCAGGTGCCGCAGTGCGGCTACTGCATCAACGGCTGGATCATGACCGCCGCGGCGTATCTCAAGAAGAACCCGAAGGCGGGCGACGCCGAGCTGCGCGAAGCGCTCGCCGGCCTGAAGTGCCGCTGCGGGACGCACGTATCGATCATGCGGGCCATCAAGCGGGCGCAGAGGAGCATGGCATGAGCGCCTCCAGAAGAGACTTTCTCAAGGCGGGCGGGGCGCTGGTCGTTTCCGGGTTTCTTCCACTGGAAGAAACCTGGGCCCAGGCCGGGATGCAGCAGAAACCGCCACTGGCGCCGGGCGAGCTCGATTCCTGGGTCGCGGTGCTCCCCGACGGCCGGGTGCAGGCCTTCTTCGGCAAGATGGACATGGGCCAGGGCCTCGAGGTGGCGATCGCGCAGATCGTCGCCGACGAGCTCGACGTGGCCCTCGAGCGCGTCGAGGTGCTGATGGGCGACACGAGCACTTCCTGCAACCAGGGCGGCGCCTCCGGCAGCACCGGTATCTGGCGGGGAGCGCGGCCTTTGCGCAGCGCCGCGGCGGAAGCCCGCCGCCTGCTGGTCGAGCGGGCCGCGAAGCAGTGGGGGATTCCAGAGACGGAGCTCGCAGTGGTCGATGGCGTGGTGTCGGGCCAGGGCAAGTCGGTTTCCTATGCGCAGCTCATCGGAGGCAGGCATTTCAACCAGCCGGTCGAGTGGAACCAGAAGACCGGCAATCTGATGGACATCAAGGTCCGGGCCAAGCCCAAGCCGCCGGCGGCCTACAAGGTCGTAGGCAAGTCCTTCGCGAGGCGCGACGTCGCGTGGAAGGTGTACGGCACGGGAGACTACGTCACCGATCTGCGCCGGCCCGGGATGCTGCACGCGCGCGTGATCCGACCCCCCCGCGCGGCGGCCAAGGTACGCGGCGTGGACGAGGCTTCCATAAAAGGCATCCCCGGCGCGCGCGTGTTCCGCGAGCGCGACTTCGTCGCGGTGCTCGCGCCGCGCGAGTGGGACGCGGTGCGCGCGGCGCAGGCCTTGAAGGTCGACTGGCAAGCGCTCGACGGCGCGTTTCCGGAAATGAGCAAGCTGCACGAGCACATTCGCGCCGCCAAGGCCGTGAAGCGCGAGGAGCCGGTGAAGAACGGCGACACGGCGGCGGCATTCAAGGCGCCGGGCCTGCGCATAGTGGAGGCCGAATACGAGTGGCCTTTCCAGTCGCACGCCTGCATGGGACCGGCGTGCGCGCTGGCGGAGGTGAAGGACGATGCCTGCACGGTATGGTCGGGCTCGCAAAAGCCGCACTATGTGCGCGACGGGGTGGCGGCGCTGCTCGGTCTCGCGCCCGACAAGGTGCGCACGATCTGGGTCACCGGTCCGGGCTCGTACGGGCGCAGCGATGCCGGCGACGCTGCGCTCGAGGCCGCGTATCTCTCAAAGGCAGTGGGCAAGCCCGTGCGGGTGCAGGGCATGCGCGCCGACGGCACGGCGTGGGATCCCAAAGGGCCGGCGAGCGTGCACCGGGCGCGGGCCGCGCTCGACGCGTCCGGCCGCGTCGTGGCCTACGAGTTCCTGGCGAAAGGATTCTCGCGGCAGCACATCCAGCAGAACGAATCGAGGCCCGCCGACAGCCTGGTGGGGCAGGCGCTCGGGGCGGAGGCGAAGCCGAACTGGATCTTCGGCGTTCCGGCCGAGTCCTACGGCTTCGACAACAAGCTCGCGGCGTGGGAGACGATCGCCCCGCTGGTCAACAACTGCTCGCCTCTGCGCACCAGCCATCTGCGCGATCCGGTCGGGCCGGAGCTGCATTTCGCCAGCGAGTCGTTCATCGACGAGCTCGCCGCGGCGGCGGGCGAGGATCCGGTGGCCTTCCGGCTGAAGTACCTGACCAATCCGCGTCACGCCGCGGTGGTGAAGGCAGCGGCGGAAAAGGCCGGCTGGAAGCCGCGCGGCTCGGCCGCCCGGGACGGTCGAGGCCGCGGCATCTCGTTTGCCGAGAGAAACGGAACCGCGGTGGCGGCAGTGGCGGAAGTCGAGGTGGATCGGGCAAGCGGCCGGGTATGGGCGCGGCGCTTCACCGTCGCGCACGATTGCGGCCTGATTATCAATCCGCTGGGGCTGCGCCAGACGATCGAGGGCAACGTGGTGCAGGGGCTGTCGCGCACGCTTTTCGAGGAGGTGCGCTTCGACCGCGACTCGGTGAAGAGCGTCGACTGGGCGAGCTATCCGATCCTGGAGATGCCCGACGCCCCGGAGTCCATCGAGATCGTGCTCATCGACCGGCCGGAGGTGGCGCCCAGCGGCGCCGGCGAGCCGGCGATGCGGGTCATTCCGTCGGCGCTCGCCAACGCGCTGTTCGACGCGACCGGCGTGCGCATTCGTAAAGCGCCCCTCAACCCGGAACGGGTGAAGGCTGCCTTGGCTGCATCGTAGAAAAGAAAAACGGCGCCTCGCGGCGCCGTTTTGAGGATTTCGTCCGGCTGCGGCTTACTGGTATTCGAAGACCTGGCCGCGCGGGGCGCTGTTCGGGATGTTCGCGCCCGAGTACATCGAGTAGTACTCATCATTGCCCCGGCCTTGGGACGTGGCGGGTGTCGCATACGCCGCCGCCACCATGTCCGGGGACTCCTTGCAGCCGGTCACCGCCAGAAGCAGAACCAGCACCACCGCTTTGAGCACTTTCATTTAGAGCTCCGTAGTTGGCAAGCGTTGAAGACGGGAGCCATCCTCTCAATGCGCGCTGGTGCGCACAAGCGACTTGACAGGTCTTAACCCGCCTGCGGTGTCATGAAAGATCAGCCGCGCGCACTATGCTGGAAACGCGCGCGCCGCGGCGCCGCAATCGTGCACAAATCCGCACTCGCCGCCGATGGGCGCTCGCTCCGCGCGCGACCCGATAGCGCGAACGCGCGATCGTTAAGGCGGCTTAAGAAATCCGGCGCGACGGCGCGATGACGAAATTTGTCTCGCGGGGCGTGACATATGTTCTTTTGCTAGGAGTTTCAGGGAAGTATCCTGCGACTTCAAATAAACGCACTAACGGCCTGATCCGCAATGACATCGGGGCGGCCAAAAGTGCCGATAAACGGGGGCGGAGCGGTGCCTGAGGCGGCTACGGGATCGATCAAGGTCCTGGTCATCGACGACAGCAATACGATCCGGCGGAGCGCGGAGATGTTTCTGCGCCAGGCGGGTTATGAAGTCATTCTCGCCGAGGACGGGTTCGACGCGCTGGCGAAGATCAGCGATCACCAGCCGCGGGTGATCTTCGTCGACATCATGATGCCCAGGCTCGACGGCTATCAGACCTGCGCGCTGATCAAGCAGAACCCGCAGCTCAAGTCCACGCCGGTGATCATGCTGTCGAGCAAGGACGGCGTGTTCGATCGGGCGCGCGGCCGGCTGGCCGGCTCCGACCGCTATCTCACCAAGCCCTTTACCAAGGAAGGCCTGATCCAGGCCGTCCACGAGACGATCCACCTCACTCCAGTCGCCACATGAAAGGCCCATCATGCCCATCAAGCACATCCTCGTAGTCGACGATTCGCCCACCGATCGCCAGCACCTGACCGACATGCTCACGAAGAACGGCTACAAGGTCACCGGGGCTGCCAACGCAGAGGAAGCGCTCGCCAAGGTGAAGCAGTTCAAGCCCGATCTCGTCCTCATGGACGTGGTGATGCCGGGCCAGAACGGCTTCCAGGCCACCCGCGCGCTCGCTACCGACGACGCCACCAAGCACATCCCCATCATCATCTGCAGCAGCAAGGGACAGGAGACCGACAAGGTCTGGGGGATGCGCCAGGGAGCCAAGGACTACGTCGTCAAGCCGGTGAAGCCGGCGGATCTCCTGAAGAAGATCGAAGCGCTCGGCTGATGGCTTCGCGCACCTCCCTTCACGATTACCAGCGCGATCTCGCCGAGCGGCTGCGCAACGCCGAGGGCGGCGTCAACGCGTCGATGCTCGGCCTGCAGGTCGACGACGAGGCGTGGCTGGTCGATCTGCGGGAGGCCGGCGAGGTGATTCCGGTGCCGCCGATCACGCCGCTGCCGCTGACGCGGCCGTGGTTCAAGGGGGTGACGAACATCCGCGGCAACCTCTACAGCGTGGTGGACTTTCCGGCCTTGCTGCAGAAGCGGCCGGTGGTGCCGGGCGACCAGGCGCGGCTGCTGCTCATCGGCGATCGCTTCCGCCTCGGCGCGGCGCTGCTGGTGGATCGCTCGCTCGGCCTGCGCAATCCGGCGCAGCTCGAGCGCCGGGAGGGCGAGCTCGCCGCCTGGGTTCGTGCCCAGTACGTGGATGCCGAAGGCAGGCTGTGGAAGGAGCTCGATCTCGCGCAGCTGGCGCAGCATCCGGATTTTCTTGGAGTGGGGGTCTAACATGAAAAAACTGCTACTCGTCTTCGCGGCGCTCGTGTCCCAGAGCGCATTTCCCCAAGGCGTCACCGCCGACAAGATCCTGCTCGGCCAGTCGGTGGCGCTGACCGGCCCGGCCGCGGAGCTCGGCATCCAGATGCGAAACGGCGCCAAGACCTATTTCGACTACGTCAACGCCAACGGCGGGGTGCACGGACGCAAGATCGAGCTCGTCACGCTCGACGACGGCTACGAGCCCGCGCGCACGGTGCCCAACACCAAGAAGCTGATCGAGGAGCACAAGGTGTTCGCGCTCTTCGGCTACGTCGGCACGCCCACCAGCGCCGCGGCACTGCCCATCTTCACCGAGTCCAAGGTGCCGTTCTTCGGCCCTTTCACCGGCGCGGAGCTTCTGCGCCAGCCCTTCAACCGCTACATCTTCAACGTGCGCGCGAGCTACTACGACGAGACCGACAAGATCGTCGAGCAAGTGGTGTCGACCGGAGGCAAGAACATCGCGGTGTTCTACCAGAACGACGCCTACGGCCAGGCCGGCCTGAAGGGCGTCGAGATCGCGATGGCCAAGCGCAACATGAGGATCTCGGCCACCGGAACGGTCGAGCGCAACACCGTCGACGTCGGCGCGGCGGTCAGGAGCATCAACGCGGCCACGCCCGACGCGGTGGTGATGATCAGCGCCTACAAGTCGTGCGCCGAGTTCATCAAGCAGATGAAGAAGGCCGGCAGCGCCAGCACCTTCTATAACGTCTCGTTCGTGGGCGCCCAGGCGCTCGCCAACGAGCTGGGCGGGGAAGGCCCCGGCGTGGCCATCTCGCAGGTGGTCCCTTTCCCGTGGGCCCCGAGCATTCCGGTGATCAAGGAATACCAGCGGCTCTCCGCCAAGGCGGGGCTCAAGGACTACAACTTCAGCGCGGTCGAGGGCTTCGTCGCGGCGAAGCTTTTCGTCGAGGGGCTCAAGCGCACCGGCCGCGACCTCAACCGCGAGAAGTTCATCGACGCGCTCGAGAAGATGAGCGAAGTCGACATCGGCGGCTTCTACGCCGGCTTCTCGCAGAAGAGCCACAGCGCTTCCAAGTACGTCGACCTGACCATCATCGGGCGCGACGGCAAGTTCCTGAGATAGGGAGATTCACATGGCATTCAAGATAGGCGCCCTCAAACTACCTTTCGGCGCGCGCGGCGAGCCCAAGGCGGCCGCAAGGCCCGCCCCCGCGCGGCCGGCGCCTGCCGCGGTCCGCGCCTCGTGGCTGTCGCGCCCCCTGCCTCTCATCGGCCGCCTCTCCACCGGCAGGCAGCTCCAGTTCCTGACCATCGCCCTGGTGGTGCTGCTGCTCGCCGACGCCGGCATCGTCGTCTACGACACCCGCCAGGGCGCCTTCGCCACCATCTACGCCGCCACCGTCGGAAAGATCCGCATGCTGTCGCAGCGCCTGGCCAAGGCCGCGCAGCAGGCCTCGCAGGGCAACCGGGAGGCGTTCAAGCAGCTGCGCGAGAGCCGCGACGAGTTCGCCGGGTCGGTGAAGCTGCTCCTCTCCGGCGGCGTGGTCGCCGGCGTCGACATGCCGGCCTCGCCGCAAAGCGTGCAGCCGGTGCTCGCGGCCCTCGACAAGGAATGGAAGAAGACCGAGAAGAACGCGGGCGTGGTGATCGGCGAGGAGCGCAACCTGATCTCCCTGGGCGAGGCGGTGAAGCAGATCAACGCCAACAACCCGGCGCTGCTCGAGCTCGCGGACGAGATCGCGGCGCTCAGCGTGCAGGCGGGCGGCTCGGTGCGGCAGAACGCCGTCACGGGCCAGCTCGTCATGCTGACGCAGCGCATGGCGAAGAACGCCAACACCATGCTGGCGGGCGACGTGGTCGACCCCGAGGTGGCCTTCCTGCTGGGCAAGGACACCAACACCTTCCGCGACACGCTGCAGGGCCTGCTCCAGGGCAGCGAAACGATGCGCATCGCCCGCATCGGCGACGCCGACCTGCGCGCGAAGCTCACGGAGCTCGAAGGGGGCTTCAAGCAGTACCAGCGCGCGGTGGCCGACATCCTGGGCAACATGCAGCGCCTGGTGAACGCAAAGCGCGCGACACGCGACATCTTCAACGACAGCGAGGCGCTGCTGCGCGCCGCCGATTCGCTCGACGCGAGCTACGACGCCGACGCCCAGACGCGCCAGTCGAACTATATCGCGCTGGCCGCGGTTTCGGCCCTCGCCCTGCTGATGCTGCTGCTCGTCGGCAAGGTGTACATCGACGACAGCCGCCTGCGCGCGGAAGACAGCGAAACCCAGAACAAGGCCAACCAGCAGGCCATTCTGCGCCTGCTCGACGAGATGGATGTGCTCAAGCGCGGC
>Ga0070696_100001505_pt1 | contig 15306 bp, 11 predicted proteins | sample KBSK1253metaG_FD_65474 | JGI IMG/M metagenome (GOLD analysis project Ga0070696, IMG submission 65474) | Corn, switchgrass and miscanthus rhizosphere microbial communities from Kellogg Biological Station, Michigan, USA - KBS K1-25-3 metaG | ecosystem: Host-associated > Plants > Roots >... | reverse complement strand
ATAGCCGCGCGTGTCGATGTGAATGAAAGGTCCGTGCCCGCAGCACGCGACATACACGCCTGCCCCCCCGATCAGCTCGGGATGTTCCCGCTCGACCCGGTCGACACTCTCGAGGATAAACCGGGCGTCGCCGGCATCCACGCGTCCGTCATGATTCAGGTCGTCCATCGAGCCGTTCTTGTCGTTGTCGATGTAGATGTCGGCCGCATCACCATACATATGGCGGCTGAGACCGGCACGGCCGCCCGTGTTTCCGCCGCCCGCGTTGTACTGCGGAGTCCGGAAGCCACTCATAACAGTAACGCCCACGGGGTCCACTCCGCGCTTCTCGAGATCCTCCAGAACGAGCTCGAGCTTGTCGACGTTCCGCATCTCCAGCACAAGGTACTTCGGCCACACGTTGGGCTGATCATGGGTGAGGAAGTCCCGCAGCCGAAAATGCTCGGAGACTTTAGTATCCTGGTTCTCCGGAGTGACTTGAATGAATCCTCTCGGATTCGCGTATCGATCGGACGGCGCCTTCGCCGGTCCACGCGCGCCGCGCTCCGCCGGCCAATTGCCGATGTAGTACAGACCCACCCGGCCCCGATCCTTGGCGCCGAAGGGGGTGAGCACGACCTGCGCGAAGTCAGATATGGACTTGAGCGCGTCGTCGACCTCGTTGGGTAGTACGGTTTTCACACGCAGCTTGCCGCTGCTCCCGCGAGCGCGTGAGGCCAGCGCCTCCAGCGCGGCGTCGGTGACGAAGGCCGCGGTGGGAGCGGAGGTGGTGGTCATGGCCGCCGCGACCGTGTGGACGGTGGTCGGTGGAGAATCGTCGTCGCGGAGCTGCGCGCTCTTCGCGTACGCGATCGACCAGCTCCAGCCGATGGCAAAGAGCGCGATCACCACGATGCCGATGACGTCGAGCCTCCGCTCGGCACGCCGGCTCAAGCCGATGCGCTGTGGGCGATCGACGATGACGTCCGTTGACCCTCGATCTCCCTCTGGGTTGTTTCCGGCGTTCGATTCGGCCATCGCTCACTCACGCATGGATCAGATACTCGAGTTTCTGCACCGACTGCAAGACGTCAAAGCCCTTGTCGTATGGGGTGGGTACGTCGGCCTCACCGCGATCATCTTCGCCGAGACCGGGTTGTTGGTCGGTTTCTTCCTTCCAGGCGATTCCCTGCTCGTCACCGCGGGCATTTTCGCGTCTCAAGGCCATTTCAACATCTTCCTCCTTGGCGCTCTCCTATCGGCCGCGTCCATCCTCGGCAATGCCGCTGGCTACTACATCGGCCGAGTCGCTGGAGATCGGCTGTTCACGCGCGAAGAATCCCGATTTTTCAAACCGCGTTATCTGCGCCAGGCACACGCATTTTACGAAAGACACGGCGGCAAAGCCGTGGTCCTTGCGCGTTTCATGCCGATTGTGCGGACTTTTGTCCCCGTCGTGGCGGGCGCGGCTGCCATGGACTACCGGAAGTACACGCTGTACAACGTCGTCGGCGGGCTGCTCTGGATTTGGGGAATGCTGTTCACCGGCGATGTTCTGAATCGCTACATTCCGGGCGTCGAGCGTCACACTGGCTGGGTGATCCTCATCGTGATCCTGCTCTCGTTTCTGCCAGGTGTGATCGGCTGGTTGCGCTCTCGCAACAAGCAGCCGGTCGACGACGCCGGCGTCTCGACCCACTGACGACGATCGCAGGACGGAGAACGACCATGGCATTCACGCTACCCCCGCTGCCCTATCCGCCGAACGCGCTCGAACCGCACATCGACGCTCGCACGATGGAGATCCATCACGGCAAGCATCATCAGGCGTACGTCACGAATCTCAATACAGCGCTGGAAAAAGCACCCGACCTCGCAAAGCAATCAATCGAGCAGATCCTGGCTGGCGTCAACAAAGCGCCGGAAGCGGTGCGGACGGCGATCCGCAACAACGGTGGCGGGCACTGGAATCACTCGATGTTCTGGGAGTGGATGGCACCCAGCGCCGGCGGCGCGCCGAGCGGAAAGTTGGGAGAGGCCATCAAGGCGTCGTTCGGGGACTTCGAAAAGTTCAAGGAACAGTTCTCGGCGGCTGGCGTCGGACGCTTCGGATCGGGGTGGGCCTGGCTCCTCAACGATGGCGGCAAACTTTCGATCACGAGCACGCCCAATCAGGACAACCCGTTGATGGACGGCAAGCCGGCCAAATCCGTCCTCCTTGGCCTCGACGTCTGGGAGCATGCGTACTACCTCAACTATCAGAACCGCCGGCCGGACTACATCAAGGCGTGGTGGAACGTGGTCAACTGGAAGGCGGTGGAGAGGCGCTTCTAGGACTCTGCGACGTTCCGGCGACGAGGTCATCGAGGCCGCCGTCGCCGGGTCGGTCCGCCTCGGACGGCTGTCGGCGACCGCCACGACTCGTCAGCCGGGCCAATGAGATTGGCGTGACGAACGTCGTTGCGAGCACCATCAGCATGATCGCGCCGTACTCGCCGGCGCTGATCGCTCCGGCCGCGAGTCCCATTTGCGCGAAGATCAATCCCACTTCTCCGCGCGGCATCATCGCAATTCCCACCAGAAGCTTTCGGCCGCTGAACCACCACGGCGCATAGCCCGCCGCGATCTTCCCCGCGATGCCGCAGACGATCAACGCGCCGCCGAGCGCGAGCGAACGTGGGTCGGCCAGCGCCCGGAGATTCACCGCGGCACCGACGGCGGCAAAGAAGATCGGAACAAAGAAGTGGCCGATGGCCGTAGTCGCTCGTTCGATCTGCTCGCGTTGCGGCAGCCTGTAGAGCACCAGCCCTGCCGCGAACGCGCCGACGATCATCGCTGATCCGAAGCGCGCCGCGAGCCACGCGAGCAAAAAGGCGAAAGCGAGACCGAACAGACCGAGCGCGCCCGCGGCGCGGATGCGCTCAACGACGGCAAAGACGGGTCTCGCGATGCTGCTGCCGACGAGCACCGCCACCGCGACAAAAGCGACCGCGACTCCCGCGATTCGCGCGACAGAGCCGACGCTTGGCGACGGCCCCCCGCCCACGAGCGATGCCACGACTGCCAGAATGATCAGTCCAATGATGTCGTCGATCACTGCCGCACCGAGTACAACGCGTCCCTCGTTCGTGTCGAGCCAGCCAAGCTCGGACAACACTCGCGCCGAGATGCCGACTGACGTCGCGCAGAGCGCGGCTCCGCAGACGAGCGCCGGCACTTGCGCCAAGCCGAGCGCCGTCGCGGCAAGGTAGCCCAGGCCGAAGGGCAGGATCACGCCGGCGACCGCGACTGTCGTCGCCTCGCTCCCCACGCGAACGAGCGCGGCCAGCTCTGTCTCCAATCCGATTGTGAACAGAAGAACCAGAACGCCGATCTCGGCCATCGTCGCGATGACGGGATCGGCCGGATCCAGAAGCCCGAGAACGGATCCGCCCAGCAGAACGCCGGCGATGAGCTCCCCGAGGACGGCGGGCTGACCGAGTCGCTGCGCGATCTCACCCAGCAGCTTGGTGGCAACGAAGACGGCGACCAGGGCGAGAAGAATCGCCGCGATGTGTTCCCCCCCCCCCGCGCTATTGCCGGTCTCTGGCGCCGCTGCGGCGAGCAGCGCGCCCAGCGCGATCACTGCGCCGCCTCACCCTCGAGGTAGGTGTAGCCCTCCAGGCCGGCGACGTAGTCGGCGATGAAGGTGTTCGCCTCCTGGCGGCTGAGATGCTTCGCGTTCCCAACTTTGCGCCGGAATATCTGGAGCAGGTCCGAAGCGCGGAATTGCACGTAGTTCAACACCTCGGTCACGGTATCCCCGTGCACGAGATCGGTGACCGAATACGATGTCGGCGTCAGCAGGATGTGCACGGCGTTGGTATCGCCGAACAGGTTATGGAGATCGCCGAGGATCTCCTGATACGCGCCCGTGAGAAACACCCCGAGCATGTATGGCTCGCCTTCCCGCGGCTCGTGCACCTCGATGCTCGGGCTGCCGCTCTTGTCGCCGACGAAGCGGTCGATCTTGCCGTCCGAATCGCAGGTGACGTCCTGGATTGTCGCGCGCCGCGTGGGCTGTTCGTCGAGGCGGTGGATCGGCATGATCGGAAAGAGCTGATCGATGGCCCAGCTGTCCGGCAGCGACTGGAAGACGGAGAAGTTGCAGAAGTAGCGGTCGACGAGGGATCCTTCGAGGTCGGTGACCATGTCCTCGAACTCGCTGCGATGACGCTCGACGTGTCGCGCGATGACGTTGAGGGTGGCGAAGTAGATCCGCTCGGCGAGCGCACGGCCGCGGAGCGACAGCACCCCGCTGTTGAACAGCTCCTGCGCGCGTTCCTTGTCGAACGTGAGATCGTGATAGATCTCGCGGACGCGCCGCCGCGCCACGTTCTTGCGCTGGGCGTCGCGGTGATCGGCCACCATTTCATGCAACAGCGTGTGGTCGTCCTCGGTCAACGCGGGCAGGTCACGAATCTCGTGTGACTCCACGTCGATCACCTTCAGGAGCAGCAGCGCGTGATGCGCCGTGAGCGCGCGCCCCGATTCGCTGATCAGGTGCGGCATGGGGAGCTCGTGCTCCTTGCACGCCTCGGCGATCGTGTAGACGATGTCGTTGGCGTACTCCTGCAGCGAGTAGTTGACGCTCGAATCCGACTCCGAGTTCGTGCCGTCGTAGTCGACGCCCAGTCCGCCCCCGACGTCGAGATGCGTGATCGTCAGTCCCATCTGCCGCAGCTCGACGTAGAAACGCGTGATCTCCTGCAGCCCGTTCTTGATGAATCGGATGTCGGTGATCTGCGACCCGAGGTGAAAATGGATCAACTTGATCCAGTCGAGCTTGTCGGCCGCGCGCAGCTTGTCGATGGCGGTCATCAAGTCGGCGGACGTGAGACCAAATTTCGACTTCTCCCCGCCGCTCTCCTTCCAGCGCCCAAACCCGCGCGACGCGAGCTTGATGCGCACTCCCGCCGTCGGCGTGACTCCCAGCTCCTCGGCGACCTGCAGCAGCACGTCGATCTCGCTCAGCTGTTCGATCACGACGAACACCTGATGGCCGAGCTTCTGGCCCATCAGGGCGAGCCGCATGAACTCTTCGTCCTTGTAGCCGTTGCAGATGATCAGGTGGTCCGTGTGCTCGGCGAGGCCGAGCACCGCCTGCAACTCCGGCTTGCTGCCGCATTCCAATCCGACGCCATGCTTGGAGCCGAATTCGACGATCTCCTCCACGACATGGCGCTGCTGGTTGACCTTGATGGGATACACCGTCGTGTAGCCGCCCTCGTAGCCGAACTCCTCACGCGCGTTGTGAAAGCGCAGGGTCAGTGCGTCGAGTCGCGACCGCAGGATATCGGAGAAACGGAGGAGCACCGGCAGCTGGACGCCCTGCTCTTCGAGATCGTTCGCCAGGTCGTACAAATCGACCTCACGATCAGGATGTTCGGCGTCCGGCCGCACGACGACGTGGCCATGGTCGTTGACGTCGAAAAACCCAGCTCCCCACCCCTCGACGTTGTACAACGCCTTCGCAGACTCGATCGTCCAGCCAGAGGGCGCTTCGGTTGGAACGGGTTCCGTGTGCGTTGCCATGTCGGAAAGTAAAGCAAAAAGCGTTGCTACGGATACAAGAGTTGGACGCTCCAGCCGTCGCCAACTCTGACGAAAAGCTGCCGCTCGTGCAGTCGATTCGGCCGGCCTTTCCAGAACTCGATCGACGCCGGGTCCAGGCGAAAGCCGGACCAATGTGGCGGGCGAGGAACTTTTTGCCCCGCGAACTTCGCCTCGAACTCCGCCAGGCGTCGCTCGAGATCCCCGGGGCGCTCGATCGGCCGGCTCTGTTGCGATGCCCAGGCGCCCAGCTGACTGCCGCGCTCCCGCGTGGCGAAGTACGCGTCCGCGTCCGCGGCGCTCACTGGCGCGACCCGCCCCTCGACTCTCACGGCGCGCTCCATCGGCGGCCAGTGAAAGTTCATCGCGGCGCGTCGGTTGGCGGCCAGCTCGCGCGCCTTCCGGCTCTCGAGATTCGTATAGAAGACAAAGCCGCTGGGGTCCACGTCTTTCAACAACAGCATGCGAATCGAAGGTTGCCCATCTTCCGACGCCGTCGCGAGCGAGAAGGCCGTGGGATCGGGAATCTGGTCGCGCGGATGCGCCTGCGCCTCAGCGAGCAGCTGCTGAAACAGGTCGTACGGTTCGACGAGCGGCCTAACGGTCGCCATCCAGCAGGCCGCCGATGCCGCCGAGGATGCCGCCTTCTTCGCGGCGTCCGCCGCCGGCCCTCGGCGCGGCCGCGATGATCCGATCGGCCAGACGCGAGAACGGCAGCGTCTGCAGCACCACGCGACCCGGGCCCGTGAGCTTGACGAAGAACAGCCCCTCGCCGCCGAACAGCGCGGTCTTGATCCCCGGCACCATCTGGATGTCGTAGTCGACGCTCTGTTCCATCGCCACGAGACAGCCGGTGTCGACCCGCAGCTTCTGCCCGGGGCCGAGCTTCATCTCGGCCAGCGTTCCGGAGGCGTGCAGGAATGCGAGGCCGTCGCCATCGAGTCGCTGCAGGATGAACCCCTCGCCCCCAAAGAACCCGGCGCCGACGCGCTTGCTGAAGGCGATGCTGATCTCGATGCCGAACGCCGCGCAGAGAAAGGAATCCTTCTGCGCGATGACGCGGCCGTTCCACTGCTTCAAATCGACGGCGAGCACCTTTCCCGGGTAGGGCGCCGCGAACGCCACGTCCCGGCGCTGACCTCCTTCATTGGTGAACGTCGTGATGAAGAACGAGTCACCGGCGAGGGCGCGCTTGGCGCCGCTCAACAACCGTCCCATGAGGCCGGAGCTCTTGCCACTGGGGTCGAGCGAGGTATTCATCGCGATGTCGTCCTGCATGTACATCATCGCGCCGGCTTCCGCCACCACGGTCTCGCCCGGATCGAGCGTCACGATGACGGCCTGCATGTCGTCACCGATCAATCGGTAGTCGATTTCGTGTGCCATGTCGGTATGTTAGTGCCTGATGCTTCTGGAACGCTACTACGACGATACGCTCGCACAAGCGAGTTATCTGATCGGGTGCGAGCAAACGCGCGAGGCGATCATCATCGATCCCAATCGCGACGCACACGCCTACGTCGTCGCCGCCGCGGCGCGACGGATGCGCATCCGATATGTCACGGAGACGCACATCCACGCGGATTTTCTCTCCGGAAGTCGCGAGCTGGCTCGTGAGGCGCGCGCGAAGCTGCTGCTTTCCGGTCATGGCGGCGCCGACTGGAGTTACGGGTACGCGGCCGACGCGAACGCCCAGCTGTTACGTGACGGTGATACGCTCATGGTCGGCAAGGTTCGACTGCACGTGTGGCACACCCCGGGACACACGCCCGAGCATCTCGCCTTCCTGATCACCGATACGGCGATTGGCGACCGACCGATGGGAATGGTGACTGGCGATTTCCTCTTTGTTGGGGACGTCGGCCGACCGGATCTCCTGGAAAAGGCCGCGAAGATCGCCGGCTCGATGGAGACGGCGGCGCGGCAGCTCTTCCAGTCGCTGCGGCGACTGTCGTCCCTTCCCGACTATCTCCAGATCTGGCCCGGACATGGCGCAGGGTCTGCGTGCGGCAAAGCGCTGGGCGCGGTGCCACAATCGACGCTCGGCTACGAACGCCTCTACAACCCGGCGTTGCAGCACGCCACCGAGGAGGCGTTCGTCGCGTGGGTGCTTGCAGACCAACCAGAACCGCCGCCGTATTTCGCAGAGATGAAACGGCGCAATCGCGACGGAGATCTCGAGTGGCGCGGAGGCGACGGGAACTCGTGGATGACGGCCAAAGATCTCGAGTCAGCGATCGCAGACAAGGTGCAGGTGATCGACGTGCGAAGCGCGACCGACTTCGCGCGCAACCACCTTCCCGGCACTATCAACATTCCCGAGTCGAAGAGCTTTACGACGTATGCGGGGACGGTGCTCCGTTACGATCGTCCCATCGTGATGATGGTCAAGTCGCCGGACCAAGCACTTCGGATTCGGCGCCAGTTGGCGATGATCGGCATGGACCTGGTGGGCTGGTCGAGCGTCGAGCTCATGAACGAGCTGAAACACCACGTGCGTCCCCTGCCATTGATCGAGGCGGGAGCGTTGTCGGAACGCATTGCCGCGAATGGCTCAGTCGCGCTTCGAGTGATCGACGTGCGAGGCCGCTCCGAATGGAATCACGGTCATCTACCGAAGGCTACGCACATCTACCTCGGTGATCTCGCAGCAGACCTCGTGGAGCTGAATCGCGATGAGCCCATCGTCGTTCATTGTCAGACGGGAACACGGTCTTCGATCGCTGCGAGCTTGCTCACTGCGCGCGGCTTCACCAACGTGACGAACTTTGCCGGCGGCGTGGATGCTTGGCAAAAGGCAGGACTCCCTCTCATCGACGACGCATGATCTTTCGGGCCGCGCTGGCCGCTTTGTGCACGGCAACCACTCTCTCGGCCCAAAACCCTGCCGCGGCAGCGACCGCGACATTGCTGGTGCCGGCGCGCACCTTTGACGGCAGTAATGCTCAGCCTCACGAAGGCTGGGTCGTGCTGGTGCGAGGCAACAAGATCGAAGCGGTGGGTCCATCGTCGCAGGTCACCGCACCCGCCGGCGCGACCACGATTCGGTTGTCGGGGCTCACGCTCCTTCCTGGGCTCATCGAAGCGCATTCGCACCTGCTGCTGCATCCCTACAACGAGGCGCCGTGGGACGAGCAAGTGCTCAAGGAGCCCGAGGCACTCCGCGTCGCACGCGCGGTCAATCACGCTCGCGCGACTCTCCTCGCGGGATGGACCACGGTGCGCGACCTCGGCACCGAGGGCGCAGGCTATTCGGATGTCGGTCTGAAGCGAGCCATCGACCAGGGGATCATTCCCGGCCCGCGCATGGTGGTGACCACGCGCGCGATCGTGGCGCGCGGCACCTACGCGCCCGCTGGGTTCGACCCGCGCTGGGACATACCGCAAGGCGCTGAAGAAGCGGACGGCATCGAATCCATCACGCGGATCGTTCGGGATCAGATCAGACGCGGCGCCGACTGGATCAAGGTCTACGCCGACTACCGGTGGGGCCCAAATGGTGAGACGCGGCCCACGTTCAGCGAGGCCGAGCTTCGCGCGATGGTCGAGACGGCGGCGAGCAGCGGCCGGCCAGTGGTCGCGCACGCGTCCACCCCCGAGGGCATGCGTCGAGCGATCATGGCTGGGGTCGAGACGATCGAGCATGGTGACAACGGCACTCCCGAGGTCTTTCGCCTCATGAAGGACAAGGGAGTCTGCTTCGTGCCCACCGTGGCGGCGGGGGATGCCATCCAGCAGTATCGCGGCTATAAGCGCGGCAGCCAACCGGAGCCCGCGTCGATCCGCACCAAGAAAGCCAGCTTCCGCGCGGCGCTGGATGCTGGCGTCACGATCTGCAACGGGAGCGACGTTGGTGTCTTCACACACGGGGACAACGCGCGCGAGCTCGAGCTCCTGGTGGACTACGGCATGACGCCGGCGCAGGCGCTGATCGCGGCGACGAGCAACAACGCGCGCATGCTGCACTGGCAGGAGCGCATCGGCGCAGTGAAAGCCGGACTGCTGGCCGACCTCATCGCGGTCGAGGGCGATCCCACAACCGATATTTCCGCGACTCGACGCGTGCGGTTCGTCATGAAAGACGGGGCCGTCGTCGTCTCGCCGACCAGCGCGCCGCCGCGTCCGTAGACGGCACGATTCTCGGCCACACCCTCAACGGCCCAGATAGGCGTCGAGAAGCGGCTGGTGAATCGAAGCTTCACGCTCACCCATCGCGACGGTCTCGTCGAGCAGGTGCGGCCGCGTGTAGTCCCATCGATTGATCGGTGTGGGGTGAGTCGGCGCGAGATACAGCCGGTGCTTCTGTACACCAAGCACCGACGGATGATACGGCCGAGACAGAAAGACGATGCTGCGTTTCACTTCCGGGTGTCGCTCCGCGAGAAATGCCGGCGCGTTGTCGATCATTCCACCATCCAGCAGTCGAAGTCCCCGAAAATTGCCGATCGGCGTGAAGGGAGGGGTCGCCGACGAGGCGAGAATCAGATTCGCCAGCTCTTCGACGGACTCGCAGGCACGCGCATCCACGGCCACAGGAGTAAAACCGATCACCTGCGGCGATTTCGGGTGGGGCGCACGGCGCACCGACCTCTCCGCGGAATACAGTCCGATCCCCAGCGCGGCCGAGAGCGTCCGGGGCAGTAGCCAGGGAAACGCGGCGGCGAGCACATAGATCGGAAAGGGCTGCTCTCGGATTCGCTCGAGTCCACCATCCGCGAACGTCGCCAACAGTGTATCGCGATAGATCTCGCCCTGCGGGGCCGGCCGCTCGCCGCGGAGTAACTTGCGCCAATCGAAGTTTCGAGTGATCCCGCGCGCCCGATTGAGCCAGTACTGGCGTGCTTCCTCGCGACGGCCGGACAGGAGCGTCATGATGACGCAGGCGCCGGCGCTCACTGACGCGACCGCCGCAACGCGCGGCAACAGCGCATCCTGCCAACGACTGAGCAAGCCGAGCTGATAGAACGCTCGGTTGCCTCCGCCGGCGAAGGTGAGAGCCAGGTCGCGCTCGATTGTCGTCACGATGTTTTAAGTCTATCATCTGGCGACCGAATCCTTCCGCTTTCGCATTCCCTGAGGCCCATACGATGCGCATTTCCTCTCGACTGATCGTCGCACTGCTCTCGCTGACGCCGGCCCTCACCTTCGCGCAGGGCGGCGGACGCGGGGGGGGCGGCGCGCAGGAACGCAATCCCGCGATCGATTTCAAGGTCGACTTACCCGCGGACGATGCGCGACTCTCCGGCTTGAAGACGCAGGTCGCGCGGATGATCGACAGCATGAGCACCTTCACCCAGCAGATGGTCGATCAGGTGTTCTCCTTCGCCGAGCTCGGATTTCAGGAAGAGGAGACCTCGAAGTATCTGACCGGCATTCTCGAGAAGAACGGATTCACGGTCACGCGCGGCACCGCCGGCATCCCGACCGCGTGGGTCGCGGTCTGGCGATCGCCCGCCGGCGCGAAGCCCGTGATCTCGCTCGGCTCGGACATCGACGACATCCCGCAGGCCAGCAACAAGCCGGGGGTGGGATATCGCGATCCGATGATCGTGGGCGCGCCCGGACATGGCGAAGGCCACAATTCCGGACAGCCCGTAAACATCACCGCCGCCATCGCCGTGAAGCGGATCATGGAGCGAGAGAGAATTCCGGGCACCATTCACCTCTGGCCAGGGGTGGCCGAGGAGCAGCTCGGCAGCAAGGCGTACTTCGTTCGTGAAGGGGTCTTCAAGGACGTGGACGCCGTGTTGTTCTCACACGTCAGCAACGATCTCAACGTGTCGTGGGGCGCTGGCGGCGGACTCGCGCTGATCAGCGCTGAGTTCTCGTTCAAGGGCCAGAGCGCGCACGCCGCGGGTGCGCCCTGGCGGGGACGCAGCGCCCTCGACGCCGTAGAGCTCATGGACGTGGCCTGGAACTTCCGCCGCGAGCACCTGCGCACGCAGCAGCGGTCGCACTACGTGATCAAGGACGGCGGCGATCAGCCCAACGTGGTCCCTCCCACCGCGACCGTCTGGTATTACTTCCGTGAGACGGATGAGGCAGGCGTGCGCGCGTTGTTCGCGCTCGCGGACACCATCGCGCGTGCCGCGGCGATGATGACGAGCACGCAGCTCGATACGATCCGCATCCTGGGCACGGCCTGGGACGGATACTTCTCGAAGCCGATCGCGCTCCAGATGTTCGAGAACATCAAACTGGTGGGGATGCCGAAGTGGGACGCGAAGGATCAGATGCTGGCGCGCGGCATCCAGCGCGAGCTCGGACAACGCGTCGTCGGTCTCGATACCGCGATCGGAAAGGAAGCGAACGGACCCGTCCTGAATCCTCAGGGCGGCGGCAGCGACGACATCGGCGACGTCTCTTGGAACGTACCCACGATCACGCTGCGGTTCCCTTCGAACATTCCTGGACTGCCAGGGCACAACTGGGCCAACGCGATTTCGATGGCGACGCCGATCGCGCACAAGGGCGCGACCGCAGGCGCCAAGGTCCAGGCGATGACGATGCTCGATCTTTTTACGAAACCAACCGTCATCGCGCAGTCGTGGGACTTCTTCCGTTCCGTGCAGACCGCCAGTCGCAAGTACACGCCGCTCATGCGTACAACTGACAAACCGGCGATCTGGCTGAACAAGGACATCATGGCGCGGTACCGTCCGGAGATGCGCAGGTACTACTACGATCCCACGAAGTACAGGACGTACCTCGAACAACTCGGCATCTCGTACCCGACGGTTAAGCCCGAGACAACCGTCCCGTAAGGGACGGCGAGTGCCTCAGGACTCAGGACCTCCAAGTTTTCTGTTCGCAGGTTTAGAGAACTGAGATAGGTGTAGAGGCTGACAGTCTCTACACCTATCAGATTCCTCTACACCCCAATACAGAGAACTTGGAGGTCCTGTGGTTTCTCACACCTCAAAACTCGCGGGTTGGCCCTCCGAGCTCGCCGGTTGGCTGCCGGCCTTTCTGTACCAGTAAGCGATCGCCAACAGGAACACTGCTGCAACGAGATCCGCACCGATGCGCGCGGCGATCGCGTCGAGCCGTCGCGCTCCGTACAGGGCGGTTCCTGCCGCCAGGACAGCGAGTGCCAGTCCAATGTGCCGCAGCACGGCAGTGCCTCTCGCCCGGCCGATGCCGACTGCAGCGACGCTCGTCGCGGCGTAATAGGTGACGCGCAACAGCGTCGCGACGGTCTGATTGAACGCGAATACGATTTCCTGGTGCACCCAAAGGAACGCCCAGCCAAACACGGACGCGCGCAGCAGGAGCTCGGGGTGCCGCTCACCCTTCGCCAATTGCCAGGCGGCCGCGAGACTCACGAGGACCACGACGGCGACGGCTGACGCGCGCGTCGCAAAGGGGATGTACTCGTACGGCGGTCTCGCCGCGAGGTGAGCGAGCGAGGCCAGCAGCGCGTACGCGAGGCCGAGAAATCCCAATGTCGTCCAGGACACGCTCCGCCACAGAAGGTTCGCGGCGAAACACAGCGCGCCCAACGCGGCGACGCTGCCGGTCAACATGAGTGGGTGGCCCTTCTCGAGCAGCAGAAGCGCGATCAGGGCGCTCAGCACTGTCGCGAAGACGGCAGCATCGCGCAGGCTCCCCATTGGAAAACGCATCGCCGCGATGAGCAGCACCATTGCCGCGACTGTCATGGCAAGCCCGCTTCCCCGCGCGGACGCGTCCATCGCCATCACGGCGGCGCCGACGAAACCCATCGGTAGCACGCCGCCGTCGAGCCAATCTCCCTCGTACAGACGTCGTCCCGTCATCGGGGCGTGCGCGGAGACCGCGTGCGTTCGGTCCACGATCACGAGCCAGACGAGACCCGCGACCGCGATCGCCGCGGAAATCGTCGGCTTGTCCAGCGGGAGATTCATTCCCATGCCCGTTCGCACCGCCGCGACCGAAGCCAACGCACCGAGCGCGCGCAGCCGATCACGCCGCGTCCAACCCGCGATCCACGGAATCACGCCGACCAGCGCGACGGCGAGCGGAAAGCCCGTCGCGAGCAGCGGTCCGAGGTCCCGTTCGAATCCCGTCGCGAGTGCCGCCGTGTACAACGCCGCGGCGAGCAGGAACAACCGGCCAGCGACCACCCAGCGTCGCGCACCCATGGCATAGCCGGCGGAACCGAGTACGGCGATGCCGTACGCGGTGAGTAACAGCAGATTGCTGCGGCCACTTGCGGTGACAAAGGGCGCGATGGCGGCGCCGCTGAACCCCACGCTCCAGAGCGGCTCATCGCCCTCCTGGTGCGCGAAAACCGCCAGCGCGATGGACGCGATCGCCGCGAGCAGGAACGCCGACCAATCCGGGACGAGGTGCAGTGACGGCCCGGCTCCCCACGCGCACACATGCGTGATGGCGAGCGACAAGCCGAGCAGGCTGGCGCCAAATGAGCGCTCACGTCTCCGGAGGCGCAGTCCGCCGACCGCCAGACCGGCGGCGACGATCAGACCGAGCGCGATCCGCTGCGACGGGCCGAGCATGCCGTTCGCGATCGCCCAACCGAGGAACGTGCCGACCGCTGCGAGCGCGCTCACCGTCGCGAGGACGAGCGTGCCGTAGCGGCCGACGAGCGATTCCAGATCGACATGCTTCGGCAACCAGTTCGGCGAATGCACGCCGTAGGGCACCGCGAGCGGAGCGGACGGGGGCGGCGCGTGAGAGCCGGCAGGCGACAGCGGACTCACTCGCTGTTCGCCGGACAGGTGAGCACCGCTGGCGCTCCTGCGCAGTTGTTCGAGTTGCGCGGTCAGCGCCCGAACGGTGTTCTCGAGCGACGCGACTCGCCGCTCGAGTGACTCGACGTTCTCGCGCTCGTCGCTAGCCACGCCTCTTCACGAGAGTGAGGATCGTGTAGGACGCTACGATGTCGCCGTCCTGGTTGGTCACCTCGACGTCCCATGAGACGACCCCCTGCGGAATCCCCGCGCCAGTGCCCTGCGTCGGTGTTTCCTTTGCCGTCTTCTGCTTCACCGTGAGCTTCGCCTGAATCGTATCACCGGGATACACCGGCTTGGTGAAGCGCAGGTTCTCCAGCCCGTAATTGGCGAGGACCGGTCCTGGCGCGGGATCTACGAAGAGTCCCGCCGCCGCCGACAGGACGAAGTACCCGTGCGCCACTTTCCGCTCGAAGATCGATTGCTCCGCCCCGTTGTCCTTGTGCGCATAAAAATGGTCGCCGCTCAAGTCGGCAAAGTTGGCGACGTCGGCGTCCGTGACCGTGCGCTTCGAGGTGAGGAGAGTTTCCCCGATCGCGAGGTCGTCGAAGTGCTTTCGGAAAGGATGCACGTCCGACGTGGTTTGTTCGGCACCCTGCATGTACTGATCGAATACGCGGGCGAGCGTAGTCGGCGAACCCTGCACCGCGGTGCGTTGCATGTAGTGCAGGACGCCGCGCACTCCCCCCATCTCCTCCCCTCCTCCCGCCCGCCCCGGACCGCCATGAACGAGATGCGGCAGCGGTGATCCGTGTCCGGTCGACTCCTTCGCGCTGTGGCGGTTTACGAGCAGCAGCCGTCCGTGATGCGCGGCAGTGCCCAGCACCATCTGACGCGCCGTCTCATCGTTCGCCGTGAACACGGATCCCACGAGAGAGCCGCGCCCGCGCTTGGCCAGCTCCACGGCATCGTCGACGGTCTTGTATGGCATGACGGTATTGACCGGCCCGAACGCTTCGACGTCGTGCGGCGCCGAATTCGTGAATGGCTTGTCCGAGTAGAA
>Ga0070696_100001503_pt1 | contig 15311 bp, 10 predicted proteins | sample KBSK1253metaG_FD_65474 | JGI IMG/M metagenome (GOLD analysis project Ga0070696, IMG submission 65474) | Corn, switchgrass and miscanthus rhizosphere microbial communities from Kellogg Biological Station, Michigan, USA - KBS K1-25-3 metaG | ecosystem: Host-associated > Plants > Roots >... | reverse complement strand
GACATGACAACGATTCATCCGTTTCCGCCGACTCCGCGGGAGCGTACCGTCCGGCCCACCAGCGTGTGACCAGCGCGACCTACTCGGCGCACCTGGGCAACCAGCGTGCCGATGGCAAGTCCTTCGAACGAGCGCGGTTACGCCGCGGGAGTCTGACGAACTCTCAGAAAGTGCTGATTTGTCGGCGGGAACGGCGATGTTACCGAGGCTTGAAGCGATACTTGTCGATACCGAGGGCTTTGATCTTGGAATCGAGGGTTTGGCGGGGAATGCCGAGTTTCGCCGCCGCTCCTGACGGGCCAGCAATCCGGCCTCCGGACTGGGCCAGTGCAGTCTCGATCAGCTCTCGCTCACGGCCGCCAACAGTACTGAGCGGTTGAGGCGCGGTCGCCGAATGTTGCGGGTCGCTCGTGACCCAGGACTCCTCTACCGAGAAGGTCTCGCCCTCTGAGAGGACGACGGCCCGCTCGATCACGTTCTGCAGCTCCCGGATGTTCCCCGGCCACGAGTAGGACCGGAGCAGGTCGAGCGTGGACTTGGTCACGCGGTTGAACCGCCTGCCAGTCTTCGTGGCGTAGCGCTGGACCAGATAGTCGACCAGCAGCGGCAGGTCATCCAGACGCTCGCGCAGCGGAGGAACCCGGATCGGGACGACGTTCAGACGATAGTAGAGGTCCGGGCGAAAATCGCCGCGGGCCACTGCGGCTTTGAGGTCGCGATTGGCCGCGGCCAGCACCCGGACGTCCACGCTGATCGGGGCGGTGCCCCCGATCCGCTCGAACTCCCGCTCCTGCAGCACCCGGAGCAGAGCGACCTGGGTCTCCGCGGGGAGGTCGCCGACCTCATCGAGAAAGATCGTGCCGCCATCGGCGGCCTCGAACCGCCCGAGCCGTCGCTGGGTGGCACCTGTGAACGCGCCCTTCTCGTGGCCGAAGAGCTCCGAGGCGATGAGAGACGGCGGGATCGCCGCGCAGTTCACCCGGATGAATGCCCTGCTGGCTCTGGGGGACCGCTTATGGATGGCCCGGGCGATCAACTCCTTGCCGGTCCCAGTCTCGCCAGTGATGAGAACGGTCGAGTCCACCGGAGCGACCCGTGCGACCTCGGCCAGCACCCGCCTGAGCGCGTCGGACGAGCCCACGATCTCCTCGAACATGGAGGAGGAGTCGATGTCCTCCCGCAGCGCCAGGTTCTCGCTCTGGACCCGGAGCTCGCCCCGCTTGCGGTCCTCGATGTCGGTCCCAGTGGCATACCAGTGGAGCACTCGGCCTTCATCGTCGAGCAGCGGGGCGTAGTGGATCAGGAACCAGCGGTACTGCCCGTCGTGTCGGCGAGCGCGTTGCTCGTTCTCGAACGGCACGGCCCGGGCGAGCGCCTGCCGGCGCTCCTCTTGCAAACGGGCCACGTCCTCAGGATGGAAGACGCGCTCGCGGAAGTCGGGCGCCGCCACCTCGCCCATGGTGAGCCCGGTGTACTCCAGCGTCGTCTGGTTGGCGTAGACCGCCCGCCCCTCCGGGCATAGGACGACGATGGTCTGTGAGATCGCGTCGAGCATTCGGCGCAGCTCCTGCTCGTCCTGGCGCAGCTTGGCTTCCGCCCGCTTGAGATCCTCTATATCCGTGTTGATCGCGTACCACTGGATGACTCGCCCCTTGTCGTCGAGCAGCGGCTCGAAGCGGACCATGAACCAGCGATACTCGCCGTCGTGGCGTCGCATGCGAACCTCGAACTCGCCCGGTTTCGAGCCGGGAAGGATCTCCCGCATCCAGGTAGCAAGAATCCGGGGAGCGTCATCAGGATGAAGGATGGCTACGGCCACGTCGGCGCCGCTCGACGCGTCGCCGAATCCAAACGCCTGTTCCCGCGAGATGCCGGTGTACTCGTGCCAGCGCTGATTGAAGTAGTTGACCGTGCCGTCCGGCCGGAAGCACCACACCAGCGCCGGAATGGTGTCGATGATGGTGCGCAGCCGTTCTTCCGAACCCTGGACGTCGGCTACAGCCTGTCGCAGCGCGGCCTGCGCACGCTCGGACTCGATCGCGATGACCGCGAGCTGGGCTGCGCCCTCGGCCCGCGCTATGTCTCGGCCGGTGGGGGCGCGCGGTTCGCGGTAATACATGCCGAAAGTGCCGAGGACTTCGCTGGTCTTGGAGATGAGCGGCATCGACCATGCGGCCCTGAGGCCGTGGCGCAGGGCCGCCTCGCGGAAGTCCTTGAACTGCGGATCGCTGGCGATGTCGGCGACGAACACAGGTTGCTTGCGGTGGGCGGCGGCGCCGCAGGCCCCGATGTCGGGCCCGATCCGGAGCGGGGTGATCAGCTGCGTCCACTCGGCCGGAATGCTAGGCCCCGCTGCTGGACGCAGGTGGGTCCCGTCCGCATCGGCCAACATAACGGTGCACATGAGGCCGGGATCCTGCGCGTCGATGGCCGCGCAGAGGTCGGTGAGAATGTCGCCAAGGCGGGCGCCACCGGCGATCAGCTCGACCGAGCGCCGCTCGGCCTGCAGGAGACGCTCGATCTGCTCCCTGTCGTCGGTGTCTGAGCGTGCAGTGGTCGTGAAGGTCATGGAGGCGCCCTCGGTAAAGCTAAACCTACCACGCGGCGCGGGGCGAACGCGCCATTCCCCTTCCCTACTCTGCAGTGTTATCGGGGCTGGGTGCGCGGGCGCGCCTTCCTCGACGGCGTTCTTCGGGAAGGCTACTTGCGGGAGCTCGAGCAGGCCTACCAATCCGGTCAGATCCCAGACTATCCGCTGTTGCCGCAGGGCCGGCTGGTCAAGGGGGTGGTGCGCCTGCACGAAGGCCCCCCGCGCGGGAGCGCACGGGGCGCGCGGGCCGTCCGCGCCCCGGAGCCTCAAGCCGCTGACGCGCGACGCGCTCCTGAAGATGTTCCATGAGCTCGAGCGGCTTGCCGGGGTGGAGTCAAAGCGCGGTCGCGGCTGGTATGGCGTTCGTCGCGTCACGACCGACCTGGCGGAACACGTCGAGTCCGACAACCGGGTGCTCAAACGCGATCACAGGCAGGTGAGGCCGCCGCCACGGCGGCTGGCGAGGCGAGCCCACCTACCCCACCACCTACCCCAACGCCGGAGAGCCTGGGGAAGGTAGAAGACGAAGCCCCCGCCGAACTCGATGGTTCAGCGGGGGTTGCAGATGAATCGTGCAGAGCGGGCGACCGGACTCGAACCGGCGACGTCCAGCTTGGGAAGCTGGCATTCTACCACTGAATTACGCCCGCCGGATTGCGCTGCAACGACTTACCCGTGCCGCGGGGGAATTATGATCTGAGACGACTCACACATCAAGCCCTCGCCCCTGAGGCGGCACTCTGCGCGTGAATGAGCATAGCGGGTGAGAACCGGACGACCTTCGCTTGGACTATCGCTTCCCGACGTGCTACCTTCGGCCTGCCTGGCTACCACCATGAAAACTGGAAGACCACGGAGGATCACGGAATGATCTCGAGTACATTTGTGCCCTGCCCCTCGATCGAGATCGTTGGCTGGAAGGGAAGAGCGATCACGCCTCCAGGCACCGTGATGGCGATGGCCGAATTCGCCCCCTTCCGGGACCGGATGGTCAAGCTGCTGGTGACCATCGGGAACACGAAGACCGGCCGCCTCCTCTTTCGGAGCATCGCCAGCACGGGCAAGCAGATTCGTATCCACTCGGCCGACCTGGAGGACAACGCCGCGAAGATGGACCCGAACATCATCGGGAACGGACCCGCCGCCGAGATTCGTCCCTTTCGTCCGGCGCACCACAACGTCGGGCTGGCGGCCAAGGGCAGCGAGCGCGCCTGGAAGGGTCAGGAGGCGGGCGACAGTCGCTCCGCACTGAAGGCCAACATCAAAGCGCAGATGGCCAGCTTGGGGCAGCCGACGAGTAAGGCGCAGACCACGCCGATCCTGGCCGCGGTGCTGAACCGTACCCATCTCGGCATGACCTTGAGCCCGCAAATCACTCACAACCGCTTCGTCAATCCGACCAAGCAACTGCCCGTGCGGCTCGGGATCTCGGCGACCGACTTTGATGACATGGTACAGGGGATGAAATACATGCCCGATGCCGTATACTACCCGCTCTGTTTCCTGCTGTACGATTACCTGTCGCCGGGAGCAGGGACCAATGCGCAAATCCGGGTCATGACCGAGGCGATGTTCAACCGCGACTTCGCAAGCGACATCCACCACGAGAGCAAGCTTACCCGGGGCACGAAGGAGACAACGCTCCGCCTGGACGCCGCGGTGTTGGCGCACGAATTGATCCACGCGTGGCGCATGATGGCTGGGCGGCGGGTGGTTGCTGGCGGCTGGGAGGAAGAGGCAATGACATCGGGGATCGGTCCGTTCACAAACTGGCGGATGACCGAGAACTCCATTCGTGCCGATCTCGGCCTCAAGGCGCGCACGAAGTATGCGAATCCCCAGCACTCCTCCGAGCTCATGCAAACGCTAGCCAATCAGACGAGCGTCAAGGGGTACAAGGGAATCATGTTCTGATCCCTTGGAGCGGACGCAAGAGCCGATGCTGGGGCCAACAAGGCGTCACCACCATCGAGCGTCCCGGACCCACAGGCGCATTTCCTGAATGATCCATACCGCCATGGCCAGAGCGAGCGGGAGTAGGAAGTAGATAACCCGATACCCGAAGAGCGCCACGACCATAGCCGGGGTTCGGATGGCCGGCGCGAGCGACCACAGCATCACGGCCTCGAACACACCCAGGCCTGCCGGCACCTGAGCCACGAGCGACGCGATCTGGCCCAGCAGGAACACCGCAAAGAAGACGTGAAACGGGATGACGTGCGGAAGAAGAACGTAGAGCGCGGCCCCGGAGAACACCCAATCCAACCCCGATACTCCGATTTGAGCCAGCGCTCCCTGCAGGGTCGGCCGGGGAAGCTCCCAGGAGAAGATCCGAAGCGAACCGCCTTTTCTGGCGCTCCACCCCAGGTACAGTGCCACCAGCACCAGGCAGAGGAAACCCAAGGGACGCGCGCTGCGCAGGGGCAAGCGCAGGAATCCCGGCACCAGCACCGGCTGAACCGCGAATGCCACCCCGGCCGAGGCGAGCAAACCCACTAGGTAGGTCATCGTATTCAGGGTGACCACGCGCGCGGCTTCGCCTGAGGAAAGTCCCCATCGGGAATAGAGCCGGTAGCGCACCGAGCTTCCGATGACTACTGACAGGGGGAGACTGTTGGCGAACGCGTAGGCCAGGAAGGCAGCGTAGGCAACGCGATGATAAGGCAGGCGGTGCCCGAGAAAACGGAGGGAGATCGCGTCGTAACCGGCCAGAGCCAGATAGCCGAGGACGGTGGCGGCCAACGACAAAACCAGCCTGAGCCGCGGCAGGCTCCGGAGCTCCGTGACGATCTCATCGACGGTGTGGGCCCGCAGCTCCGCGCGCAGCACGTAGACCGCTCCTCCGAAGAGGACCAGACCCACGAGTGCGCCGATTAGCCGGCGGCGCCGACTACGTGGCCGCGCGGCAGCCCCCCAACGTCAGACTCGGCTCACTTGCCGCGAGATGCTTCCAAAAAGCTTCGGAGGTCAGGCTCGCTCACGGTGGGTTCACCCGGCGACACGTTGTCGAGCCGACCATCGCGCATCCACCGCTCCAACTCGCCTACCAAGTCGAAAAGGTGCTCGAAAGAATCGACGATGAATAGCAGCGGTTGATAGTGATCGATCTCGAAGTACTGATTGATCACCCATTCGAGCTGAATGGGATAGCGCTGGACCTCCGGTGAGTCGATACAGTGGGCGATTTCCCCATATGAGCTCAGGAGTCCGCTGCCGTACACCTTGAGGCCCCCGGACCCGCGCATCAGCCCAAACTCGATGGTGAACCAGAAGAACCGCGCCAGCGCCTTGAAGATGCTCGTCACTCGGCGGATCTTTTCCTTTTCGTCGGAGATTCCCGCCACGATCTCGGCAGCCGTGTGGGCGCAGTCCCCGAAGCGCACCAGCGTATCGGCGAAAGCCCGATCGGTGTGCATCGGCACATGCCCGGCGATGTCGTGGAAGATGTCGGGCTCGGGCAGGTAGTCGAGGGTCGCGCCGTCGCGGATGGTTATCGTGGTGGGAAATTCGCGGTTTCGGAGACAATCGAAAAAGAGGAAGGAAGGAACATACCCACTCACCGGCTTGGCCTTGAAGCCGGTGAGCGGGCTAAGAAAGCGATTCACATCGTCCAGCCTCGGCACCCGGTTGGGATCGAGACAGAGATTGTCGATGCCCTGGAGGAATCGAGGGTTGGCGTAGCGGCGCCAACGATCTTCCATGCGGGTGAACAGGCGGCGCCAAGCGTCGTGGTTGGCTGCCGAATAGAGCTCGTAGGGCTGGTGGATGTAGAGCCGGCCCTCCTGTTGGGCCTGCTCGATGAACGGAGCGTTGGTGGTCGTGAGACCGCTCCCCGCCGCGTGCTCTGCCTGCACTCCCGCCATCCACATCTCCTTGGCCGCGATTCCGCCGCCCTGGGACAAGAGATATCCCTCTATTTCACCACCTTATAGCGCCAGGCCGCGATGCCGGCTCCCTGCGCCTCTACCTTCACGCTTTGGGTCGCGGCCGGAGCCAGGGCTGGCACCTTGGTGTTTTGGGTGCCCACCACGTTGCCCTTCGAGTCCAAGAACTCGAACGTCAGATTGAGATCGGAGGGCTTGATGGCAGTGCCCGATGCAGTTTGTGCCTGCCGGCCGGTTGCGGTCGCTTGCAGGGTAGCGCCGGACCCGGTGGGCGAGAAATCAGTCACCTTGAGATCTGCCGGCAGGGCCAACACCTTCTCCGCGGTCTTTACCGCATCGTTCACCTTGCCGCTCTGCTTGTAGCCTTCTCCCAGCAGCTTGAGTGCGTTTTCGCTGGAGGGCTCAATCGCTACCAGGCGCTGAGCCGCCGTCAGAAGCTTGGGCCCATCCTTCATGGCCAGATACGTATTGCTCAGGTTGTAGAGCGCATCCCGGTCGTACGGCTCGGCCGCTGCCACCTTCTCAAAGGCTGCAGCCGCGTCGGCATACTTCTTCTCGTTGTAGAGATTCACCCCGACGCTCATGAGATCCTGGGCCCCTGCCCCACCGGCCGCTCCGCCGCCTGCCGGTCCCGGCCCGCCCGCGGTGGCCACTTCCTTCTCCAGCGCTTGGGCTTTGTCTAATTGACCCGCGCCCCGGTAGGCCGCGGCCAGACCACGCTTGGCCTCGATGTCATTGGGAACCCAGCCCAGATAGCGCTGGAAGGCGGTGACCGCCGCCGGATACTTCTTCGCGTTGAGCTGCATGGCAGCTTCATTGAAGGCCGATCGATCGCGGTACTTGAGCTCGGTGGTGTCGGTTACTCCCTGCCCCGCGGTGGCCGCCTGTCCGAAGTAGTAAGCGGCGCTATCCGTCTGGCCTTTTTCGTTGAGGGCGGTGGCGATCTGGTAATAGGTCACGGGCGAGGCGTGATAGACCACCGCAGCCTGACGATACAGCGCCAGAGCCGAATCTGCGTTTTTCTCGTTCTCAAATTTGGTCCCGGCGTTGATCAAGAACACCCAGGCGTTGCGACGATATCCGGCAATATCCTTCTGGCACGCCGGCGCGAGCTGCTCGGCTTTGGTCAGCGCGCTGTCCGCGCCATAGATATCGCCTTGCTCCAGATTGATCCGCCCAAGGTAATACCACGCCGCCGGATTCTTCTCCTGACCGTTCTGGTGAATCGCCTCGTCCAGCACCTTCACACCCTGACCCAGAATTCTGGCCTTGCTCTCGGGCACGTCGGTCTCGATGGCAGACTTCAGATAGCCCGCCGCGCTCCCCACCTTGAAATGGTTCGGCTTGATACCACAGTTGGCAGGCTCGTACTTGGTCGGCTGGGACTTCGCCACCCGGTCACTGACGACCTTTGGCTGTCCCTGGGCTGCGACAGATGAGGCGGCAATGGCCGTCAGCATCGCTGTCATCACAAGGTTGCATCTCACTCTCACGACTCCTTGTTCGAGGTCAGAGGCCGGGCGCTGCCCTCGGCATTCACCAGGCGGAGCGCTCGGGTTTGCAAGTCTCTTGCCACCTCGTGGGCCGGTCGACCTGTGCGTCGGGCCACGGCAGCCACGTCATCGAACTCCGGCTTCGCTCGAGGACCATCGGGCCCCTCGAGCACTTTGACACGCACACGAGTCCCGTCACCCGCGTCCACCTGCACCTCGCGCCGTGCGAGCGTAATCCGTTCCGCCATCTGCCGACGGACGCCGGCGGTGGTGCTATGGCGGAAGAGGGCCTCGACAACCCGATCGCTGTCGGCCGAAGGCGCGGAGACCTCGACTCGGAATCCGGTCCGTCCCTTCTTCATCTGACTCGCCCAGATCTGGACATCGAGGGCACCGGCCGCCACCACCGCCTCCCTCAGCGGCTCGAGATATTCCGGGTTCAGATCGTCCAAATCAGTGGACAACAACACGACCTCTCCAGCCTCCCGCACCGGCTCGGCGATGATCATCCGTAACGCGTTCGCATAGGTCTTGGGATTCCGTCCGCCTGCCCCCCAGGATCCCGCCGAGATCGCCCGCCAGTGCGTCGGTGGTGGACCGCCGGAGAGCACGCGAAGCAGAACCGCTCCCGTCGGAGTGGTGGCTTCCCCGGTGACCGGACCATCGGGGCCGATCTCCATTCCTTCGAGGAGAATGGCCGTGGCTGGCGCCGGCACGGGCATGGTCCCGTGGGCGGCCCGAACCCACCCGTGCCCCAGAGCGACCGGTCGATTGTAGATCCGAGTGATCCCCAGTCGCTCGAAGCCCTCGATCGAGCCCACGATATCGATCAGCGCGTCGAACGCTCCCACCTCGTGCAGCGGAACGAGCTCCGCCGGAAGCCCGTGCACTTGCCCCTCGGCCTCGCCCAGAAGACGCAAGGCCCGAACCCCGCGTTCCCTCACCCAAGGGGAAAGCGGCGCCCTCTCCACCATGGCGATGAGCTCCCCGATGTGCCGGTGAGGCTCATGCGCGTGATCGCCCGAGTCCAACGTGCTCGAGGCCGGCTCGGGCTGGCCATGGTCATGATGCTCGGGATGATAATGGATCGGGACCGATGGCAGCTCCTGGTGTCCCCCCGGCAGGACAACGTTGACCTTGGTCGCCCGCACGCCGCAACGAGTGACGGGCACCAGTTCAATCGTTACCTCAGGGCAACCCAGTCGGGCGGGCAGCTCGGCCAGCCACTCCTTTGGCGCGCCGGCTGCGACGAGCGCGCCCAGGATCATGTCGCCGCTGATTCCGGCGGCCGGATCGAGAATGGCAAAACGTCCATCGGACATAGACTTATAAATATTGCCCCGGCTCAGCCGGGAGGCAAATCCGCCGGGTTGCGGTAGAGCCAGCCAGCACCGGTATTGAACACGACGATTCGCTCATCGGGAAGGAGCTCTCCCGACTGCCTCAGGGCCGCGATGGCGGCCAGTGCCGCCCCTCCCTCGGGTGACAGATCCAGACCCTCCTCCTCCGAGCCCCGGCGTGCCTCCGTGACGAGGCTGTCATCGCTCACCGAGACTGCTCCCCCACGGGTCTCGCGGAGTATTCGGAGCATCAGGCGGCCGCCCAGAGGTGCCGGCACTCGTAGTCCACTGGCTATCGTCCAGGGGTCGGGCCAAGGCTCACACTCCGCTGCCCCGGCCGCGAATGCCCGAACCACCGGCGCACACCCACTAGACTGCACCGTGTACATACGCGGCGCCGGATCGGTGGTCCAGTTTGCCCTGCGCAGCTCCTGGAACGCCTTCCACATGCCAATCAGCCCGGTACCGCCTCCGGTGGGATAGATGATGGCGTCCGGCAGCCGCCAATCGAGCTGCATCGCGAGCTCCAAGCCGAGGGTCTTCTTGCCTTCGATCCGATAGGGCTCACGCAGGGTGGATAGATCAAAGGCACCGCAGTCTTCGGCATACTCGCGGGAGGCCTTGCCGCAATCGCCGATGTGCCCCTCGAGCAACATGAGCTCGCCGCCCAATGCGAGGATCTGGGAGAGAATGGTCCGGGGGGTTGAGCTCGGAGCGTACACCCGGACCGACACCCCGGCCCGAGCCCCGTACGCCGATGCTGCGACGCCGGCATTGCCAGCAGTCGGAAGGACAAAGCGCTCCGCGCCGGCCGCAACTGCGCGGGTGATTGCAGCACTCAGCCCGCGCGCCTTGAACGAGCCGGTGGGATTGACGCCCTCATCCTTGAGCCAGAGGTCGGAGAAGCCGAGCCGCGAGGCGATTCGAGGGATCGCCAGCAGCGGTGTGTCGCCCTCCCCCAGGCTCACCGGCTGCTCGTCTTGAGTAAGGGGGAGAAAGGAGCGAAACCGCCACATCCCCCGGTTGTTCGATGGGAGCGAACGATCGGTGGATGCCCATTGTCGCTCGGGATAGCGGACCAGCCAGGGTTGACCGCAACGCTCGCAGGTGGTCGGCAGCCCCTCCGGTGCTCGAGTTGACCCGCAGCCCGAACACTCCAGGATCCAATCCGCAGGCCGATGGCTCACCGGTGCTCGTGCAGGTGCGAGAGAATCCGCTCGGCGAGTCGGGTGGAGAAGCCGGGAACGGTGGCGAGCTCGGAGACCGAGGCCGACTTGACGCCCGCCAGACTGCCGAATCGCTCGAGCAAGAGGCGACGTCTCGCCGGGCCAACCCCCGGAATGTTGAGAAGCTCCGATGTAATGGTGCGTTGAGTGCGCCGCTTTCGATTGTAGGCCAGACCGAATCGATGGGCCTCGTCACGGGCTCGCTGGAGCAGACGCAGCGAGGGACTCCTGCGAGAGAGACGAAGGCTCTCCGAGCGCCCTGGTAAAAAGACCTCCTCCTCCCGCTTGGCCAAACTGACGATGGGAATGTTGCCCAGCCCGAGCTTCTCGGCCGCGTCGACCGCGGCATTGAGCTGGCCCTTGCCACCGTCGATCACGATGAGATCCGGTAACAGCGCCTGCTCGTCCGTGCGGCGGGTGAGATAGCGGGTGATGACCTCCTGGATCGCCGCGAAGTCATCCTGCTGTCCCAGTCCCTGGATCTTGAACTTGCGATACTCGCTCTTGCGCGGTCGCCCCGCCTCGAACCACACCAGCGAACCGACGGTGTCCTTCCCCTGATTGTGGGAGATGTCGATGCAAACCAGACTCCGAGGTACCGCGCTCAGCCCGAGGTCTCGACCCAAGGCGTAGACCGGATCCTCGGCGCGCTCCTCGGTCTCGAAGGACTCGATTCGGAGGCTCTCCAGCAGGTGACGAGCGTTGTTGTCGGCCAGCTCCCGCCAGCGGTGGGCCGTTCCCCGCTGGGGGAGGAGCCAATCGGTAGTGGGGAGGACTTCTCGCAAGGCGTCCCAATCCTGAGGAGGAAACGGAATCACCAGCCGCTTAACCCTTCCTTCGATGGGAACGTAGTAGCGCACCAGGAAGGCGCTCAAAACGGCCGCATCCTCCTCCTCCTCCAGACCCTCCAGAAAGCGGTGCTCCCGGCCTACCACTCTTCCTGCTCGTATCCGAAGCAGCACGCCGACCGCATCGTCGCCATCCCGGGCGTAGCCCACCACGTCCGCGTCGCCCGTCCCCATGACCTCTACCGCGGCCGGCTCCTCCAGCCGCTCCAACCACCGAAGGGCGTCACGCAGCTCGCGCGCGCGTTCGTAGTTCTCCCGCTCACTCGCCTGCTGCATCGCCTCACGGACCTTGATCCGCACGTCCTGCGTCCGTCCTTCCAGGAATTGGAGGACGTCGGTGACCATCTCACGGTAGTCGGCCAGGTCCTGCCATCCTACGCAGGGTGCCTTGCACCGGCCGATGTAGTAGTCGAGGCAGGGCCGCTCCCGCCGCTCTCTGGGGAGATCGTCTTGACAGCTCCGCACGGTGTACAGCCGGCGGATGATAGCGAGTGTCCTACGCAGCTGAGCCACGTCGGTGTAGGGGCCGAAGTACCGGGCGCCTGGAATGTCGCGCCGCCGGGTGACCAGCACCCGAGGGAAGGGGTCCGCCAGGGTGACAGCGATGGAGGGATAACTCTTGTCGTCCTTGAGCCTCACGTTGAACCGAGGCCTATACTCCTTGATCAGGTTGTTCTCGAGCAGGAGAGATTGTGCTTCGCTCGGGACGACGATCGTTTCCACATCGGCGATGAGCCGCTGGAGCACCTGATTTCTGGGACTGGAATCAAAGTCGCTGGCGAAGTAGCTCCGAACCCGGCTGCGGAGACGCTTGGCCTTTCCGACGTAGAGCACCTCGCCCGCGGCATCGCGCCAGATGTACACCCCGGGACCATCGGGCAGGGTGTCCAGCTTGCGCTGGAGAGCGTCGGGGATAGTGGGTGGGGTCATCACTGGAAAATTAACGTGAACGGACATGGTGAAGGGGTGAAGAGTGAAGGGGTGAAGAGTGAAGGGGTGGTCGACGGGGTCCCCTTCACCCTTCACCCTTCACGCCTTCACTCTTCACCCCTTCACCCTTTACCGTTTGCCGTTCACCGCTTCGTCAACCGCCCCAACACCCGCGCGGCTTCGTCTACCCCGAGCGCCGTCGTCCCCAGGAGATACAGGCCCCCGTAGACGGTCAGCACCACCGCCGCGGTGAGCAGGGGTTGATTCCCCGGCAGCACCGGCCGGACCAGCCAGGCCACCGCCGCAGCGAGGACCGCGGCCCCCCATAGCCTCAAGCCGAGCGACGCCGGGAGGCCACTGGGACCGATCCGGCGGTTCAGTGACCGACGCAGGAGGAGGAACTCGATCCAACCGGCCAGGCCGGCCGAGACAGTCAGGCCCGCTGCCCCCCACCGTTGATCCAGGCCCAATGCGGGGGGAAGCGGAAGGGCGCAGAGATAGCCCAGGACGATCGTCAGGGCCACCCGGAGGGCAGCATACCGAAGCGGCGTGCGAGTATCACCCATCGCGTAGTAGGTCGAGGCATAGAGCCGGCCAAGAGTGGATGCCAGCAACCCGACCGCCGAGCCCGCCAGAATCCCCCAGACGTACAGCGTGACCTCGCGGGTAAATTGGCCTGACTGATACAAGGCGCCCGCAATCACATCCCCGAGGCCGAGAAATGCCACCGCCGAAGGCACCACGAAGAACGCGATTTGGCGCAGTCCCCCCGCCAACCGGTTCCGCAGGTAGGTGGCGCGCTCGCTCTCGTCCCCGGTCGCGCTGGACATGGCGGGCAGCTCCGCCGCGGAGACCGACATTCCGAAGAGGCTGACCGGGAGAGTGTAGAGCACTTGAGCATAGGCCAATCCGGCAACGGCTCCAGTAGGCAGCAGGCTCGCGAGCACCGTGTCCACGTACGCGCTGATCTGTACTACTCCTCTGCCGACGAATACCGGCCCGAAATTGCGGATCACGGTCCGGACCGGCTCCGAGCCACGGACGAATCGGGGCATCGTTCCCTGCAGCAGCCGGAGGACTGTCGGAAGCTGAATTCCGAATTGCAGCAGACTGCCGACTACCGAACCCCAGGCTGCGATCTCCGCCAATCGATACTGAGCGACACCGCTGCCCATGCCCACCAGCGCGCCGATGATCGCCAGATTCCAAACGACAGGAGCCGAGTAGGAGAGAAAGAAGTGGCGGTGACTGTTGAGCACGCCCAGGCACCATGCCGAGAGCACCAGCAGTCCGGCGCCGGGGAACAGGATCTTCACCAGCCGAATGGTGACCTCCCGCTTCTCCCCCTCGAACCCTGGCGCGATGAGCCCGATGAGCGCCGGCGTGAGCAACACACCCACGAGCACGAGGATCGAGGTCACCAGTCCCAAGAGCGCCGCGACGGCTCCGGCAACACGACGCGCCTCCGCTTCGTCGCCCCTGGCTCTCAGACCGGCGTACACCGGAATGAAGGAGGCTGACAGTACACCCTCCCCGAAGAGATTCTGGAGCACGTTGGGGATCTTGAACGCCGCGTTGAAGGCGTCCGCTGCGTCGGAGGTGCCGAAGTAGTGAGCGAAGACCCGATTGCGCACCAGTCCGAGAATCCGGCTGAGCAGGATTCCGGAGGCCACCATCACCGCCGGGCGGGAGGTGCCGGTGCGGGCGATCAGGACCTGGGTGGTGGCGGGAGGGTGGACCGCTGAGGCTGGTCCGAGAGGAGCCGCTGCAGGAAGGCGTTCTCGTCCTGCAGCGATTGTACGCTGCGCGTCAGATCGTCCACTTCCGCTTCCAGCAGATCGACCTTCTTGGCGAGCTCTCTGAGTTCGGGAGGTGTCTCGTGAGGTCCCTCGAGCCGCCGGGCGAGGGCGCGTCCGATCGGCGAGTCGACCAGGATCGCCATGGTGGGGATCAGCAGTGCGACCAGGAGGAAAATCGCGATCAGGGACATGATTCGGAGTCTACGACGGTTGCGACGCCCCTTCAAGGGTCGCGGCGTACCAGCGCTCAATCTCGTCGGTGAGCTGTTCAATCAGGTCCGGCCCGTGGCGAGCGAGGAACGGCGCCACTGTGAGCACGCGCTCCTGGGGCTTGTTCAACGGCAGCACCGCATTGCGAGCCCGCCGGATCTGCCCCAGCTCGGTTTCCTGACGTCGCTTCAGATGCTGCACCAGCTTCTTCTCCACGTCCTGGGTTCCCGCGAGCGCCTGTTGTTGCACGCCCTGAATCGAGCGGACGAGCGTCGGATCGATCTCAGTCGCAGATCGGCCGAGCGCCTCATATCCCCGCTCCAGGGCGTGTCGGATCGAGGCCAGCGCCTCGAGTGCCTCTGGGGGCAGCTGCGAGCGTACCAGCCGGGCCTCCAGGGCACCCTCCGGAGCAAGCAGATCCTCCAGCGTGATCTGGAATTTCTCCAAAACCCGTTCCACCCGGGGCTCCAACAGCACTCCGGACCAACGCGGGAGGGGCCGCTGTTGGGGGACATCCATCAGCTGGTATACAGGGGGCGTGAGGACGAGATAGCCGAGCTCACCGGGCCCGCCCAGGTACGCCACACTCGGCAGCAGCGCGCTCTCGACCACCGGACGCAGGAGTACGTTGGGAGAGAGCCGGGTCGGCTCCTCTCGGGCAATGGTCCGAAGCGTCTGAAGATCGTACCGCTCCCGGCTTCGGCGGGTCACGAAGCCATCCCCGTCGGAGACCAGCCGGTCGCGGCCAAGCTTGCTCTCCAGCATCACCAAGGCAGCGCCGTCTCCCACCGACACGCCCGAGGTTCGAGCGGAGGCTCCCAACTCCTCCGCCCACCGATCGAGCGCCTTATCGATCTCCGTTGCCCGCTCCAAGGCACGCTCGAGGACCGGGGCCGCCGCGCGTTTGGCAGCCGGATGGGTGCTGTCGAAGCATATGACCCCGGCCGGCGCGATCAGGTCTGCCATCGCGCCGGCGAAGGCTTCCCCCACC
>Ga0070696_100001502_pt1 | contig 15315 bp, 10 predicted proteins | sample KBSK1253metaG_FD_65474 | JGI IMG/M metagenome (GOLD analysis project Ga0070696, IMG submission 65474) | Corn, switchgrass and miscanthus rhizosphere microbial communities from Kellogg Biological Station, Michigan, USA - KBS K1-25-3 metaG | ecosystem: Host-associated > Plants > Roots >... | reverse complement strand
AAGGCCCAAGCATCGCATCGAGCTTGTTCTTATCCATGGTCGCATCGATCCCCTTGGCGCGCGTCAGCTCGACGCACTTGGCACGCGCGTCGAGATAAGCCTGATCGGTGAGAGGCCCGCGCGCCTGCGAAGCGATGAACGTCTCCTGCCCAAAGAATGGCATCTCGCGGTCCTCGTTCGCGGCGTTCCAGGCGATCAAGTCGGCGAGCGTGCGCGCCTTCACGTTGGCGGGCATCGTGGCGAGATAGGCGTTCAGGTCGGCCTTGAACTCGTATTGCAGCACGTCGCGCTCGTTCGTGCCCAGCTGGCCCGCCGTCTCGATTGGCGCGGGATCGACGACCTCGGCGCCCTGCGCCTTGAGGACCGCGATCGCCTGCTCCAGCACCTTGTCGACGATCGGGTTGTTGCCGGTGCGGGCCTGGACGCCGATGCGCGCGCCCTTCAATCCGTTCGGATCGAGGAACGCGGTGTAGTCCTTCGCGACATGGCCCTGCGCGTCCGCGGTCGCGGGATCGCGCGGGTCGACCCCCGCGATGGCCGTCAAGAGCGCAGCGGCGTCCGCGACACTTCGGCTCATCGGTCCCGCCGTGTCCTGGCTGTGCGCAATCGGAATGATCCCCGCTCGACTCACGAGCCCCACCGTGGGCTTCAAGCCGACGATGCCGCACGCATTCGCGGGGCTGACGATCGATCCATCGGTCTCGGTGCCGATCGCGACGGCGCAGAGATTGGCGCTCACCGACACCGCGGAGCCCGAGCTCGAACCCGACGGCGTGCGGTCGAGCACGTATGGGTTACGGCACTGGCGACCACGCCCGCTCCAGCCGCTCGACGACCGGCTCGACCGGAAGTTGGCCCACTCCGACAGGTTCGCCTTGGCGAGAATCACCGCGCCCGCGGCGCGCATTCGTTCGACAATGTTGGCATCCCGAATCGCGAGGTTGCCCTCGAGCGCGAGCGAGCCCGCCGTCGTCTGCATCTTGTCATGCGTGTCGATGTTGTCCTTCACGATGACGGGAACCCCGTGCAGCGGGCCGCGGACCTTGCCGCGACGCCGCTCGGCGTCGAGCCCGTCCGCGATCGTCAGTGCGTCAGGATTGGTCTCGAGCACGGCGCGCAGCGAGGGACCCTGCCGGTCGAGCGCCGCGATGCGATCGAGATAGGCCTGGGTGATGGCGCGCGAGGTGAGGCGGCCCGCCTTCATCGCGTCCTGCAGCTGGGCGATGGTGGTTTCTTCGAGCGCGAAGGCTTGCGGTGCTCGTACCGGCAGGCGGGGGAGCAAGGCGCCGGCGACGGCAAGGGACGTCAGCTCGGCGAACTCACGGCGCGAGACCATGCGACACCCATCGGGTTAGAGTCGCATAGAATCGACGCCGGTCGGTGCTACGGGTCAAGCGTGAGGGGACTGGTGAAGTAACGTGCCTTCCAGCCCGGCGTGGTACGGTCGAGCAGCAGCGCCCGGGCCGCCCCGATCGGGTAAAAGGTCACCCGCTTGTTGAAGCCGAGGTCGACGGTGCGCAGCTCGCGGACGATCTGCGCTCGCAGGGCCCGCGCGGCGTCTCCATACGGAACGAAGTCCGGGAGCGCCGCGAATGCCGGGCTCGGCGTGTACGACCGCGCCGCCACCCGCGCCGAGGCGTATTCGATGTAGCGCGCGACACCTTCCTGCCACAGTTGGAAATCGAGGTAGCGCAAGTCGGCGGGCGCCAGCTCGACGCCCAGGGCGCGGCGCATCCGGCCATAGCCTCGGAGCGCGTCCGTCCTGGGCGGCCCGGAATCGGCGAGCGCCGTCCTCAGGAGGACCTCAGCGAGCCCCGCGAAGTAGCGCTGAATGGAGCCCGAGTCGTACGGGAACGGATAGTTGAGCATCCACATGCCCGATTGGTCGCCGTGCGAAAGGCCGAGGCCTTCCACGGCCGCGACATAGCCGGGCCGGGACATCTGCAGCTGGTGAAAGTGCTCGTGCAGCAGGGTCAGGACCCACAGCGTCGAGGTCTTGCCGGTCTTCGCGGGCTCACCCACTACGATCGTCACCACGCCACCCACCGCGGGGAACGTCGCCAGAAAGGTCGGCGGAAAAGTCCGGGGCCGTGCGAGCACGTCAGTCGCGAGGAGCGAGTCGTAGCCGAGAGCTTGGAAGTCCGCCGAGGGTTGGGGGTGCCACAGGAGGTACTCCACGCTGTCTGTCACCAGCAATACTGCGAAGGGCGCCGCGCTCCACCCGGGCCATACGCTGTCTTGAATCGCGTTCGCCAACCGCCGTGCTTCCGCGAGGCGGATGCGATCGTCAGCGGGAAGCTGCGTGTGCTGCGCGCCGGCCGCCGCGGCGGCGAGGAGCAGCGCGACCATCAAGACCGCAGGGTCTTGTTCAGCTTGTCCGCGGTGGCATCGGCAAAGTCGAGCACGGTCTCCACGGCGGCCCGAATCTTCGCGATGGCCTGCTCCAGGAATCGTGGACGAGGGGCGACGACGATGTCGGCTTTCACGGGGGCCTGCCGTTCTTTGGCGGTGGTGGATTTCTTGCGCTTGGGCATAGTTAACATACGCCGTCGCCGGCGAGTCGGTTTCGCTACCGCTTTGTGAACGAGCGCAGCCAAGCCGTCGCCTCGTCCATATCGGTGAAGACGCGCACGTTCAGGCCACGATTGCGCGCCACGACTTCCCCGAAGCGGCGGGGGTCCACCAACGTCGCAGGGCCGACCATGGCGATCGGCGCCCCGACGCTGTCGCGCGCCGCCAGAACACCCACGTCGTACCGATCCACGTCGCTCAGACGCGCATCCGTCATTTCGCGCAGGTCGAGCAACATGGCGCGCGGCGGAGGCACGGAGGTTTGCGCCATCGCGACGATTTGCTGGATGAGCCGCTTGAACCACGCGATCGCGAACACGCCCCGCGCATGCACGAAGAGCCATTCCGGGGTCTGCTCGATGCGCGTCTCCGGCGCGGGCGCGCTCATCGCACCACCGCCAGCTCGATGAGGCGCGAGTCCGACTGACCCTGATCGTCGACGGCTCGTACCACGAACGACCCCGGCGCGTCGGGCCGCCAGGCGAGGGTCCCGCCCGGTGGCGCCTTCCCCACGAAGCTCTTCCCCACGAACCAGTAGACCTCGCGTACGCCCGCGGCGGCCGTGGCGCGCAGCGTGATCGTCTCTGCGCCGATGCGCTTGGCGCGCAGCGAGTACACGACGCCTCTCATGGGGGACGTGATCTGCGGTGGCGGTCCGCCCGCCGCCGCCGCTACACCGGCCTCGCAGCGCGGATCGAAGGGCGGTGGCGCGCGGCGCGGCAGACCCGCCTGCTCGAACAGCTTGAGCATGTCTGAGCCCCACATCTCGTAGACGACGCGATGCGTACGCCCGTTCGTGTAGGGCGGACAGTCGCGTAGTCCCGTACGGTCGTCGATCGGCAGCGCCTGATGCAGCGTGCTCACGCGGATCGGCGACTTCCCCGGGATAAACCAGGTCGGCACGGTGCGCGGGCAGTCGGCGTTGGGGAGATCGCCCGATGCGGCGCAGACGTCGACGGTCGTCAAGTTCATCGGGAACGTGCGCACCGGCTCGCCCAACGACGGCTGCTGAGCGACGATCGCGTCTACCACTTGGAAGAAGAGGGGCGCCGCGATTTGCACGCCGACGAACGCGGGATTCCCCGTGCCGTCGAAGTTGCCCACCCAGACGCACAGGATGTACGGACCGAAGATGCCGACGGTCCACGCGTCGCGGAACCCGTATGACGTTCCAGTCTTCCAGTAGACGGCGAGCCGGCCCGGGGTGGCCGCCGCCAGGTTCCCGGGGCGCGGGTTGTCGCGCAGCATCTCGAGCGTCACATAGCTCGCTTCCGGGCTGAGCACGGAGACCCCGGTGCCTTGGGGCTCGTCAGACCGATAGCGCACCGGCCTCACGACGCCCTCATTCGTCAGCGCCCCGTACAACGAGACCAACTCCTCCATCGTGAGATCGCCGCCGCCGAGCACGAGCGCCAGGCCGTAGTATTCGCGCGACCGCAAGCCCGAGACGCCTGCCATCTCGAGGAACGCATACAGGTCCGGCTGCGACAGCTGCGACGCGACGTAGACCGCGGGCACGTTGCGGCTGCGGATCAGCGCGTCCCTGGCGGTGACGGGACCGACGAAGCGTCCGTCGAAGTTCTCGGGACTGTACGCGCCGAACGCGGCGGGCGCGTCTTTCAACACCGTCCGCGGATGCAACACGCCCTGATCGATCGCGAGGGCGTAGATGAACGGCTTGAGCGTTGAACCGGGAGAGCGCTTCGCGGCGGTACCGTTCACCTGGCCGGCGATCGCATCGTCGAAGAAGTTTGCCGAGCCGACGAGCGCCTTCACTTCCATCGTGCGCGAGTCGACGAGCATCGCGGCGGCGTTGTGCACGCCCACCCGTGCCTGCGCGGCGACGTAGCCGCGAATCTGCCGCTCGAGCAACGCCTGCAGCCCGCGATCGAGTGACGTATGCACCTCGGCGCTCCCATGCGCATCCGAGAGCACCGCATCGACCAGGTGCGGCGCCCGGAACGGCAAATCACCTGGCGCCCCGATTCGCACCGCGAGGTTCATCAGGTCGGCTTCGCCTTCGACCGCGGGATGCGACCGCTGCCACCGGGCGTACAAGAGATCGCGTGCCTGGCGCAGGGCCGGCCCCAGGTCTTGTCCACCGTTGGGCGCGCGTCGCGTGGGGTTCTGCGGCAGCACCGCCAACGTCAACGCCTCGGCGACGGTCAGGCGACGCGGATCCTTGCCGAAGTAGATGAGGCTCGCGGCCGCGGCGCCTTCCACGTTGCCGCCGTAGGGCACGAGGTTGAGGTACGCTTCGAGGATTTCGCGCTTGGTGTAGCACAGCTCGAGCTGCAGCGCCCGCAGGATCTGCACGACTTTCCCGCCGAGCGTGGACGAGTGAATGCCATAGACCAGTCGCGCGAGCTGCATCGTGATCGTGGAGCCACCCTGGCGCCGACCGCGGGCGACGTACGTGCGCCACCCGCCGCGAACGAGCGCCACGGGGTTCACGCCCGGATGCAGCCGGAAGTGCCGGTCCTCCTGGAGCAGGGTCGCCTGAACCAATAGCGGCGACATGCGATGGAGCGGGACCCACACGCGGTACTTGTCGTCGGCGGAGAGAGTCAGGCGCAGCAGGCCGCCGCCGGCGTCGTACACGGCCGTCGACGTCGAGAAGCGCGCGCGCAGCGGCGCGACGGGAAGGACGCGTGGCAGCAGCCAGAATGCCGCTACGACGCCCAAGAGGGTCAGGCCAACGCGTTTCACGGTCGCCGCACGACGATGCGACCGGGTTTGGACCAGGCTCTCACGGCCCGGTCGTACATGCCCTCGCCATAGGCAGGCGGCACGGCGAAGGTGCCTACGGCGGTGGCCTTCACGGTGTACACGAACTCGCGCGCCGCCGCATCGGCCAGGCCGTAGACGTTGACGCGATCCTCCCGCACCTCGGCGTAGTCAGGCGCCCAGGATCCGATCACTTCGCCGAATGTCGGCACCCACGCCGACTCCACCATGCCTTCACCCTCTCCCTCTCCCTCGCCCTCTCCTTCTCCTTCCCCGCCAGCCTCATTGGCCGCCTGGTCGGCGGTAACGGCCCGGCCCGCGAGCTCGACCGGGGGACGAATGTTCTCCACCACCTCGAATCCGCCCGGCAGCAAATCGACGAGCGCGACGCTATGGACGGGATTGCCGCCGAGGGCTCGAAACCGGAGGTGCACCTGCAGCTCGTCGCCGAGTGTGACCGAGGTGACGGGCCTGCCGTCTTTGTCGGTGTACTCTCGGAACACCTCCAACCCTTGAGAGAACTCCTTCGTCGGGATCGTGCGATCGAACCCGGCCTGCGTGAGCGAATAGAACGCGTTCACCAGGGCGTCGCTCGAGAATCCCACCGAGCGGGCGGCAGCGGACACGTCCACCTGCGGGAACGTGCCGTCCGGGAGCGGCAGCGGCACGCGCGATCCATCCTTGCGCGTCTCGGTCACGGTGAACCGGCCGCTCGCGGCGGGACCGGTGGCGGTCACGTACGCATCCAGCGCCATGATCGTGTATGCGCTCGAAAGACTGTTGTACGCGCCGTGCTCGATGGGCGACACGATCGCGTCGATCGCCTGGGCCCGGAGACTCGAGAGCCGGTCGGGGAAATGCCGCGCGACGAGGTAGAGCAGCATCGCGTCGTGCGTCAGGTCGTCATCGTAGAACTCATATGCGGCCACGCGCTTCTGACCGAAGCGAGACGCGTTGATCAGCGTGCTCGCGTGGCTCTCCTGGCGCAGCAGTTGGTAGGTGGCGGCCAGGAATGCGCCGGCGAGGTCGCTCTGCCAGACATTGGAGTAATTCGTCCGCAGGCGCTGCTCGAGCGACGTCGCATAGCCGGTGCTGAGCACTCCCTGGCGCGTGAGGAGATAGATCGCGTACGCGCGGGTCCGCTCGTCGTAGAGGCTCGCGCCTTCGGTGGCCGCGAGGTGCTGGAGGTACCCGGCGCCCTGCCCCAGCACTTCGCGTGGTACATCGAAGCCGCGCTCACGCGCGTCGAGCAAGAAGTGCTGAGCGTAGACCGACACATAGTCGTCGACGTGCGTGTTGGCGGCCCAGAGTCCGTACGCCCCTTCTTCATTCTGCCGCGACCGCAGCATGTCGAGGATCTTGCTGAGGCTCGCGGTGGCGCGCGCGCCGCTGATGCCGAACTCCGGCCGTCGTGCCAGCACCATCGCCGGCACGCCCTGACTCACCAGCTGCTCGGTGCACCCATAGGGATATTTCTCCAGATACACCGTCAATCCATGCGCCAGCGCGAGCGGCAAGACGGACATGCCGGCGCGCACCGTGCGCAGCTCCGGATAGAGATCGCGATCGGCTTGTGCGGTGGCACTGCCCCCGCCCGGGCGCACGCTCCCCACCGTCAGCGCGGTGCGATACGCCACCGACGGCCGCAGGCTCAAGGACGCCGCGATCCGGCCCGATTTGTTGCCGAGCCGCGCCGTGAACGCGAGATCGGCGTTGCCGAGCTGCTCGCGGGCGCGCAGCCGGAATGTCGCCGCGCCTTCGCGCAGCGCGTCGATCGACAGCGTCGTGCTGGCGGGACCGAGCACGTCGAGCTGTGGCGGCGTTTGCAACGCGACCTGGATCTGTGCGCCCTTCCCCGAGTTCGCCACGTTGTTCGCGACGCCGACGCTCACCTCGAAGGTGTCACCCGGCGCCACCATGAACGGGACATTCGGATTCAGCACGAAGTCGCCGCGCACGATCGATTTCGTGTCCACGCCCGCGACGGCGTCCTCGTTCACCGCCACGGCCATGACCCGCAGCGTGCCGTTGAAGTAGTCGGGCACCGTGAACGTGAAGTCGGCGCCGTCGGGGCCGGCATCGCGCACGCCGGACCAGAACGCCACCGGCTTGTCGCGCTTCCGCTTGAAAGGATTCAGGTTCCTGCCGAGGGCACCCTCCTGGTCGCCGCCGGGCGCGGAGGCTGCCATCAGCTGCGCGAACTCGGGCAGGATGAGGTCGAGGATCTGCGTGGTGCGCACCTCGAGGGCCCGCTTCTGGAAGAAGAAGCCGAGGGGATCGGGGGTGCGATATCCCGCGACCTGGAGAATCCCTTCGTCCACCGCGAAGACGGCGATGCGCGACGGCCGGTCGGTGCGGTAGTGCACCCGGAACTGGTCGCCGGGCTTCACGAGATCAGGTGCCTCGAGCGAAATGCGGGTCTTGCGCCGGTCGAGACTCACCGAGAACGGCGCGATGCCGTAGCTGAGCGGCGCCGTGAAGACCTCGTCGGAGTTCACGTCGCGCACGAACGACACCGAGACGTAGCCGTTGCCCTCGACGCCCGCGGGCAGCGTGATCCGCTGCACCGAGCTGGTCGTCGTGGCGCGGAACCAGCGCCAGGCGTAGACGCGGTCGCGCTCGATCGTGATTAACCCCGCACCGGTGTACGGCGCCTGGACCTGAAGCTCGATCGTCTCTTCAGGTCCGTAGTCCGCCTTATCGAGCGTCAGCTGCAGCTCGGCATTGCGCTCGAGTGAGCGTGTGAGATTGGCCGCGCCCGCCACGTTGTAATCCACGCGCGACAGCTCGGTGCCCGCCGAGTCGCGTACCACGAGCGCGAAGTCGCCGGGCTCTTCAGTCCGGAGGGGAGCAGTCTGTCCCGTGGCCGCGATCGCGAACGCCGTGTCGCTCAACGAGATTTCCTTCTTGACCGACTGATACTTATACGTGCCGTCGTACTGACGCTGGAGCACCGAGACGTAGCTGACGCGAATGCGCGCCAGGCGCAGGTGACTGGCCGCGATTCGCTTCGCGTCGGGCCCCACGGCGATGAACTCCACTGTCCGCACGCCATCCTTGTGGAGATAGCGCAGGTCCCCATCGGGCTTGTAACCCACGAGGAACGCCTGATTCGATACGACGGCGCCGGCCTCGGCGGTGACGCTGCGCCCACCCTCGGCCTCGTATCCCTCCGTGATCACGCGCACGCGATAGGTCGCCGCGCCGAAGCGCTCCAGGCCGAGGCTGAACGCCGCTTCGCCGCTGCCGTCGGTGGTCGTCGCCGGCAGATCGTCGGAGTAGGTCTCCTTGGCCTTCTGCGGATCACTGAAGCGATAGTCCTCGAGACCGCGCAGCGTAGGGAACCCGGGCGTCAACTGCACCATCGCGGTGACGCGGCGGCTCGCCGCCGGCGTGCCGAAGAGGTTCTTGAGGGTGATGCGCGCGCTGAGACCTTCGGGCGAGACCCAGCCGTTCATCGACTCGGCCGAGAGGTGCGCGGTCATCACCATGCGATCGGGCTGGAACTCGCGCACCTGCACCGTCACGCTGCCGAGCAGCGCGTTCGCGCGATTGTCCTTCACGATGTAGAGCGACACCGTCCACGCCCCCGTGGGCGACGTCTCGGCCGTCGTGTAGGCGATTTCCTCGAAGCCCTGGGCCGAGAGGCGGATGCGCTGCCGCTTCACCTCGAGACCCCGGGCATCGTTGATCACCACTTCGAGCGGAATGCCGGCCAGCGGGGTCGACCAATCGGCGGGCTTCACGATCACGCCGACGTGGAACGCGTCGCCGGGGCGGTAGACCCCGCGATCGGAGAACAGGTAGGCCGAGAGCCGGTCGGCCTGCACGGCGTTCGAGACGCCACCGACGTCGAAACGCGAGAGATCGAGCTCGCGATCGGAGCGATCCATCGGCAGGAACGCCACATCCTCGCCGCTCCGCGCCGTGTAGAGCACCGGCGTCCGCTCCTGCTCGAACGACTTGAGACTCGGGAACCGCACGTGACCGTCCGCATCGGTCTCCGCCGAGAGCACGGTGAGACCGTTCTTCCCCACCACGTCCACGGTGACACCCGTGACCGGCAACCCCGTGCGTAACGACTGCACGAAGACGTCTTGCCCGCCCGCGGCGCCCTGCTTCGCGAGAATCCCGAGGTCGGTGAGCAGCATCAGGCGTCGATCCTGCGGCCCGGCGAGACGCCTCGACACGGGGTCGTAGCCCTGGACGGTGAGCAAGAAGAGCCCGCGCGGGCCCGCGCCGCCCGCGAGGTACGGCGTGAGATCGAGGGGCTGATAGTGCGGCTTGCCGGGGCCCTGCGCCGGAATCGGGATCGTGTCGCTCTGGCGGGCCGTGAGGTTCGACTCGTCGAAGTTGTAGTTGTTGAACTGCGTATTGCCGAAGATCAGGTTCGTCTGCGTGACGAGATGCTGGAGCTGATTCGGCAGCACCCGCCCCACGTCGACGACGAGCGACGGGATGTCGCGGCTGTAGATCGAAATGCGGCGGTCGCCGGAGATGCTGAGCAGCGAGCCGCTGCCGAGCACTTTGACCTCTTTGGGGAACGGCGGAATCCAGGCGGTGCGGTCCCAGGTCTTCTCGAGGACGTAGCCGCCGTATGACCGCAGACCCTTCGTCACGCGCACGTAGACGTAGCGGCCCGGCTCGGCGTCATAGCGGAACGCCTGGCGCGAGGTGTACTCGCGCTCCGCGGGTACCGGTTGCAACGGCAGCGGCGTCGCTTCCTTGAGGATGGTGGCGTCGATGATCTCAGGGCGGTCCCACACGTAGGGCCGTGTCCGTTGCGCCACCGGCGTCGTCGGATTGTAGATCGGCAGGATCCACGCCGCGACGTTTTGCTGAATGTCCTTCTCGCCCACATCCGCGGAGGTCGCGAGCACGAGGACCTGTTCGGGTTCGTAGCGCGCGTTGCGCACGAGCGTGAGCTGCGCGTCCTGCACGGCGAGACTGAAGAGCCCGGGGATCTGGACGCGCTCCTCGACCGGCTGCTCCGTGCCGGGGCCACCGCGGCTCGAGCGCACGCCGGCGTCGACCGTCACGCGCATCATCGATGTCTTGTCTGGAATCGGGAGCGAACTCGAGAGAATCGACCCGCTGATGCCCTTCTTGTCCACAGAGACCGTGAACGGGATCGAGCGCAGACCCTGGAGGAATCCGCCGCTCGGGCCTTCGATCTTGAGTGCGGTGTTGCTACGGAGCGACGCCGTGTCCACCGGATGTGTGAACGTGAACTTCACCAGTACCTGCTTCACCTGGGGCTGAGTGGGATCCTGATAGAATTCCGCCGACGTGAGGGTCGCGACAAATGGCGCGGTGACGAAGTCGAACCCATAGTTCTCGAGCTTGACCGAGGGCGCCACGAATCCCTTGCCGTTGAACGACACACTGAACCGCTTGCCGACGGGCCAGTCGTTCTCCGGCAGGAACTGCAGATCCCTGTCCCCAACCCAGCGCCACGTCCCCACGATCTCCGGCGAGATTTCCACGCCCGTCGTGATGACTTTCCCCACGGTCTCGAGCGGCGCGACCGATGTCTCGAAGTGCACGCGCAGCGGCTCGGGCTTGGGATTGTCCACGGTGAGGTTCGTCGCGGGCGGTGCCGCGACGGAGAAATCGATGCGGACGCCGCGCGGCCGATTGCGCCACAGCACGACGCCGGTCCACAGCCCCACGAGACCCAGCGCGACGAGCAACGCGTTGCGTCTGAAGACGCGCGGGTTCGCCGCGGCGCGCGCACGCAACGCGTTCTCTTTTTCTCGCAAGCTTGCGACCCACGGTGGCGGCGACCACGCGACACTGCCGATGGAAGATTTGAGAAAGGAGGCGACGCTGGCGCGCCACGCGGCGAGGCGCTCGGAGAATCTGCTCACAGAAATCCTGCTGGGTTGGAGGGGACTCTGTATGTAAGCCACTTCTCGCCGCGCGCGCTAGATTTGGCGCATGCGATCGACGCGCACTTCCCTCCTCCTGGCCGTCGTGTGGTCGACCGGCGCCGCCGGACAGACGCCTCCCGCAGCTCCCCTTCGCACTCGACCCGAGCGAACCGGTTACCGGGAGACGAGCTCCTACGCCGACGTCATGGAGTTCGTACGTCGCGTGAGCGCCACAGCCCCGCGTCTGCTGCATCCGACCACGTTCGGCTACACGATGGAAGGACGGGCGCTGCCCCTGGTGGTCGTGGGGAGGGTGCGGGATGCCAGTCCGGCGGCGGTCCGGGCCAGCGGCAAGGTCCGCGTCTTCATTCAGGCGAACATCCACGCCGGCGAGGTGGAGGGGAAAGAGGCCACCCAGATGCTGCTGCGGGCCCTGGCCCGTGGGGACCACGCGGCCTGGTTCGACTCGCTGGTGCTCCTGATCGCCCCGATCTACAACGCCGACGGCAACGAACGCGTGAAGCTGACGAATCGGGGGCCCCAGAACGGCCCCGTCGGCGGGACAGGGCAGCGCGCCAACGCCCAGGGGCTCGACCTGAACCGGGATCACATGAAGCTCGAATCTCCCGAGGCGCGCTCGCTGGTGGCGCTGTTCCGGGACTATGACCCCCAAGTGGCGATCGACCTGCACACTACGGACGGGTCGTTCCACGGCTATCACCTGACCTACGCCCCGCCCCTCCACCCCAATACCGACAGCGGCATCGTGCGGCTCGAGCGGAACGACTGGCTCCCGGCGGTCACCCGGGCGATCAAGCGGCGCGACGGCTGGGACTTCTACTACTACGGCGACTTCCCGGGCCCCCGGGAGCAGGGCGTGGAGCGGGGTTGGTACAGCTTCGACGCCCGGCCGCGCTTCAACAACAACTACGTGGGGCTCCGGAACCGCTTCGCCATCCTGTCCGAAGCCTATTCCTACGCCACGTTCGAGGAGCGCATCAGGGCCACCTACCGCTTCCTCGAGGAGATCCTCGGCTACGCGCGGGGACACGCCTCGACGCTGCGGCGCGTCGTGACGGCTGCCGACTCGACCGACGTGACGGGCCAGACACTATCGCTGCGGGAGGAATTCCAGCGGAGCGACTCGGTAGCGATCCTGGTTGGGGAGGTCGCCGAGGACCGGAATCCGAGTACGGGGGAGCGGCTCTTCCGGCGGCTCGAGGTGCGGCGCCCGGAGCGGATGCCCGAGTTCCAGACGTTCCGGCCAACCGAGACGACGGTAGCTCCCGCGTTCTACTATGTGCCCGCCGACCTGAAGAAGGTCATCGCCCTGCTGGAAACCCACGGGGTCCGACTCGAGCGCCTCACCCAGTCCCAGACGCGGACGGTCGAGCGGTTCACGATCGATTCCCAGGCCACGGCCAGCACCGAATTCCAGGGACACAAGGAGCGGACGCTGTTCGGCCGGTGGGAAAGCGCCGAAGTGACCCTGCCGGAGAGCACCGTGGTGGTGCCTGTGCACCAACCCCTGGGCCGGCTGGCGTTTACGCTGCTCGAGCCGCGATCCGACGACGGGGTGGTCGATTGGAATGTGCTGGACGACGTGCTGGCGGGGGCGAAGACCTACCCGATCCTCAGGCGGGGTCCTTAGCCCGTCCGTGGGTCACGGCTTTCATCATGCCGATGCCCAGCAAGATGACGCACGTGATGATCACATAGACGGTGGACACCCCCGCCCTAACGAGAGCCCACGCCACGCCACCGATGAGGATCAGGAATCCGGTGATGTAGATCGCGAAGGACATAGGCTGGTAGTATGAGCCCGGGGGTGGTCCCGCGGTATCGCTCGAACGGACTAATGAGGACGGGTGAAGCCTCCGTCCTCAGGATGAAACGGTGTGCTCCGTCGAGACTTTTGGAGGTCCCAGGTCCGCGGGCGTGAAGTGGTAGCCCGCCGACGACTGGCTGTAAGTGACGGGACCCGTTTTGGCAACGCTCGCGAACCGCACGTCGATGCTCGTCAGCGAACTGTACTTGGGGTAATGATCGCGGACGTACTCGGCGACTCGGCGCGCGTAGGCGGCTTTTTCGACCTCGGGAAGACTATCGGCCGCCGAGTTCGCCAACGCAACCGTCAGGGAGGCGTTGCTGATATTGATGCTGATGCCGTATTCGTGAAACTCCCGTGCCATGCCTTGTTGGAGGGCCACCAGCGCGCCCAGCTCCGCGCAACCGAGTAGCGACAGGAGCACGAGCGCTGCACGCGAGAAGGGTTTGATCATTTTGATCACGGGGAGGCGTCCTTGCCGATCGACCAGACGATCGGGATCCCGACGAACGGGAAGTGCCCGATCAACTGAACCCACCAGCGGTACGAGTACGTCCAGTGACCTACGAGAATCGGAATCACCACCAGCGACATCATGAGCCAGACGAACGGCCCGTACAGCGCCGCGACCTTGACCACGCCGTAGGGACCCGCGAGGAGGCGTTGCACCCAGCCCATCCGCATCACAACGAATAAGAACACGGCGGACCACGCGAACGCCACGCCGAAGTGCATCAGCAGGCCGAGGAGTGCGACCGCCGTGCCACCGCCTAACGCCGACCTGCCCAGGAGCGTGGATGCGACCCCCCGCCAGAGGGCCGCGAACGTCGATCCGTAAAAGACGGTGACCAACACCGACGAGAAGAGTCCGTCGCTGATCCCCGTCACGGCGGTGGACCGCAGGAGTTTCCTGGCGATCGGATTCACATCGCCCACCGAATTGCTGCCAGCGCGAAGAACAAGAACGGCGCCGCTCCCTGGATGACGGCGCCGCGGCGCATTCCTGGTGCCGACGCGGCCAGGACGAACGCGGCGCCCAACATGAAGGCGCAATTCCAATAGACGAGCGTCCATCCGACGCGGGGATGACCTGTCAGGACGGCGGCGAGGCCCGCGAACGTGCCGAGCGCCAAAAACAGGTTGTAGAACCCCTGGTTGAACGCGAACAGTCTCGTTGCTTCCGCCTGCTCAGGGCTCTGACGAAAACGCGCGCGCACGCCGGGCGTGGTCCACAGCACGCTCTCCATGCAGAAGATCAACACGTGGACCAGTCCCGCGAGGATCGCCGCGAGCCACATGAGCGCCGTCATTTGATGTTCTCGAACCGGACGTTGAGGATCTGATACCGTTGCCAGTCGCGGTAATCGAAATGCCACCACTCGGTCGGATTCACCGTGAACCCCTCGGCCTCGAGCACCCGGCGCAGTAGCGCGCGGTGCCAACGCTGCCGCGACGTGCCCCCCGGATAATCGGAGAGCGCCCGCACCGTCGCTTCATCGTACGTGGACGGCATCTCGATCGGCGCGCCGGTCGCGAGATCGTACAGCGTGATGTCCACGGCTGCTCCACGATTATGCTTCGAGCCGCGCGCCGGATTCGCCACGAGCCAACGAGACTCCGGGGGCGTCGCGTCCCAGAACACCTTCGTCACGTACCAGGGCCGGTAGGCATCGTGGATCAGAAGCCCGTAGCCGAGGGGGCGGAGCACTCGAGACGCCCGCACCAAGGCCTGGGCGGCGGGGCGCTGCAGGAACGCGCGCGGCGACGAGTAGAACCTGCTCCCCAAAAAATTGTTGGTCGTCGCGTAGCGGATGTCGAGGTGGATCGTCGGATCGAGCCTGGCCGGCTGCACGAGATCGGCCGCGAGGAACGCCCCGCTCTCGGCGGGTGGCGTCAAGCGGCGATCTACTCGCAGCAGCTTGGCGACCGATCGCACAGGCTGCAGGTGCAGCTGCCCGCCATCGGCGGGGCCGAGCTGCAACCGCCGCCGCGTGACGCCGTCCATCGCGACCTCCCCCCGGCGAAACACGACCTGCCCGTGGTCCACGCCGCGGCCCGCGAACGCGAACACCGAGTCCGAGACCGGAGCCAGGGGCTGCGGAGCGGCCGGTCTGACGAGCGCGACGAGCGCGCCGCCCTCCTCGAAGACGTAGAGCGTATCGTGGTCTGACGCGTAGGCGCCCATCAGACTCAGCCAGGCCGCGGGGGGCGCCGCCGGCTTCGGCGGCAGCGAGTCCGCGACCTGCAGCAGCAGTGCGAGCAGAAGCACGTCGCTACCGGTGCTGCGCGAAGAGCCAGCGGGTGAACTCGTCCGAC
>Ga0070696_100001499_pt1 | contig 15324 bp, 13 predicted proteins | sample KBSK1253metaG_FD_65474 | JGI IMG/M metagenome (GOLD analysis project Ga0070696, IMG submission 65474) | Corn, switchgrass and miscanthus rhizosphere microbial communities from Kellogg Biological Station, Michigan, USA - KBS K1-25-3 metaG | ecosystem: Host-associated > Plants > Roots >... | reverse complement strand
CAAGCGACGCGGGGTGGAGCAGTCTGGTAGCTCGCCGGGCTCATAACCCGGAGGTCGTGGGTTCAAATCCCACCCCCGCTATTGCCGACGGAAAGACGGAACGATGGACAGATGGAAAGTCTGCACCCACACCATCTTTCCATCGTACCATCGTTCCGTCGTTCAGTTTTCAGGGGCGGTTAGCTCAGTTGGTTAGAGCGCCACGTTGACATCGTGGAGGTCACAAGTTCGAGCCTTGTACCGCCCACCTCGCGCCCATAGCTCAACTGGATAGAGCGCTTGACTACGGATCAAGAGGTTGGGGGTTCAACTCCCTCTGGGCGCATTGCCGCAGATCTCGCAGATTAGCAACGGATTACCGCAGATGAGCCTGCGTCCGTCCCAATCTGCGCAAATCTGTTGTCGATCTGTGTGATCTGTGGCTTACGGGGCGTAGCGCAGTCCGGTTAGCGCGCCTGGTTCGGGACCAGGAGGTCGGAGGTTCAAATCCTCTCGCCCCGACTTTACCCGTTTCGCGCCAGTAGCTCAGCTGGATAGAGCGTCGGCCTCCGGAGCCGAAGGTCCCGCGTTCGAATCGCGGCTGGCGCATAAGCCCACCAAGATCATGCGATTCACCCTGTCCGTGCTGCTCCTCGCAGTCGCATGTACCCACCCCGAGCACGACCTGGCGCAGTGTCAGGTGGCAATACGTGCCGCTACCGGTCGCCTCGCCGAATGTCTGGTCTCGCAACACAACTGGGATCCCGATACGGCCGCGCGAGCCGAAGTCGCGTACGACGCCAGCATTCGGGCGTATCTCGTGCGCCTGCAGGCAGAATCTGCCTGGGTCGCGGACAGCTTGGCGGTTCAGTATCGACGCTACATGTACGGACGGAACGCTTCGCTGCGGGCCTGCGTCGCTCGTTATGCGGTGGCCTACAACCGAGATGGAGTTACGCCGCGCCCGCACGGAGATGAGTCACCGATCGACGCCATGGTGCGGGTATGCACCGCGCGCTTCCCGGATGCCGATCAATACCCGTTGACGCCCGGGTTCTTCGACAGCCTCACCGTCATCGCGGGCCCCGCGCGAAAGTCGTAGGGCGACCGCGACGGTCCCTCAAGGCGGGTACACACGCCTCCCGTCGAGCGCGTGGATCTCCAACACTTCGCCGCCTCTGTCCCGGAACCCCCGCACCCTCACGCGCGCGGGGGCGTAACCCGACGTGGACGCCTCGGCCGCGAGGCGCGGCATGCGCAGCTCCCAGCGCCGTACGATCCACGACCCCGCTGGAAGCCGCAGGAACCCCACCGCCCCACCGATTCGCTCGTCGGTCACGCCGTCCGGCACGCGGGTGTAGCTGAACTCGAGCGCGCGCAGCTCGGCAGTCCCCTCATCGAGCCACAGCACGCCCCGGACATCGGGGAGCCGGCGCTCGGGCACGGGCTGGAAGGACAGGCCCACTTGCTGCACGCCGTCGAGCGCGCGGCGCACCAACCCGAAACAATGACTCACCAAAAATGAGCTGTCCTGAATAACGCCCGCATCCGGCGCGTAGTACGCGATCGACTCCGCCTCGGCGACGATGTAGCCGCGCCCGGCCAAGGAGGCGGCGGGCACACTGACGAAGGGAGCCTGCGCGTGGCCCAACAGCGTGTCGCTCACTTGCTCGCGGATCCTGTTACGGCCCGCGTCCCAGTCCCGGTCGAACATGACGGTGCGGTAACGGTAGGTGCTTTGGCGTTCGGTCCAGACCGACGCGGCCAGCGCCTTCCGCACCTCCTCCCATACCGCCGCGGTCGCCTCGGCCCGCTCCGGACTGACGCGGCACGTCGTGCGACCGGTAACCGCGACAGCGGTGAGCTGCACCGGAAGCGCGGTGACACGCAGTGGGTGTGTGAGGGTCTGGCCGTCATCCAGAGTGAACGGCGGGGCGACGAACGCGACGTACCCGATCCGTTCCGACCGGAGGCGGTAGCCGCCGGGCCGCGGTGCGGTGAGCGAGAAACGCCCGTCGGCCCCCGTGAGGGTCCGCGCGACCTCCCGACCTTGCCCGTCGAGGAGTACGACGAACCCCTCGCCGACCGGTGCAGCGGTCGCCTCGTCCACGACCTGGCCCGCCACGACCTGCGCGGCGAGAGAGGGAGGCGTGGCGACCGCTAGGCTGAGGGCGAAGCTAGAACGACACAGCCAGCCCAAGCCGACCCAGCGCCTGCTGGATCGGCACGGCGACGTCGCCGCCGCCGCCGTTGGTGGTGCGCGCGATGCGCTGGAAATCATAGTCCCCCGTGAGCCGCAGCCGGCCGCGCAGGGCATCCACCGCCATGTTCAGCCCCAGCTCGAGCGCGCCGACTCCCGACACCGTCCCACCCCCGGAAAACTTGGAGCCGAAGAGCATCCCGCCGCGGAGCCCCATCTGCACGCCGGGGCCGAGCGGGTACGACAGGCGCACGCCCGCCCGCACCGCTCCCATCGACTGCGCTTCGAACTCCGGCTTGATCTTGCGATTGACGAAGCCTACCTCGGCGCTCACCGGTCCCGAGATCTCATACCGCACCCGCACATCGAGCTGCGTCGCCTTGAACGAGACCGTCGCGCTGCTGCCCTTCACCGGATCGTACGTGATGCCCGCGACCGACGCCTCGATTCCGAGTTTCCTGAACGTGAACGACCCGGCGACGCCGCCCCCGCTGCCCCGGTAGTGCAGGTCCGACGACACTTCGCGATAGTCGCCGAACGCCAGGTGCGCGCCGACCGTCCCATGTTGCGCACATAGGCGGTTAGCCGGGTAGGCGGTTAGAACGACCGCCACAACGCTAACCGCCCAACCGCCCAACCGGCTCGCATTCATCGCCCACCCCCCCCCCGCAGCAGCGGCACCACGCGCAGCGCGACCTGCTGTCGCCGCCGGACGTTGTCCTGGGCGATTTCCGCGTTGCGGCGCGTGAGCTGCTCGCGTAGCAGCCGGTTGTACAGGATGTTGCCTCGCGCCGGCTGGGGCGCGGGCTTGCGCAGCATCACGACGAAGCCCGCCACCATCAGGCCGCCCCCGATCACTCCCGCCTCGCGGAACGACGCCGAGCCCAGGTCGCCCGAGCTCAGTGCCGACGTCCCGGCGATCGCGATCCCCGAATAGACGAGCGCGAGGCCCATCGGCTTCCAGCTCTTGGGCGGAATCTCGGTCTCCGGGAGGTAGTCGTAACCGGGCAGGCTGACGAGGTGGGGCAGCGTGTCGACGACTCCGTGCGTCACGCGGATCGGTTGGGACGCGGAGAAATTGTTCTGGCCGACGGTCGCTTCCACGACGACCGTGTAGTTGCCGGGGGGGACGGGATCACCGCTCGGGAGCCGCGCCGGCCAGCGCAGGTTGACCTGGCCGTTGGCGACGGCGGAGTCGAGCTTGATCGGCGCTTGGCCGCCCGTCACGCGCGTCACCACGCGCGCCGGCTGCGTCACCGTATAGCGGATCGCGACCTCGCCCTGCCCGCCGACGAAATCTGTACTGTCCACGCGCAGCTGGCGCACGACGAGCACCTGGGTGAGCGCCACTGCGAAGGCGCTCAGCACTTTGGGCGAGGTGCGGTTGGGGTCCAGCTCCCGTTCGGGCTCCAGCAGGATGACTTCCTTGAACGCGCTGACCGCTTTCAGGATCGAGTCCATGGCGCTGTACGTCAACGCGAGAACCTCGTAGGCGCGCGCCCGGTCGAATCCGTTGAGGCGTTCCCGCTGCGCGGCCTGGCCGAGGCTGAGGGCCTGGCGGTAGTCGAGGTTGTCGTAAGCCGCCTGCGCCCGCCGCAGCGTGGCGTTCTGGATGGTCTGCGCGCCCAGGGCCGCGGGAATGAGCAGCAGGGAGCCGAGCAACGCGGGATAACGCATCAGTCCGATCCTTCCGGGTCCAGGACCCAGCGTTTGCGGACGGTGGCATTGGCGCCGACGTCCACGGTCTCGCTCTTCGTCTTGAAGCCGGGGCGCTCGACGCGAATCGTGTGGCGGCCCGCGGGGACAGTGAACTCGACGACGGGCGTCGATCCGACCTCGCGGCTGTCGATGAAGACCGTCCCCGGCGGGTCGGAGTTCACCGTGATGAAGCCCTGCGCGGCGGTTTGCACGGGGGGCGGTGTGGTCGTCTGGCGCGGTGGCGTCTGGCGGCGCGGCGGCGTTTGCGTCACGGGAGGCGGCGGCGCCGTCACGTGAACGGTCTCGACGGGCGCCCGCGTCGTCTGCGTCGGCGCGGTGACGGGCGGCGGCGTGGCACTCTGCTTATTCGCCAGGGCGAGGTACCCGCCCACGCCTGCCACGGCCACCACGGCGACCCCGACGAACAGACCCGCCCGCGATTTCTTCGGGCCGCCGGCGCCGACCTTCATCCCGGCCCTGGGGATCGGCGTCGTCGGCGCGCTGGTGACTTCGGTCGGCGTATCGGCAGTGACGGGCCCTTTGCCGCGCGGCGGCGGACGCCGGGTGGTCGCGGACCCCTTGGCGCCCTTCGTCGGCGCGCTGACGGGCTGCTCCGGCCACACGGCGGTCGCGAAGTCCTCCATCGTCGCGTAGCGCTGGTCGGGCTCTTTGGCCAGTGCCCGCGAGATCGATTCCGAGAGGTGCGGCGGCATGTCCTGCCGGATGCTGCTGGTGCGCGGCGCGGGCTCGAAGATGTGCTTATAGAGGATGGTGTGCACCGAGTCGCCGCCGAACGGCAGCTGCCCCGTGATCATGCGGTAGCCCACGACCCCCATCGAGTACTGGTCGGCACGCCCGTCCACCGCCTGACCCTTGGCTTGCTCGGGGGCCATGTAGTGGGGCGTGCCGATGATCATCCCCGTGCCGGTGAAGCCGCTCGCCGCCTGTAGCGCCTTCGAGATGCCGAAGTCGGTGAGCATGACGCGGCCGTCGTGGTCGAACATGATGTTGGCGGGCTTCACGTCGCGGTGCACGATGCCGCGTTGGTGCGCGTGGCCCAGCGCGCACGCTGCCTCCCACAGGACCCGCTGGATGTACTCGGCGGTGAGCGCCTGCTTCTGCTCCAGCACGTCCTCGAGCGACGTGCCGGCGATGTACTTCATCACGAAGTAGTTGAGGCCGCCCTCGCTCTCGACGCGGTAGATCGGAATGATGTTGGTGTGGTCGAGCTTGGCCGCGGTCTTGGCTTCCTGCTGGAACCGTTGGATGACCTTCGGATCCTGCGAGATGTCCGGAGGCAGGACCTTGATGGCGACCTCGCGGTCGAGGGTCAGGTCGTGCGCGAGGAACACGGCGCCCATGCCGCCCTTCCCGACCATCCGCTCGATCTTGTACTTGCCCTCGACGATCCGCTGCAACCGGACCTGGAGGCCCTGCAGCTCGGCGCTCGTGCTCGTGGCAGTGCCGCCCCCCGTTTGATCGGCCCCGCAAGCGAAGCAAAACTTGCTGTTATCCGGGAGCGGGGTGTGGCACTTGAGGCATTCCATCAGGGACGCCGGAATGAGGACCTCAACGGATCGAATGTGGGGCCCGCGGGCACGGCGAACGGATGCCCGTCCGGCGGGCTCTCGCCGGGCCCGGTGCGGAAGCGGACGTGTCCCACGGAACGGAGGCTGCTCGTCGCCGCGGGGGGCGTGCAGGCGAAGCGCACCGCCACGCAGATCGAGTACCGCGTGGCTTCGCCCGCGAAGTCCACGACGGCGATGTAGTACTCGCCGGTCGGGAGCTGCACGCGCATCGAGTCATCGGAACCCGTCGTCGAAACGGACGCCAGCGGACCGAAGGGGCTGACCCGGAGAACGTACAGGTCGATATCGGACCGATCACTCGCGCCAAACGGACGGCTGTGCACCTTGATCATCGTGCTGTCGCTGGCCAGCGGCGCGGTCACGACGAAGTGCAGGAAGTCGACGTCATGCGGATTGTCGATGTTCAGCGTGTCGCTGAACGACGTCGTGGGGTTGACCGGGATCAGTTTGGCGGGTGCATCCGCCAGCTCGCAGATGTCGTTCTCCTCAAACCGGTCCGGCTGAATCCGTGGGTCGGAGGTCAGGTACGCGTTGACCATGGCCATGGCGTAGTTGAAGCGCTTCGCGTACTGGGCGAAGAAATGGAGGCCGTTGTTACCCGGCACGTAGCGCGGCCGCGTCTTGAGCGCGACGATCATCGAATCGACGGGTTGCACGCTCGGGAAAAAGGATCCCCTGGCGCAGTGGCTCCCGGCCTGACTGGTGATGAACCAGGAGGGGGTTCCAGGAACGTACGGAATGAACGCGCCACCCGTGTACAAGATCGAGTCGGAGAAAACCATGAAGAGCCCGGAGCTATCCGTCAGCCCTTCGGGCCGCATGATGAACGTCAGCGGCGTCGCGGTGTCGGCCCGCGAGAACCGGTACCAGTCGTCGCCGCCCCGAGTGGTGTCGCGGTCCAGCGCTTCGAACGCCAACGCCGGGTTGAAGAACAGCACCTGCGGCGCGGCGGGATAGGGCGGCGGTCCATCCAGGTTGATCGCGCTGTACGTCGCGGTGTTCGGCTCGTACAGGTCCACGGTGTCCACGCTGGTCGTTCCCGGAGGGCTGAAGAAGATCCCGGGACCGACCACGAACAGCCTGCCGGTAAAGGCCGGCTGCGGAACCCAGAAGTCCATGTGGCTGAGGCCGTTCGCCTCGACGTACGACGCCGTATCGGGGATCAGCTGTTGGCCGGGAAGACTCACGGAGAAGGCGAATCGGACTCCGACACCCCACAGGGTCAGCTTGTCGCCCCATTTGACGAACGAGGGCGTGACGCTATCGATCTCGAGGAAGCTCGATACGCGGAGCGGAAACGTCGCGTCATCCGACTGCTCGAACGCGGCCGCTCGCGCCGTGATGTCGGTAAACCCGGGACTCAGCCCCTGCAGCGTCGCATAGCCCTGCGCGTCGGGTTGCACCCGGGCGACCGTGCCGCTGGACGTCGACCACAGGAAATCCACGTTTCCCAAGGCCACGTCGTCGACCTTCCCCGAGTCGCGAACCCCACCGATGGTCCGCCAGGCCCGCGCTTGCACGGTCATCTCATCGCCGTCCAGCACCACCTCACTGGGGGACTCGATCGTGACGTACACCTCGTCGCTCTTGTCGGTGGGGAACTGGCAGGTGGCGACGGCGAGCGCGGCGAGTAGCCCCAAAACCCAGATAAACCTGTGGTGGCGACGCATCAGCGTGGCGGACCGGTCGTAGAAGGTGCTCGAAGATACTATTTGACGCATCCGCGGGCCAGACAGCTAGTTACAAAGCAGCTCGTTACAACACGCCGCGCCGCTTGAGATCGATGTACTTCGACACCACCGCCTGCGCCGCGCGCTGCGGTGTGACGTCGATCACCACGACACCCGCTCTGCGCATGTGCCCCAACGCCTCCTCCCGCGCGTGCAGCAACTCCTCGGCGGCGGCCTTGCGGTACGCGTCCCGGGGTTCGGTGGGCCGCATCGCGGCGACGGCGTCGAGCTCCGGATTGCGCAGCGTCACGGCGAGTGGAATGTGGCGCGGCCGAAGCGAGGCCACGTTCGCCACCAGCGCGTCCGAGGCGAACCGATCGATCACGTCGGTGAACAGCACCGTGAGGGCGCGCTTGCGGTTCCGCGCCGCGAGATAGCGGAACGCCCCCGGGTAGTCGGGCTCGACCAACTTCGGCTCGACGACCGCCAGCACGTCCAACACTTGGCGGACACCCGACCGGCCCCGCTGGGGCGCCACGAAGTGCTGCACGCCGTCGGCGAACGTCATGATGCCGACGTCGTCGTCGTGCTGAGCGGCAGCGTACGCCAGCTCGAGAGCCGCCTGGACCACGAAATCGAGCCGCGCCACGCCCCCCGCGATCTCGGCGGTCATGAGGCGGCCGAGGTCGAGCACGAGGAGCACCTGTTGGCGGCGCTCGGCCTCGTACTGCCGCGTGATGACCTTGCGGCGCCGCGCCGTAGCCTTCCAGTCGATGTGCCGGATGTCGTCGCCCGGGACCCATTCGCGCAGCGACTCGAACAGGCGCCCTTCCCCCAGCTCCCGGATCGCCTTCATCCCCGCATCGCGGCGGCGTTGCGCCTGGGCGACCGATGCCCGCAGGCGGATCGACACGAGCGGCGGGTACACGATGACCTCCCACGGCAACGCGACCGTGGCTCGTCGCCGCCCCAAACCCAGGGGACCGAAGCTATCCACGACGAAGCCGCCCGATTCCTCCCGCCCGCGGCGCAGCGGGACGACCGACAGCGCCTCGCGTCTGTCGCTGTCGGCCGGCACGGAGAGCGCGCGCGCGGGCTGCACGCCACCCAAGAGGTCCGGGCGGACCTCGCGCACGCGGAGCCGCGCGCGCCGCGGGCCGCCGTTGCTCCAGCGATAGGCAACCTCGCCGGCATGGCCAACCGAAAGGGCGGGCAGGGGTTCGCGCCACACCAAGAGGCCATCCTGATCAACGGTGACTGCGAGGCCGGCATCGAGCCACACGAGCGCGACGAGGGCGGCATCGGCGAGCAGCATCGCGTCGAGCGCCCACGGCACCCAGAAGCCCAGGGCGCCGAGCAGCGACAGCAGCGCGCCTACGACGAGCGCTCGGGGGGTGAAGAGCACTGTCACGCCGTCGGGGCCTCGGTCTTGTCGAGGATCGCCTTGAGCGCCTGGTCGGCGGTGACTCCTTCGAGCTCGAGCTCGGGCGCGACACTGACGCGGTGCCGCAGTACGGCGGGAGCGAGCAGCTTGACGTCGTCTGGGATCACGTAGTCGCGCTCCTCGATGAGGGCGGCGGCGCGCGCGGCCTTGAGCAGCGCCACGCCGGCGCGCGGACTGGCGCCGAGCGTCAGCGAAGCGGCCTCGCGGGTGGCCCGGACGATCGCGGTGATGTATCCGGTGATCCGCGGCTCGACGCGCACCGTCTCGACGACTTTGCGCAGCTGCTCGAGCCCCGCCGCATTGGCGACCGGCTCGACGCCGTACGTCTCCGGACGGTCCGCCTCGAACCCCTCCACGTAGCGGGTCAGGATCCCCTGCTCCACCGGCGCCGCCGGGTAGCCGACGAGCGCTTTCACCATGAAGCGATCGAGCTCCGCTTCGGGCAGGGGATACGTCCCCTCGAACTCGATCGGATTCTGCGTCGCGAACACCGTGAACGTGCCGGGGAGCGGATGGCTCTTGCCGTCCACGGTCACCGTGCGCTCCTGCATCGCCTCGAGCAGAGCTGCTTGCGTCTTGGCGGGCGCGCGGTTGATCTCGTCGGCGAGGACCAGGTCCGCAAAAATGGGCCCCTGCCGGAACGTGAATTCATGCGCGCCGGTCAGCAGCGTGATGCCGGTGATGTCGGCCGGCATCAAGTCGGGAGTGAACTGGATGCGCACGAACTTCGCTTCGAGCGCGAGCGCGAGCGTGCGCACGAGGAGCGTCTTGGCCGTGCCCGGCACGCCCTCGAGCAGGACGTGGCCGCGGGCGAGGAGGCAGACGAGCACCTCGCGCGTCGCCGCCTCCTGGCCCAGGACCACCTGGCGCATCGCTTCTAGAATGCGTCGCGCGGCGTGCGCGGGCGAAGTTCCTCCCACACGTCCTCCACGGCTTGGGCGGCGTCGAGCGTGCGCTCCTGTGGAGCGCCGCCGCGTTGAATGATGAGGTGCCGCAGGCGGCGCACCGACCCGCGCCCGCGGGGAGTCGTCGTGGCCAGCTCCAGCGCTTCGAGCCACCCGCTCAAGTCCGTGCTGCCCACGTGTCCTGCCCGGCTCAAGCGGCGCCGCAATCCGGCGACAATGCGCTGGACAGCCGTGTCCGAGTCCGAGGCGCTCTCGAGGCCGGCGGCGAGGGCCTCGAGATGCTCGAGGGCTGAGCGGCGGCGCCGCGCGATCACTGAACGAGGCGGACCGAACCGTACCGCCGTCACCGCCAGCCACACCAGCCCGACGGCCACGAGCTGGAGGATCGCCCACCCGGCGGGCGAGCGGAGCGTCCAGTCCCAGGTGAGCGCCGCCATCGACTGCGACTCCTGTCCGAAACCCTGATGGTATTCGTCCCAGACGACCCGGCCACGTCGCGCCATCTGATCGATGAGCAGCGGGAGCACGACGTACGGTGCGTCGGTGTCGCGCCACACCTGATTGCGGAACCAGTCGGCGTCCGCGACCAGTGTGATGGTGCCATCGCCCCGGTATCGGAACCGGAGCGCCACCGGGCGGCCATCCGTCGTGGCCAGGAGCGTGTCGGTGGCGCGGGGCGTCAGGGGCCTGCACAGATCCGACTCGCCGAGGCGCCGCTTGACCAGCCCCTCGAGGCGTCGAGCCGGCATGCGTTTCAGGATGGTCAACACGCGCGGCAGCCGGAGCCCCGGCCGCGGCGACCGCACCGGCACACGAGCGACCCGGAACCCCTCCTCCACGCGTGCCGCTTCCCAGCCGGTGCAGTCCGTAATCCCTCCGCCGTCGCCGGCGGCGAGCACCGCACCTCCCCCTTTTACAAACAACATCACCTGTTCGAGCTCGGCGGCCTGCAGCCAGATTGGGGGGTCGAGAATCGCGAGCAGCCCGGGGCGTCGCGCGGCGTCGTCGACGAGCGTGAACAGCGCCGTGCGACGGCGCTGCGAAGGGTGGCCCAGCCGGATCAGCACCTCGTGCACTGCCTTGCTGCCGTTCGGCCCACTGAGCAGCGTCGAGGCGCGCAGGTCCGCGGACGGCGGCTCAGGAGCGCGGTTGGCGGCCCACACGACAATGCTCAGCACGGCTCCCACAAGCACGATGAGACCGATCTCAAGCCGGTAGGACATGCCGCCTCAGCTGATCCGCTGTCGCGCCGAACTCGCGGTATTCCAGCTCATCGCACGGCAGGGCGCCGAAGAGGTGGCGGTACAGGCGCGCGACGAGTGCGGTGAACGTCGCCCGTCCCGCGTCGTCGAGGCGTACTTCACCGACGTACTCGGCGGGGGTCTTCGACGCCTGGAAGCGCACGGCATGGGCCTGCTCGAGCTCCAGCACCACCGCGAGGAAGCGATGCCCAAGGGCCTCGGCGTAGCGACCGGCGCGGGCGAGCTCCTCAGCTCGCACGGCGTGCGCCCGGGCGTCGAGGATGCGCACGGGGGCCGCGCCGGTCGCGGCGCCGCCCGTCGCCGCGGACGGGCGCGTGATGCGCCACACGACGTACCCGATGTGCGTCAACAGGAGCAGCAGCACCACGCTGACCGCGGCGAGCAGGGCATAGTAGGCGATGGGGTGGGCGTTCTCCAACCCGTTGAACCAGTCCAACAGACCGAGCCACCAGTTGCGCAACCACCGCAGCGGGTGCGTAGGCGTGGTCCATCGGTATGCCGCCTGTGCGAACACCGTGTCCAGCGCGCCACGGAGCGAATCCGGAGCGACGCCCTGCATCAGGTGGAGCGGCAGCTCGATCAGGTGATCCCCAGTTCCTGACTGAGCATCTGCAGGTCGAACGCCTCGCGTCGCACCCGAAGATCATAGTAGAGGAGCGTGAGTGCGCACGGCATCACGGGCGCGAGCAGGATGCTGAGGAGGGAGGTCAGCACCACCAGGAACGGCTGCAGCGCTGGGGATGCGCCGAGAATCACGATGCTCATCGTGCCCACGACAAGCTGCGGCAGGAACTGCGCGATCAGCCACGTCACGACGACGACACCGAACAGCTTGAGCCTGAACCCGCGCGTGAGATCCCACGAGCGGGCGAACGCGTCGAACGAGCTGGACAGCCCCTCGAGCACGACGACCGGAGTGGTGACCCCGTAGCCGCAGGCGACGAAGGCCAGGAGCCAGCACACACCGACCCCGCCCACGGTGCCGAGCAGGACGGCGATCCCCGTGCCGCCCAGCCGGCCGATCACGACCGCCACGACGACGCCGACGGCGCCGACCACGTAGATGATGATCAGGACGAGCCACTTGCTGATCGCGATGAGCAGGAGCGGGAGGATCTTCGCGGCGCCCAGCTGGAGCGCGGGGGCGAGCCGCGGCTCGCGCCCGAGATAGGACTCGGAGATGACTTGGATCGTTCCCGCCTTCAACAGGAGGCCTGCCGCGGACGAGGCCAAGAGGAGCGCGAGCAGAATCAGCACCGACCGCAGCGTATGCTCGTCGAACGCGGCGAAGAGCTCCGGGCCCCGCGTTCCTCCAAAGCGGACCTGGAAATACACCCAAGCGGCCGCGGGCAACCACACGACCACCAGGCCCATCCGCATGAACAGGGCGAAGTGCCGGCGGTAGATGCTAAAGGTGGCGTCGAGGATCTCCCCCAACTGCATCGGCCTGAGATTCGACATGCGGGCGTGGCTCCCGTGCGTGAGTGGCAGGCAAGCGGTAAGATGAGGGCGTGACGGTGCGCGCGCGAGACCTGCTGGATCTCCGCCAGCAGCACGGAGTGGAGACGCCCGAGCAAGTCGAGGTTCACCTCGAGCTGGCCGGCGTGGGCTCACGTGCCGCCGCACTGACCACCGACGTCCTCATCCTCTTCGCCAGCACGCTCGTGCTGGTGGTGGTGGGCGAAGCTGCCTCGCTCTGGCGCCGCGTGGAGTCGGGGAGCGGCGGCTGGGCGATGGCGCTGTTCATCCTCCTCGTGTCCAGCTACCTGCTCGGCTATTTCGCGCTGTTCGAAGCGCTGAATGGTGGCCGCACGCCGGGGAAACAGGTGCTCGGGATTCGCGTCGTGATGGACACGGGCCAGGCGATCACGTCCACCGCCGCCGTGGTGCGAACGCTGGTTCGCCTACTCGACTGCTTCTTCCCGTTGTGCCCCTTCCTGCCGGGTTTCTTCCTGATCGTCTTCACGAAGAGCAACAAGCGTCTCGGCGACATGGTCGCGGGGACGATCGTGGTGCGCGACCGCCCCACCGATTGGGTGCTCGGCGCCATGCCGCCAGCCCCCGCAGAGGACGAGCCGCTCGAGACTGGCCCACCCGAGCTGTCCGAGGACGAGTTCCGCCTGTTGGATCGTTTTCTCGGCAGGATCAACGACCTCGAGGTGCCGGTGCAGGTGCGCCTCACGACGGAGTTGGCGCGGCGGTTCGAGGGCCGAATCCCGAGGCGCTCGGGAGACGTCCAGGCGTACTTGGTGCAGGTCTTCGCCGACGAGCAGCAGAAGCGGCGTGGCCGGTTTGCGACCCGGGCGCGCGCCGGCGGAGGGACCGGAGCGGTGGGCCGGACGACGATGACCGCCGAACGGTTTCTGGCTAAGAAGCGTGAGAGTTGGGAGGCGTTTCGGATGCTCGCGGTGCGCATGGAACGCTCCGGCGTCGCCGCCCTGGCCGCGGGGGAGATCCCTCCCTTCGCGGCGCGCTACCGCGAAGTGGCGGCGGATCTCGCGCGGGCGCGCACGTATGGCGTCGATCAACGGGTGATCGAGTACCTGGAGCGCGTGGTGAGCGCGGGGCACAATGCCTTGTACCGCGCGCGCGGCAAGCAAGGGACCCCGTTCGCACGCTACCTCCTGCGCGATTTCCCAGCGGCCGTGGTGCAGTCGTGGGCGTACGTCATCGTGGCCTTCGCCCTGTTCATCGTGCCGGCGGCCGTGGGATACGTGATGATCCGCCAGCGCCCGACGCTCGCCGAAGAGATCGTTTCGCCGGTGATGGTGAGCCGCGCGGAGCAGGCGGCGCAGCGTCAGGCGGAAGGACGGGGGTACGGTGATACAGAGCAGGACACGCGCCCAGTGCTCACCGCGCTCCTGATCAGCAACAACGTGCGGGTGTCCCTGTACGCATTCGCGGGGGGGCTCACGCTTGGCGTGTTCACCGCGTGGGTGCTGTTTTCCAACGGGATGATGCTGGGGCTCGGGTTCGGCTTGTTCAAGAACTACGGCGTGCTCGCGTACTTGACGACGTTCATCGCGGGCCATGGCGTCCTCGAGCTGACGGCGATTTTCATCTCCGCCGGCGCGGGCTTTCGCCTCGCCCATGCGATGATCGCCCCGGGCGACCGGACCCGGAGGGACGCACTGGTCGTGGAGGGGAGAATCGCGGTGCTGATGGTGGGGGCGGTCGTGACGCTGCTCGCGATCGCGGGGGCGATCGAAGGCCTGTTATCGGCCAGCGATGCCCCCGCGGTGTGGAAATACGGCGTCAGCGCGACGACGGTCGTGTTCTTGGTACTCTACTTCGCGAGCGGCTGGGCGTACCGGCGCACGGCTCGCCCGGCCTAGTTGACGGTCACACTCCCATTCATTCCGAGGTGGTTCGTGCACCGATAGGGGAACGTGCCTTGCGTGTTGAACTGTCTAAACACGCTTCCCGACGTCCGGTTCCCAATGTTCCCCGGTGCCCCCGCCACACCATCGAAGGTCACGTTGTGCAGCGACGCGCCTTGCCAATCCCAGGTTACGGTGCTGCCTACCGGAACGGTGATCGCGTTCGGAGTGAAGCTGTTGTCCGCGATGTCCACCGTTGTGATCACCGCCGCAGTGGTCGTGAACGTGTCCGCCGGCGCGCCCGGCAACGCGGCCGCCGTCGCCGTGGCGGTTTGCGCGCCCAGCCCCGCTCCCAGCGTGCGCGTGGCGCTGGCGTTGCCGTTCGCCAGCGTGGTGTTCTGGGCCGGCGTGATCGAGCCGCCACCCGTGCCGACCGCCCAGTCGATCGTCACGCCGCCCTTCGCGTTGCCGTGCGAGTCCCGACTCTGCACGGTGTAAATCACCTGATTCGAGGGCGCCGCGGTGCCATTGTCCCCAGCGGTCTTGGCGATCGATACCGCGGTGCCGGCCGTCGCGGTTAGCGTGATCGTCACCGGTGATCCGACGAGGCCGGTCACCGTCGCCTGCGCCGACTGAGCAATCGCTGCCGAGCCATACGTGAATCGGACCTTCGACAAGCCCGCGGCACTCGTCGGCACCGAGGCGGCGGAGACCGACCCGCCCACCGATGTCCATGCGACGGTCACCCCCTGCACCGGAGTAGCGCTTTGGTCGGTCACGAGCACGACCAGCGACTCCGCCTTGATTGCGCCCACGGTATCGGTCAGCGGGCCCGTCGTGGTATTGGCGATGTTCACCGCACCGTTGATCTGCGAGATGGCGCTGAACTGAGCCGGGGTGGCGTTGCCGGCGCTCGCCGTGGCGGTCTGCGTCCCCGCGTTGGGGCCGAGGGTCCGACGCGTCTTCGCGACGCCTAGGGCGTCCGTCACGCGCGATGCCGGCGACACGCTGCCGCCGCCCGCCGTGACTGCGAAGGCAACGCTTACGCCTGGGAGGACGGCTCCGCCTTGATCGCGCACGATCACCGCCAGCGACTCGGGCAGCGCCGTGCCGGCCGCGCCCACCTGGTTATTCCCTGTGCTCACCGTGATCGTCGACGGGTTGGGGCCGGTCCCACCATCGCCGCCGCCACACTGGGCGGTTGCCAGGACACCGAGGACGAGCAGACCAAAACGTTTCATGACGGCACTCCGGGAA
>Ga0070696_100001496_pt1 | contig 15332 bp, 18 predicted proteins | sample KBSK1253metaG_FD_65474 | JGI IMG/M metagenome (GOLD analysis project Ga0070696, IMG submission 65474) | Corn, switchgrass and miscanthus rhizosphere microbial communities from Kellogg Biological Station, Michigan, USA - KBS K1-25-3 metaG | ecosystem: Host-associated > Plants > Roots >... | reverse complement strand
GCAGCCAGAAGGGCACCAGCCTGGAGGACTTCAGCCGGGCGCTCAAGGAGGGCGGCGTGGCCGCGCTCCGGATCATCATCAAGGCCGACCAGGGTGGTCCGGCCGAGGCGCTCGCCGACGCGTTGGAGCAGCTCTCGACGGCCGAGGTGCAGGTCGAGATCATCCACCGCGGCGTGGGCACCATCAGCGAAAGCGACATCCAGCTCGCCAAGGCGTCGGGGGCGATCATCATCGGCTTCCACGTGCGCCCCGACAACAACGCGCGCACGGCCGCCGAGCGAGAAGGTGTCGACATCAAGTTGTACCGCATCATCTACGAGGCGGTCAATGACGTGCGCGCCGCGCTCGAGGGCATGCTGCGGCCGGAGTCGCGCGAAGTCGTCATCGGCGAAGCGCAGGTGCGCGAAGTGTTCAAGATCTCGCGCATCGGTACCATCGCCGGCTGCATCGTGCGCAGCGGCGTGATCAACCGGCAGTCGCGCGTCCGGGTCGTTCGCGATGGCGTCGAAGTGTACGAAGGAACGATCTCGTCGCTCAAGCGTTTCAAGGACGACGTGCGCGAGGTCCGCGAGGGCTTCGAATGCGGTATCGGCGTCGAGAACTTCAACGACGTGAAAGTGAACGACGTCATCGAGTGTTTCAAAACCGAGCAGGTAGCCCGAACCTTGGCCGGCGCGGCCACCAACTGATCGCCCGGGCCGGCGTCCTGCTGACGAAAGGCGCGTGACATATGGCTTCGAACCATCGATCCGATCGCGTCGCGGAAGCCATCCGGATGCAGGCCGCGACCTTCCTCAGCGACGGGGCGAAGGATCCTCGGCTCGTCGGCATGGTGACGGTCACGGCCGTAGACGTGTCGCGCGACCTCCGGCAAGCCAAGATCTACGTGAGCATCCTCGGAACTGAATCGGAGCGGACGTCCACCTTCGAGGCGCTCTCGAGCATGACCAGCCATTTGCGATCGCTGCTGGCCAGATCTCTCCAACTGCGCGCAGCGCCCGAGATCTCGTTCAAACTCGACGAGAGTGTCGCGCGTGCCGCGAAGATCGAATCTCTCCTGGCGCAAGTGCGCGACAAGAAAACCGGGGATGAAGGACAGCGCTGACGGCCTGCTGCTCGTCGACAAACCCGCGGGCATCACGTCACACGCGGTCGCCGAGCGCACGCGGCAGGTCCTGGGGATGCGCCGCATCGGCCACGCGGGCACGCTCGATCCGTTCGCGACCGGGCTGTTGATTCTTCTCCTCGGCCGAGCGACGCGTCTCGTGGCGTTTCTCGACAACGAGCCCAAGGTCTACCGCGCCACGATCCGATTCGGCGCTCGCACCACGACGGACGATCTGGAAGGAGACGTCGTGGCCCAGGCGCCGCCGCCACAACAACAGGTAGTGGATCGCGCGATTGCAACCCTCACGGGGCATCTGCTGCAGCGCCCACCGGCGTTTTCCGCGAAACGCGTCGGAGGTGTGCGCGCGTATGCGGCCGCGCGGCGAGGGGAGCCGATGCAGCTCGAGCCGGTCGCCGTAACGGTGCACGAATGGAAGGTGCTCAAGCGGGACGGGGACGATCTGCACGTCGAGATCCATTGCAACGGCGGCACCTATGTGCGCGCGCTGGCTCGCGATCTGGGCGAAGCCACCGGAAGCGCGGCGCATCTGACCGCGCTGCGTCGGCTGAGAAGCGGTCGTTTCGAGGTCGGTGCCGCCGTGACGCTGGAGGCGATCGCGAAGGGCGAGTTCGAGATTCTGTCGCCGCTCATCGCCGTCGAGCACATGACGCGTCAGGCCCTCGATGATCTCGATGTGCGCCGAGTGACGCACGGACAGAGCGTCGCCGCGCGCGCGTCCGGCGAGCTCGCGGCGCTGTTTCACGAGGAAGAGCTCATCGCGGTCGCCGTGCGCGAAGGCGAAAGCTGGCGGCCCAAAGTGGTGATGCGCGATGGCTGATTCGGCCGCCGCGCTTCCGCGCTGCCGCGACGGCGCGGTGATCACCGTGGGTACGTTCGACGGCGTACATCGCGGCCACGCCCTCGTCCTGGAGCGCACAGCCGACCGCGCCCGCCAGCGTGGAATCGCGAGCGTCGCGCTGACGTTCGATCCGCACCCGCTCGACGTGGTGAATCCGTCCGCGGCCCCTCCATTTCTCACCTTGTGGGAAGAAAAGCTCGAAGTGTTGGCACAGACCGCGATCGACTACGTCGCCGTCGTCCCGTTTACGACGGAGCTCGCGGCCTACACGCCGGAGGAGTTCGTCGAGCGCGTGCTGATCGGCGCATATGGAATGCGTGAGCTGCTCATCGGACACGATCACGGGTTCGGTCGTGGCAGGGCGGGCGACGTCGAATCGCTTCGCCTCATGGGCAAGCGCATCGGCTTTCCCGTCGACGTGGTGGACGCGGTGCTCGGGTCTGATGGGGCGCCCATTTCGTCGACCGCCATCCGCCGCGCGCTCGCGCACGGAGACTTGGCGCGCGCGTCTGATGGGCTCGGCCGCCGGTATTCTTTTTCCGGTCGCGTCGTTTCGGGCGAAGGGCGCGGCAAGCTTCTCGGTTTTCCGACGCTCAATCTCGAGCTTGGATCTCGACGAAAGCTGCTACCACCGCACGGAGTCTACGCGGTGTACGTGGAAGGGCGGGATGCCGCGTTCGGCGGAATGATGAACCTGGGTCCGCGACCGACTTTCGGCGACGACCGTGTCACTCTGGAGGCGCATCTCTTCGAAGCCAGCGGCGATTGGTACGGCAAGTCCGTGCGCGTGGAGTTTGTCGGGCGACTCCGGGACACGATGAAGTTTGCCGGTCCCGGCGAGCTCGTCGAGCAGCTCAAGCGGGATGCCGAACACGCGCGCGCCGCGTTGACTGCGCATGGTACCGCGGCTAACGTAAACGGTTCCGGGACAAACACTTCCTCCCTTTCGTAGCACATGTCCAACCTGAAGTGGCGGCTGATAGGAATCGGCGGCCTGACGGTGCTGGCGGCGTTCCTCCTGTTCCCGCGCAACAAGACAGTCCAACAGCGCGGGTCCGACGGCGTATTGCGCGAAACCGTGCAACGCCACGTGCCCCTACGCTACGGGCTCGACCTGCAGGGCGGGATGCACCTCGCCCTCGAGGTCGACGACTCCAAGCAAGTCGTCGCCAACAAATCCGAGGCGATCGATCGCGCGCTCAAGACCGTGCGCAACCGTATCGAGGGATTTGGCGTCTCGGAGCCGGTGATTCAGAAGGCGGGCAGCGATCGCATCATCGTCGAGCTGCCTGGCATCGCCGATCAGGACCGCGCGCTGGCGGTAGTGCAGAACCAGGCATTTCTCGAGTTCAAGATCACCGACGAGACGCAGGCGCTTGAGCGGGTTCTTCCGCGGCTCGACGCGATCATCAAGGATAAGAAGCTTGCGCCGGCGACCGCGTCTACTCCCGGCACCCCGACCCCCGGAGCGCCGAAAGGGCTTCAGGGATTGCTGACCAGCGCGGACTCGGGGAAGCCCGATTCGTCCAAGAAAGTGGCCGCGGCGAAGACCGACACGACGTCCAAGGACTCCCTGCAGCTGAACGCGGGGGGCGCGCTCTCGAATCTGATTCAGCAGGGCGGCATGTCCGGCGAATACTTCGTCGAGACTGCCAACGTCGCGACGGTCGACCGGTTTTTCACCGACTCGTCGGTCAAAGCGGCGCTTCCGCCGGCGCGCGAGGTGCTCTGGGGCACTGATTCGACCGTCATGGGAGGGAGGACGTACAAGTCGCTGTACGTCGTGGACTCGCGCCCGATCATCACGGGCGAATTCCTGGTCGACGCGAAGCCGAACACGTCGCCGCTCGAGGGGACAATCGTCCAGTTCAAGATGAACAACGTTGGCGGACGGCGGTTCAGGAACGAGACCGGCAAGCATGTCGGCGACTACATGGCGATCGTGCTCGACAAACGCGTAATGGGGCGTCCCCCCGTGATTCAGAGCGCGATCGGCACGGACGGACAGATCACGATGGGCGGCAAGGACCTCGCCGCCGCGCAGGACCTGGCGTTGGTGCTTCGCGCCGGCGCTCTCCCGGTGCCGCTCAAAGTTGCCGAGATCCGCAGTATCGGTCCCAGCCTCGGGCAGGATTCGATCAACAAAGGCATGCGGGCCGCGATCATCGCGGTCGCGCTGGTCGTGCTGGTCATGGTCGTGTACTACCGCCTTTCCGGTTTGCTCGCGGTTGGCGCGCTGGCGTTCTACGTACTCTTCACGCTCGCCACGCTCGCGGGTTTTGACGCCGTACTCACGTTACCCGGAATCGCTGGCTTCGTGCTCTCCATCGGTATCGCGGTCGACGCGAACGTCTTGATCTTCGAGCGCATCCGCGAGGAGCTGGATCGCGGCAAGACCGTGCGTACCGCGATCGACGAAGGCTTCAAGCACGCGATGCCTGCCATCATCGACTCGAACGTGTCGACGATCCTCACGGCGGCCGTGCTGTATCAATACGGCACCGGCCCAGTCAAAGGCTTTGCCGTCACCCTGATCGCGGGCATCGTCGCGTCGCTGATCAGCGCGATCTTCATCGTCCGAACCTTCTACTTGCTCTGGTTGCAGCGTACGCGCGGCACCCAGACGCTGAGCATCTAAATGCTGCGCATCCTTCACGGCACCCACTACGATTTCATCAAGTGGTGGAAGCACATGGCCATCCTGACCGCCATCTGGATCGCGATCGGCTTGGTGCTGTTCTTCGCTCGCGGGCGGGGTTTCAACTACAGCATCGAGTTCACGGGCGGGACGCTGATGCAGGCGCAGTTCGCGAAGGCGACCACGGACGACGAGGTGCGTGGCGCGCTGACGCAGGCCGGCTTTCCCCACGCGGAGATTCAGCAGTTCGGATCCCCGGTCGACTACACGGTTCGTGCTCGTCCGGAAGAGCAGGGGACGACCGTCGCAGCCGGTGACAGCACGTCCAAACAGATCGAGCGCGCGTTGAAGGCACATTTCGGCGACACGAATGTGCGCATCGTGCGGACGGAGTTCGTCGGGCCGCGAGTGGGCGAAGAGCTGCGTCGCAACGCCCTCATCGCGATCCTGATCTCGTTCGGTGTCACGCTGATCTATCTCGCGATCCGCTTCGAGTGGCGCTTCGGTGTCGCCGCCGTCGTCGCGACGGCGCACGATATCCTGACGACGCTCGCGTTCATCATGATGCTGCACCTGGAGATTTCGCTGACGGTCGTCGCGGCCATCCTAACCGTTATCGGCTACTCGCTCAACGACACGATCATCATCTTCGATCGCGTGCGCGAGAACCTCAAGAAGCAGCGCAAGGAATCCCTGCGCGACGTCATGAATCGCTCGATCAACGAGACCCTGCCCCGTTCGATCATGACGCACGCGACGACGCTCGCGGCGACGCTCGCCTTGTTGCTCTTCGCCGGTGAAGTGATCCGGCCGTTCTCGTGGGTGATGGCGTTCGGAATCTTCACCGGCACCTTCAGCTCGATCTACGTGGCAACGGCGCTGTTGCTCTACATCGAGCAGCGGTGGCCGCGGCGGTCGGGTGAAAGCAAAGGCACGGCACGCGCGCTCGCGGAAGACCGTCGGCAAGGAAGGGCGGACAAGATGGCGACGCGCTAGACGATATCGTGGCCACGTTCGTCGACAGCCACGTCCACCTCGCGGACTCGGCTTTCGACGCGGACAGACAGCACGTCATCGAGCGCGCGCGCCTCACCGGTGCGCGCGCTTTGGTGTGTATCGGCGAGTCGATCGCCACCGCGGAACGCGCGCGCGCGATCGCGGCAGATCATCCTGGCTTCATTTACTTCACCGCCGGCGTTCATCCGCACGATGCCGCCACCTTCGACGCGACCCGCGATGCCGCAGCGATCCGTGCCGCTGTGGGGGAGGGCGCGGTCGCGATCGGCGAGTGTGGGCTCGATTACCACTACGATCACGCGCCGCGCGACCGACAGATGGAAGCGTTCGAGACGCAGATCGCGATCGCGCGCGACGTGAATCGCCCGCTCGTGGTGCATACGCGAGAGGCGGTGGAGGATACCCGCGCGCTCGTCGCCGAAGCGGGGAAATCCGGCGTGCGGGGCGTTCTCCACTGCTTTACCGGCCCCCGAGAGCTGGCGGAAACCGCGCTCGACGCCGGCTGGCTGCTGTCGTTCAGCGGTGTGATCACCTTCAAGAAGTGGGCGGACGACGCGCTCCTGCGCCATCCGCCAGCCGATCGCCTGCTCGTCGAGTCCGACGCGCCATATCTCGCGCCGATGCCACATCGGGGCAAGCGAAACGAGCCCGCGTGGGTCAGCCTCACGCTCGCGAAGCTCGGCGCCGCGCGCGGTGTGCCGCCTGACGTCCTGGGCCGGAGCACCAACGACAACGCAGCGCGACTGTTCAATTTGCAATTGAGTCATGACGAATGACACGCTGACACACGACGGACCACGCACCGGTCTATTATCATCTTTCAAAACAATCGAGGTACGCGCTCGTGAACCTGAAGCCAGTCCGAACCGACAAAGCTCCCCAGGCTATCGGCCCCTACTCGCAGGGCATCGTTGCGAAAGGGTTTCTGTTCACCGCCGGACAGATCGCGATCGACCCGTCAACCGGACAAGTCATTAGCGGGGACATCAAGGCGCAGACGGAGCGCGTCCTCACCAACTTGTCCGAGGTCCTCGCCGCCGCAGGTGCTTCGTGGCGGGACGTCGTGAAGACAACGGTGTTCCTGCAAGACATGAACGACTTTCCGATCGTGAACGAGACATACGCCCGTATGCTCGGCGACGCACGTCCGGCGCGCTCCACCGTTCAGGTGTCCGGACTTCCCCGCGGCGTTCTCGTCGAAATCGACGCGATCGCCGTTCTACCGTAGGTCAACTCATTTTCTCGGTCGAACCCATGTCGACAAACGCGACCCGCGAAGAGCTCTTCCGGCTGACATCGTTCGCGCGCTGCGCCGGTTGAGCCGCCAAGTTGGGTCCGGGTGACCTGTCGAAGGCACTCGAGGGACTGCCGCGCCGTTCCGATCCGCGCCTGATCGTCGGGCACGAAACCATGGATGACGCGGGGGTTTTTGTATTGTCCGAAGACCTGGCGCTCGTACAAACGGTGGACTTCTTCGCTCCGATCGTCGACGACCCGTATTCGTTCGGGCAGATCGCGGCGGCCAATGCGCTCTCCGACGTGTATGCGATGGGCGGCGAGCCCCTCACGGCGCTGAACATCGTCGGCTTTCCCTCGGGAAAGCTGCCGTTGGAGGTGCTTCGCGAGATTCTGCGTGGGGGCCAGGAAAAAGTGCACGAAGCCGCTGCGCTCATCGTCGGCGGCCACACGATCATCGATGAGGAGCTCAAGTACGGTTTGGCGGTGACGGGGCGCGCGCATCCGCAGCGACTGTTGACGAATGCCGCCGCCCGGCCGGGCGACCGCTTGCTGCTGACCAAGCCCATCGGGACCGCACTGCTCGCGACCGTTGCCAAGAAGAGGGAATTGCCGGAGCCGGAATTGCGAGCGCTCGTGGATTCGATGTGTGCGCTGAATGCGCGCGCGAGCCGGGCAGCGTTGGAGGTCGGCGTGCGCTGCGCCACCGACATCACAGGATTCGGACTGCTCGGCCACGCGTCCCACATCGCGAAGGCCAGCCGGGTCACGCTCAGGCTGTTCATCGATCGAGTGCCGCTCCTGCCTGGCGCGCGAGCGGCAGCAGAGCGCGGCGTCCGCACGGGCGGCGCCGAGCGCAATCTCGCCTATCTCGAGACACGCGTGGACTGGGGAAAGGCGTCCGAAACCGACCGCGTGCTCATGATCGACCCGCAAACGTCCGGGGGACTGTTGTTGGCGCTCAGTCCGGAGAAAGTGGCCCGATATCTTTCTCTCGTGCCGGACGCGACGGAAATCGGTGAGGTTGTGCCTGCCGGAGCCACCGGCCTCGTGCTTGCGTGAGTTGGGAGTGGATGGAGCCTGGTGGCTTCCCTGGTCTTCAAAACCAGTGTGACCTGACGACGTCGGGTTTGGTGGGTTCGATTCCCATGCACTCCCGCCAGCGGGCGGGGTACCACGATCAATGATCAGATTGAATCGACCACTACGCGCGTGCGTTGCGCGCGCAACACTCCTGGCGTGTGCAGTCGCGGGTACAGGGACGTCACTGCTGGCACAGCAGCCGACGCCCCCCGCCCCCCGTCCGCCCGCTGACAGCGCGCGCGCCGTGGGGGACACCGTCGGCCCCAAGCCCGAGCTGCGGCCCCCGATCTCACCGCGCCGCGCATTCTTGTACTCGGCGCTGCTGCCCGGCTACGCACAATCGATACTCGGGCGGGGCAGGGCTGGCACGCTGCAGATTGCTTTCGAGGCCGTTACGCTCGTGATGATCCGGCAATCGGCCGCGGACGTGCGTGAAGCAAAAAGGAACCTCGCGGACAGCATTCCCGTCTCCTTCGTCGATGGAAATAGGAGACCGCTCACGCGTTACGAGCGCACGTCGTTCCCAGCTTCGTTGGTGCGTTCGCGTCGCGCGCATCTCGAGGACTGGATCGCCGTGCTGTTTGCGAACCACCTGTTCGCTGCCGCCGACGCGTACGTTGCCGCTCTCCTGTGGGATCTACCGAGCGAAGTCGCGCTGCGCGCGTCGCCACGATCTGCCGAGCTCGCGTTGCGAGTTCATTGGTAGGCCTCCCCGATGTCGTCGCGTCCAATCGGCATTTTTGATTCGGGGATCGGCGGGCTCACCGTCGCTCACGAGATTCTCCGCCAACTTCCCAACGAGAGCATCATCTATTTCGGCGATACGGCCCGCGTTCCGTACGGGCCAAAGAGTCCTGATACGGTTTGCCGTTACAGTCGGGAGATCACGTCGTTTCTGCGCGATCAGGATGTCAAAGCGATCGTTGTTGCCTGTAATACGGCGACCGCGCACGCGCTGCCTGTCTTGCGCGACGAGCTTTCCATTCCGGTCTTGGGCGTGGTGGAACCCGGTTCGCGTGCTGCGGTCCGCGCCAGCGCGGGCGGACACATCGGCGTCATCGGAACAACGGGTACTGTCCGTTCCGGAGCATACGAACGCGCGATCCGCGCCCTCGACCCGGACGCCCGAATTACGGTGCGTGCCTGCCCGCTCCTTGTGCCACTCGTCGAAGAAGGATGGAGCGACCATCCGGTCGCGCGGCAGGTGGCCCAGGAGTATCTCGAACCGTTGATAAAGGAAGGGATCAACACCCTGGTGCTGGGCTGCACCCACTATCCACTCATCAAGTCGTTGCTCTGCAGGGTGCTCGGGCCCAGCGTGACATTGATCGACAGCGCGGCGGAGACTGCCGCGGAACTTGCGCAGGTGCTCCGCGACGAGAAGATCGAAGCTCCGGCTGGCGCCGAGTCGCCGACGCATCGCTTTGTCGCGTCGGACGATCCGTTGCAGTTTCTGCAGCTAGGTCAACGCTTTCTGGGCGACGCGATCGAGGGAGTCGAGATTCACACCTTCGCCTGATCGGCCTTCATCCCACCGTTTCAGCTCGATTCGCTCCGGAGTCACACGAAGAAACGTCGGCTGGTCCAACCACGACCCCGCGTTCGCGTAGACGCCGTCGCCAATGCGTCGAAGCTCTGCGACGTGCGAGTGTCCGTAGATCAGCAGCTCGAGATCGGGGTGGCGCTGCGACCCTCCGGCCGCGCCCATGTCGCCAACCAATCGTCGGGTGGCCGCCTCACGGAGTCCGGCGCCGCCATCGCGCGCCGTGTACGTCCGGCTCGCGTGCGAGCTACGATTGGCCAGGGCGCTTCCCCAATCCGGATGAAGCCAGCGAAAGAGCCGTATGGACAGCGGATGACGGATGACCTTCTTCAGCGCGCGATAACCACGGTCTTCCTTCCCACGCAGCCCGTCCCCGTGTTCGACGCGCGCGCGCCAGCCACCCAGCTCGCCTTCCCACGGGTCCGTCCGGAAGTCGATGCCGACGTCGTCGCGCAGGATCTCGCCTCCCCAGCAGTCGTGGTTCCCCGCGACCATGAGAACCGGAATGCCGGCTTCGCGCAGTTCCGCGATCGCCGCGAGGACGCGAAACGTTCCTCGCGGCATGACGCTGCGCCACTCGAACCAGAACTCGAAGAGGTCACCGTTGATGACGAGCGAGCCGGCGCGGCCGTGAAGGTGCCGAAAGAACCGCAGGAGCGATCGCTCGACGTCGCGAGTGGCGAATCCTAGGTGCGAGTCCGAGATGACATAGGCCGGAGCGGGAAGCACGCGCTCATACTACTCGTGACGAGCACGCTTTTCCAAGTCTGGCTACGTTTTGCTTCGTGAACGCGACGCACGACCTCGAGCTCCGGGTTCGCTATGCCGAAACAGACCAGATGGGTGTCGTGTATCACACGAACTATCTCGTGTGGTGCGAAATCGGCCGGACCGAGCTCATTCGGAGTCTGACGGGCATGAGCTACGCGAAGCTGGAAGAGGAGGGCGTCGCGCTGGCGGTGTCGGAGCTGTCGATACGCTATCACGGCGCCGCCAAATACGACAACCTCGTTCGCGTGCGAACCACGCTCGCGGAGGCGCGCTCCCGATCCGTGACCTTCGACTACGTCATCTCCAACGCGGAGAGTGGCGAGCGATTCGCGACCGCGCGCATTGTGCTCGTCTCGCTGGATCCCAATGGTCGTCCCGTCGTGATGCCCGACCACATGCGACGCAAGCTCAATCCGCCCGCCTGAAATGCGACGCAGGCTCGCGACTCGATGGGCGATCCTTGGCGCCCTCTCAGTCGGCTCGGCGGCGTGTGCCCCGAAGCTCAGGCCGCTGTCGGGGGCCCCGGCGCCCTCGACGCTGCCGAAAACTGCGTTGCCGCCGCATCCGCGCAGGATCGTGTTTCGATGGCAGCTCGATGATCCGGATCTCACAGCGCGTGGAGAAGGTGCCGCGCGGATCACGCCTCCTGACAGCGCGCGACTCGACTTTTTCCTTGCCGGAGGCGCGGCGTCCGGCGCGGCCGTGCTCATTGGTGACCGACTCCGTTTACCGTCTCAGGCGGAAGACATGAGCCGGCGGCTCGTTCCGCCAGCTCCGCTCCTCTGGGGCGCGCTCGGCAAAGTTGCCGTTCCTCCCGCGCGCGACACGGTCGTCCGCGTTGACGGCGATACCCTCCGTGCCGACATTGCAGTGCCAGTGGCTTGGCGCCTTACATTCGTGCGCGACACGCTGCGCAGGCTCGAGCGCGTGGATGGCGGCCGAATCCTCGAATGGGTCGAGCGCTATCCGGATGCGCGGGTCCGGTATCGCCATGAGACCAGCCGCCGTCAGCTCGACCTCACCATCACCCGTTCCGACGACGCCAGTGCGTTCGATCCAGCGATCTGGGATCTACCGTAGCATCGGCTTGCTGCTGGTGCTCACCGCCTGCGGTGTGCGCTACGGCTTTTCGGAGGGCGCGTTCCCGTCCAACATTCGCACGATGGCGATCCTGCCATTCGACAATCAGACCGCGACGCCTGAAGTGCAGAATGAGCTCTTCGAGAGCATGCGACACGAACTGCAGAAGCGTCTCGGCGTTCGCGACGCCGCGCAGGAAAAGGCGGATGCGTTGGTGCGCGGAACCATCGTGTCCTACGATGTGGACGTGCCGGTCGCTTTCAGCGCCGATCCGCGTCAGGCTGTGAGTTCGCGCCGGCGGTTGCAGATCACCATCGACGTCGAGATTGTTGATCAGACCACGGGCAAGACGCTTTGGCAACGGAGGGGGCTCCGCGCGGAGGGCGAGTACGCGGAGCGCGCGGAGACGGAAGGGCGGAAACAGGCCATCGCCAAAATCGTGAACGACATCGTGGAGGGAGCACAATCACAATGGTGAGACAGCGGGCGGGCGCCACCAAGCTCGGTTGTCTCATCTATCTCCTCTGCGTCGCCGGGGCGCTGTATTTCGGCATTCCCGCTGGCGAGGCGTACATGCGCTATCTGGAATACAAGGACTCGATGCGGCAGGAATTGCGATTCCGATCGAATCAACCGAACGACAAGATCCGCGCGCATCTCAAGCTCGTCGCCGACTCGCTCGGACTGCCGGAAGAGGCGGGGGACGTCACCGTACATCGCGACGGCAGCCAGGTGAGCGTGGAAGCGGACTACGAGGAAGTCCTCAAGTTCCCCATGTTCGAGAAAAAGCTTCGCTTCCGGCCGCGAGCGGCGGACACCTATTGAGCGACGCGACTTCACCGTCCGAAAGAATCATGACGTGGGATGGCGCGCGCCGGTGGCGCCGTATGCTCGAGGACACCAAACGCTCGCTGGTGTTCACGAATGGCGTGTTCGACCTCGTGCACCCGGGACATGTCGACGTGCTCCTGGAGGCGCGAAAGCAGGGTGACGCGCTTCTCGTGGCCGTGAACAGCGACGCTTCGGTGCGGCGACTCAAAGGGCCGACGCGTCCCGTGCGGACCGAGAGCGAGCGCGCGTATGTGCTTGCGGCCCTCGCGATGGTCGACGCGGTCGTCCTGTTCGAGCAGGACACGCCGCTGGAGCTGATCCGCGCGCTCCAGCCGGACGTGCTGGTGAAAGGTGGCGACTATTCCGAGGGCAGTGTCGTCGGCGCGCCAGAGGTTCGGTCGCGCGGCGGCCGCGTCGTCATCGTTCCGCTGACACCTGGACATTCAACGACGGCACTTGTGGAGAAACTTCGTGGAGCACCCTGACATCCCCGCGCGCGTCGGTCGAGCGCTCGACACCCTGCGGCCCGTCTCACTGGAGCTCGACGTCGCGCCGTACGCGGAGGGCTCCTGTCTCGTCGCGTTTGGTGACACACGCGTGTTGTGCGCTGCGACCGTGGACGATGGCGTGCCCGGTTGGCGCAAAGGGTCGGGGCTGGGATGGATCACGGCGGAGTACGCGATGCTCCCGCGGGCGACGCGAACCCGCACGGCGCGCGAACGTGCGCAGCTCGGCGGCCGCACTCAGGAGATTCAACGCCTGATTGGGCGCAGTATCCGGGCGATGCTCGATGACTACAGCTTCGGAGAGTTTACCGTGCGGTTGGACTGCGACGTTCTGCAGGCGGATGGCGGAACGAGGACGGCCGCCATCACCGGCGCGTGCGTGGCGACCGTCCAAGCGTTCGCGTGGATGGTGGAGACGAAGCGACTGCGCAGCTCTCCCGTCAAACGCCGTGTCGGCGCCGTCAGCGTCGGGATGTTGGGCGGTGAGCCGCGACTCGATCTGGATTATCCTGAAGACGTCGCCGCGGACGTCGACATGAATGTCGTGATGAGCAGCGAGAATCGGTTTGTGGAAGTACAAGGCACGGGGGAGCACGGCACCTTCGCGCGGGAGGATCTCGATCGGTTGCTGGGTCTCGCCTCTCGCGGGATCCGTGAGATCGATGCGGCACAGCAGCGCGCGCTCAGCGCCGCGGAGTAAACGCAGCGGGAGTCGCACGAATGATGACGGCAATATCGGATGTCCCGCTTCCGCATTCCCTGTTGCTTGCGACCCGCAGCCCGGGAAAGCTGCGCGAGCTGCGTCCGATGTTCCAAGCCGCGAGGTTCGCGGTGATCGATCTGGCGGCGGCGGGAGTGGCGGAGCAGCCGGTCGAAGACGAGTTGGAGGTCGCGACGACGTTCGAGGAAAACGCGTTGGCGAAAGCGCGCTATTTCCATCGGCTGGCGGGATTGCCGACCATCGCGGATGATTCGGGGCTCGAAGTTTTCGCGCTGGATGGACGTCCCGGCGTGCACAGCAAGCGATGGAGTGGGCGACAGGATTTGCGAGGGCAGGCGCTCGACGATGCGAACAATGCGCTGCTCCTCGAGCAGCTCGAGCGCGCGCCCGGCATTTCGGCGAAGGGGGGAGGAGATCGCGGCGCGCGGTACGTGTGCGTGGCGGCCTACTGTGACGCGAGCATTGCAATGACCGAGCGCGGCGAAACGCGCGGCAAAATCACGCGAGCGCCGAGGGGCAATGGCGGATTCGGCTATGATCCGTATTTCGAATCCGAGGAGCTGGAGGGCCGGACGTTCGGTGAGGTTTCGATGGCCGAGAAGGCGCGCGTGAGTCATCGTGCTCGTGCGTTCGCCAAGTTGTTGCAGCGCCTGAGCGCTCACCTCACTGCGTTCGGTTGAGCGCATGCAAGGCTGCTGTTGGCGCATGCGCTCACCTCACTGCGTTCGGTTGACCCGCGTTTTTTTGCGGCTACATTCCGACGCTCGACGGGGCGTAGCGTAGCCTGGTATCGCGCCTGCTTTGGGAGCAGGAGGTCCCCGGTTCAAATCCGGGCGCCCCGACTCCAACGACGAAGCGCCAGTAGCTCAGGTGGATAGAGCAACAGCCTTCTAAGCTGTGGGTCGGGGGTTCGAGTCCCTCCTGGCGCACCATAACGCAGCTTGTCGGCAGAGTGAAGCTTGTCAGATTTGTGTGAAGGAGACTTCGAAGCTGACAAGCTCTCTTGGGGCCATTAGCTCAATTGGTTAGAGCAACTGACTCTTAATCAGTAGGTTCTAGGTTCGATTCCTAGATGGCCCATGCGTGTTTGAAGGGTTCTCATTGACGAGGACCCTTTCTTTTTTTTTTGCGCGACGTTTGTTGCTGTGTTTGCTCGCGAAATCGGATGAGATTGGTTGGGTTTTCGCTGCGTTCAACGGGTTGAATCGACGACAACAAGCGTTTATGTTTGAAGGCTCGGCTCACGAGCCGAGAGAAGGCGGAAGAGTCTGACAGTGCAGAGGATTGCGAACGACCTCGACTGAAAAAAAGTGAAGCTGTTCGGTTGACGAAGGCTTCAGAGTCGGATATGATTGTAGGCTGTCGCTGAACGCGACAACTTTTGACGCTGATTGAAAATCGATTTGGGAAGACGGATGTGCGAGGCGACTCGTCGATCCGATGTCCTGAGTGGCATCGGTGAGAGTCTAACTCAAAACAAACGTGATTCGGACACGCTGTCACACGCGACAGCGTGCGACAGCTGTTCGGTCGAGCTGATTTAACTCTATTGGAGAGTTTGATCCTGGCTCAGGACGAACGCTGGCGGCGTGCTTAACACATGCAAGTCGTGGGGGGGTAGCAATACCTCACCGGCGAACGGGTGCGTAACACGTGAGCAACCTACCTCGATGCGGGGGATAGCCGGCCCAACGGCCGGGTAATACCGCATACGATCGCTTGGGGGAGTCCCCGAGCGAAGAAACCTTCGGGGCATTGAGAGGGGCTCGCGGCCTATCAGCTAGTTGGCGGTGTAATGGACCACCAAGGCGATGACGGGTAGCTGGTCTGAGAGGATGGCCAGCCACATTGGGACTGAGAGACGGCCCAGACTCCTACGGGAGGCAGCAGTGGGGAATCTTGCGCAATGGTCGAAAGACTGACGCAGCGACGCCGCGTG
>Ga0070696_100001495_pt1 | contig 15335 bp, 16 predicted proteins | sample KBSK1253metaG_FD_65474 | JGI IMG/M metagenome (GOLD analysis project Ga0070696, IMG submission 65474) | Corn, switchgrass and miscanthus rhizosphere microbial communities from Kellogg Biological Station, Michigan, USA - KBS K1-25-3 metaG | ecosystem: Host-associated > Plants > Roots >... | reverse complement strand
TTCAGGGAACCGGGAACAGGGAATAGGGAACGGGCTAACTGAAACGGCGGGAACGGGCGAGGGGAATGGACGAAGGAAATGGGTGAGGGGACCAGCGTCTGGTCCCCTCTTCTTTTCCCTTGATCCATTCCCGCTCTTGTGGTTAAAGGGTTCCCTGTTCCCCCTTCCCAGTTCGCTATTCATTTGGCCCACAACCTGCCCTCTAAACAGCCGTCGCATACGGAGCTTACGGATGTCACGGTTGGGATTGGCGAGCGCGGCCCTGATGCTCAGCGCAACCATACTAAACGCGCAAATCACGACTTATGTCGCCCCACCACGACCCTTAGCGCCAAGTCCCCAAGCGGTCGCGACCGCAGATTCGGTCAAGCGCGATTCGGTCCAGCAGGCGACCATGACCAATATGAAGGCCTGGGTGGACTCGGCCGCCGGCGTGACCATTCCCGCTCGAGTCGGAACGGACAGCTCGGCGATGGTGAACGATCCTGGGCGGCCGGTGGTGACGACTTTCAGCAACGGCACCGTCGCGCCGGCTACGGCCAGCGAGCTGCCGACACTCGCGGTGCTCGGTGCGTTCCTGCTCCTCATCGGAGCCGGCATTCTCGTGAGCCGGTCGCGGAGCTAGCGTGCTTTTTCGAAGCGTGCTCGGTTACACGCTTATCAGTGTCGGTGGGGCGACGTTGGCGTTCAGCGGCGGACGGTATGCCGTAGGGGAGTTCCGTCAGGCCGAAGCCCGCCAGCAGTGGGATCAAGCCGAAGCTCGGGCGGCCGTCGCGCTCGCGCGCCGCTCTGCTTCCATTGATGGCCGCAGTTCCGTGCCGATCGTAAATGGAGCGCCTGTCGCGCGACTCGTGATCCCGCGCCTGCACCTGGACGAGATCGTAGTCGAAGGCGTGAACGACGACGCGCTCAACGCGGGACCGGGGCATCTGCCGGGCAGCGCGTTTCCGGGCGAAAGCGGCAATGCCGTAATATCGGCGCATCGCGATCGGCACTTCGCGCGGCTCGGCGACATTCGTCTTGGCGATACGGTCGTCACTGAATCCGGCGCCGTACGCGGAACATGGGTCGTCATTTCCCGCCGCGTGATCGACGCGCACGCGCCCGCGCTCTTTCGCACGAAAGACGCGACGCTCACGCTCACGACCTGCTGGCCAATTCGCTACATGGGGAGCGCGCCCGAGCGACTGCTGGTGAGCGCGAAACCGGTCGGACAAACTGGCTCTTTCGCGAGCGTGCTCACGAACTAGTTTGGGGCTGTGCAAGCGGGACAGCAGTTCCCCTCCGTCCGCATTCTGCCGCACATACGCCGAGCGTTAGACGCCGGCACTCCTGTCGTCGCCCTCGAAAGCTCGGTTCTGGCGCAGGGACTTCCGATTCCGCACAACGCGGACGCGGCGCGTCGGATGATCGAGGCCATCGAGAGCGTCGCTGCGGTCGGCGCCATCACCGCAGTCGCTTGTGGGACGCCGACGTTGGGTCTGGAGCCAAAAGAGCTCGAGCGCTTTCTCGGACGCGACAACGTGCGGAAGGTGTCGGCTCGCGACCTCGCCGCGGCGATGGCACTGCGCGCGGATGGCGCGACGACCGTTGCGGCCGCGCTGGTGATCGCTTCGCGCGCGGGGGTCCGCGTTTTCGCGACTGGCGGCATCGGCGGCGTGCATCGCGAGATGCCGGGTTCGTCTCCCGCGACCTGGGTGCGGGACGAGTCCGCGGACCTGAACGAAATGGCGCGGACGCCGATGATTGTTGTATGCGCCGGCGCCAAATCGATTCTCGATCTGCCCGCGACGTGGGAGCGGCTGGATACGTTGGGCATTCCGGTCGTCGGTGTCGGGACCGACGAATTCCCGGGATTCTACACGTCGAAAACGGGAATTCGACTCACGACCTCCGTCGCGGACGCCAAGGCAGTGGCAGCGATCGCGAACGCACACTTTGCCCTCGGGCGCGGTCAATCGGTGCTGGTCGTCCAGCCTCCGCCGGCGAACGTTGCGCTGGAAAGCGATCTGGTGGAGCGAGCGGTCAACACGGCGCTGGAGCGTGCCGGGCGGGAACACGTGAGGGGCGGAGACGTGACGCCATACCTGCTCTCAGCGGTTTCCAGTGAGACAGGCGGGCGCAGTCTCGAAACAAACCTCGCGCTGCTCGAATCGAATGCTCGGCTCGCCGCCGAGATTGCGGCGGCGTTTATATAGATGATAGGTGATTGGGGTCACTTCCCTCTGCCCCACGACCCACCACCAATAACCGGTTTTCTCCATTGAACTTCGCCGTACTTGCGTGGTACTATAGGCATAACCTCACGAGCCGGAGGCGCTAGTCAATGCCCACCCCCTTCCTGAGTTCTGAGGAGTACGACGAACGCGCCCACCAGTTGTACAACGAAGGACAGTACGACGAGGCGCTGACGGTACTTCGCGAAGGACTCGCGCTCTATCCGAGTTCGGTAGAGCTGCATGTTGGGGTGGGGTACGCGCGTCTCGCGCGCGAAGAGTACGCCTGGGCTCGCCGCGCGTTCGAAGAAGCCCTCGTGCTCGAGCCGGAGCACGAAGACGGTCTCGCCGGCCTCGGCGAAACGCTTCTCAAATTTGGTCTGGAAGACGCGGCGCTGCGATGCTTTCATCGCATTCTCGAGTTGGGCTATACGGACGACGTCGATCTCGTCCTCCAGGTCGGTCGCTCCCTCTTTCGCGAAGCGTCGCTGCGAGACAGCCAGAATCTTTTTGGCGAGGCGCTGCACTTCTTCGAGGCAGCGGTCGAACAGACAGGCGAGTCGGCCGAAGCCGTCGCGTGTGTCGGGTACGCCAAGCATCGCCTCAACGATGACGACGGCAGCATCGCGGCGCTTCGCAAGGCGCTTCAGCTCGACGGCGATCACAGCGAGGCGCGCATTTACCTGGCGAACCTCTTGTACGACCGCGGCGAATTCGAGGGCGCGCTGTATCACTTCGAGCGCACGCAGCCCGAGGATCACTGGGACGAGCTCGGAATCTGGCGGCTCATCGAGCTGAAGCGCGCCGTGTACAAGCTCGAGGAGAACGATACCGAGCTGAAACCGTGGGACGACCGGCTTTCGGAGCTCAACGAGGGAGTGGACGACATCGACGAGCTGCTGATGGAGCTCGAGCCGGCGAAGTCCGCTCTGCAGCGTGGCGACGATCCCGAGGTAGCGCGCAACCAATTGGAGCTTTTCGGTTCGTTGCTCACGAATCTCGTGGAGCGCAAGGAAGACGAATCGCATCACATCGTTGCGTCCGACGGCGCGGCGTATCGCGGCTCCTGGGACGAGATCGTCACCAGCATGCGCGACGCCGACGCTGAAGTGGCAGGGCACACCGTCGAGGAGTACATGCAACGGACAGCGCGCCGGGTGCTCACGGCGACGGGGATCTCGCTGCCCAGCCACGACGCCGAGGCATTCATTCGCGCCAGCGCGCGGGCAGGGCTGCTCAGGATCATGAGATAGGGACCAGGGAACGGGGACTGGGGAAGGTTGGTAAACCTTTCCCTTTTCCCTTGTCCCTGTTCCCTTTCAGGCCATGCAAAGGCAAGCTCTCGCCGCACTCGACGCCGCTCGTCCCGCGATCGCTCGTCTTGACCGTTCGCGCCATGCCGAGGAGCTGGCAGCGGATCTGATTGAAGCGTGGTCCGGCGTCGAGACCGGACTTCGTTCAATGCTCGGCGGAACGCCACTGAGCGGCCAGGCGCTCATTCGTGAAGCGCGCAACCGGCACATGATCACCTTCGATCAAGCCAACGCCCTCGCCGAATTTCACGCCGCGCGCGAGCGTTCCCAGGATACGTCCTATCATCCGAGCGACGGCGACATCAACGCGGCGCGCGAAGGATTTCTGAAGCTCGAGGCGTCGCTCATGACGCCGGAGCCGGTTGACAAGGACGCGTCGACGCCGGGTGAATCGTTGTCGACGAAGGGGCTCCGCATGTCGCCGATCGGACCCTCATCGCCGGTTCCGGCGCAGCGTGCCGGCCAGCCGTGGTGGTTCCTCGCGATCGGCGTCATCGTGATCGCGGCCCTCGGCGTCGGCGGCTACTTCCTTTTCGGGCGCGGCGGCAGCAACGGCTCCATCGATCAAGGCGTGCAATACTGGAAAAGCGGCCAGCGCGAACTGGCTGTCGGCGAGTTTTCGCGCGCGGCCCGGGACAATCCCAAGGACCCCCTTCCACACGTGTATCTTTCGCGCATGGCGCGCGAGGTCGGCAACATGACTCTCGCGGGCCAAGAGGCGACGCTCGCGGTTCAATCGGAGCCGGGCAACGCAGTCGCGCTGCGGGAGATGGCCTCCTATCTGCTCGCGGCCGGAAACTACGAGCTGGCTCGTCGGTTCTACGTGCGCGCGCTCCAGGCGAATCCGGAGGATCGTACGTCCCAAGGCTTCCTCGGCTGTTCCTTGATCAAGCTCGGACGGTTCGACGAGGGCATGCGATGGATGAATCGCGCGGGACAGGGCAGTTGGAGCGGTTGCGCGCAGAACATGATGCAGCCGGGCATGATGCCGCCGGGGTCAGTGGCCCCACCCGTCACGCCCCCCTGATCGAGTTCCAGCGCGTCGGTCACACATATCAGTCGTTCTTTGGCCGCACCGTTCGCGCGGTCGAGGACTTCTCCCTCACGATCGGGGACAGTGAAGTGTTCGGCCTCGCCGGTCCGAACGGTGCGGGGAAGAGCACGCTCATCTCGCTGCTACTCGGATATCTGGAGCCGACCGACGGCAGCGTGCGGATCGCCGGGCTCAAGCCCCGCGCGTTCGTCGAGCGAAATGGGATCGGCTATCTGTCGGAGCTCATCGCGATTCCGCCGCGATGGAAGCTCGAGAATGCCTTGGAGCGGTACGGCATCTTGGCGGGGGTGCCTGCCGCCGAGCTCGCGACTCGCATCGCGCAGGTGATCGATCTCCTGGGGCTCGGCGATCAGCGCGGCAAGACGGTGAAGCAGTTGTCCAAAGGAAACCTGCAGCGGCTCGGTCTCGCGCAGGCGCTGCTGCGCGACGAGCAGGTGATCATCCTCGATGAGCCGACGCACGGCCTCGATCCGGTATGGACGCAGCGTTTCCGCGACATCGTCGAGGCGCTGCGAAGACCGGGGCGGGCCATCTTCATCGCGTCGCACAACCTCGACGAGCTGCAGCGTCTCGCCGATCGCGTCGCGATCATCGACCACGGCCAGCTGCAGCGCGTCGTCCAGCCGCGTGGCGGCGCCACCTCGTCGGCGACGCCCTACATCATTTCCGTCGTCGGCGACGACGCGGTGGTCCGTAACGTGTTCGCGAACGCGGAGTCACGCGGCAATGGAGATTATGAATTGCCGGCGCTCGATCTCTTGACACTCAACGCCGGCGTCGCCGCGCTGTTGCAGCGCGGCGTCCTCGTAAGCAACCTTCGGCCGGCGCACTCGATGCTCGAACAGCACTTTCGCGAAGCGGTGGGCGAATGACCGCGCCGCAACGGCGCCGCGCGCGCCTTTCGCAATACACGCCCTGGATCTTTCGGGACTACATGACGAACCAGGGCCCGTCCACGATCGTCGTCGTGTTGCTCGTTGGCTTCCTCTCGGTGATGCCCGTGATCCAGGGCGTTACCGGCGCTGCCACGAAAATGGGCCAGGTGCCTGTCGAGACGGCACGGCGCATACTCGAAGCCATGCTGCCGCCGCTGGCCTTTCTCGGAACATTTTTCGCCACGAATGGCATCATCGCGAACGATCGCAAGCTCGGCTACTACAGATTCCTCTTCGCGAAGCCGGTGAGCCCACCAGCGTACTACGCCATGACGTTCGGCGTGTATGGCGTCGGTTTGCTCCTCATTTCCATCGCGCTGATGGGGATCTGGGCAGTCACGGTGCGTCCGATGTTTCCGATCGAGATACTGGTCATCATCCCACTCATGTACCTGGCGTACGGTGGAATCGGATTCCTCCTCTCCGCGGCGTGGCGGTTCGATTGGCTGTCGCTCGTCACCGTTCTTCTCATCGCGAACGTGGCATGGGCTGTTTGGGGCAACGCCGAGGGCCTGAGGCACTGGATCCTTTATGTTCTGCCGCCCGTGCACCGCGCCAACGACGTCTATCGGCTGCGATTCGAAGGCCCACCAGGCGTCATTCCATGGAGTTCGATCGCGTGGCTGGGCGGATACGGCCTAGCGTGCTTTGTCCTCGGAATGATCGTGGTTCGAAAGCGGTCTCTCGGAACGAGTTGAACGCGCGCGCCGCGCTGCGGAATTCCATGACGCTCATCGACCCAGCCACCGTTCAACGCCGACAACTCTCCAACGGGTTGCGGGTCCTCGTTCGCCGCGACACGACTGCGCCGGTCACGGCAGTCGTCACCTATGTCGAGGCTGGATACTTCGACGAGACCGACGACGTCGTCGGAATTGCGCACGTCCTCGAGCACATGTTCTTCAAGGGGACGCCGACCCGCGGTGTCGGCGAGATCGCGCGGCAAACCAAAGCAGTCGGTGGCTACCTGAACGCCGCCACGATTTACGACCACACGCTGTATTACGTCGTCTCCCCGTCGAGCGGGTTCGTTCAGGCGCTCGATATCCAGGCCGACGCGTATCGCAATTCGCTCATCGACGCCGACGAGCTGGGTCGTGAGCTCGAGGTGATCATTCAGGAGGCGAAGCGAAAGGTCGACAATCCCTCCGCCGTGGCGCTTGAGACCCTGTACGAGATGCTCCATGATCGCCACCGGATCCGGCGCTGGCGCATCGGGCGCGAGGAGGGACTCAGGCGTCTCACGCGCGAGCACGTCCTGGGCTTCTACAAGAATTTTTACCGGCCGTCGACCACGGTGCTCGTGATCGTTGGCGATGTGGAGCCGGAATTCGCATTTGATGAGGTCGAACGCTTCTTCACGGACATTCCCGCTGGTACGCCGGATCGCTCACCGGGCCCGCGCGAGGATCGTGATCCCGGATTTCGCTATCGCGAGCTCGCGGGCGACATCGCCCAAACGCAGCTCGCGATCGGCTGGCGGACGCCGGGCACTCTGCATCCAGACTCCGCTCCACTCGACATGCTGGCCACCATCCTTGGTGCCGGGCGCGCGTCACGTCTCTATCGCGCCACGAGAGAGCGCAAACTCGTGTCGAGTATCAGCGCCTTCAATTACACGCCGCGCGACATCGGCGTGTTCGCCATCCACGCGGAGTCGCCGCCGGACAAGGCGGCTGCCGCGCTCGACGCGACGTGGGATCAGCTGCGACGCATCCGCACGGAAGGCATCGGAACGCTCGAGTTGGAGCGCGCGCGGCGCATCACCGAATCGCGCTGGGTGCGTCGTCTCGAAGACATGGAAGGACAGGCGAACTATCTCGCGGAATGGGAAGCGCTCGGCAATTGGGAGCTGGGCGAGCGGTACTTCGAGCGAATGCTCACCGTGTCCGCCGACCACCTTCGCGCATTGGAGGACAGCTACCTTCGCGAGGATCAGGCCGGCGTTCTCGTGTACCGGCCAACGACGGCGGATCCTCTCGCGCCGAACGCGGAGGCCATTCGCGCGCGACTCGAGAGCGCCTCGGTCGAACCTCTGGACGCGGGTGCGCCGTCTGAACGAGCGGTGCCGGCCATCGACGGCACGGCTCCGCCGCCGAAGGAGCGCGTCGAATCGGGAGTGTGGATCTATCGCCTCTCGTCCGGCGTTCCCGTGCTCGTCAAACGGCGTCCCGGGTCGCCGCTCGTCTATGCCGGTGTGTTCGCGCTCGGGGGTGCCAGCGCGGAGCACGCCGACATCGGCGGGCGCACGCTGTTGATGGCGCGCACGGCGCTCAAGGGCACGGTGCGACGCACAGCCGTGCAGATCGCCGAGGATGGCGAGATGCTTGGGGGAAGCGTCGGAAACGTGGTCGGTGCCGACAGCGTGGGCTGGACGATTTCCGTTCCGACCGCTCACACGGCCGCGGCTCTGGAGCTGCTCGCGGACGTTGCGCAGAACCCGAGGTTCGAGTCGCAGGCCCTGGAAACCGAACGAGCCATTGCGCTAGCGGACCTCGCGACCCTGCGCGACGACATGTATCGGTATCCGATGCGTCTCGCGGTTCAGGCCGCATTCGCTGGACACCCATATGGCGTACCGTCGTTGGGCACCGAGAGCTCGTTGCGGGGTCACCAGCGCGAGGATCTGACCGAGTGGCATCGGGCACAGTTTCTCGAGGCCGCCAACGTCATCGCGATCGTGGGCGACGTCGATGCCGATGAGGTGGCGGCGATCGCCGGAAGACATTTCGAAGCCCTGCGCTTCACGCCACCGAGTCCGCTGCCAGCGCCGGACTGGCCCGACCACATCATCGAGTTCGCCGAGCAGCGCGAAAAGGCGCAGACGGCGCTCGTATTGTCATGGCCTTCGCCGGCGCGCACCGACGCTGCGCGTTTCAACGTGGCGATTCTCGCCGGCGTCGCAAGCGGACTGGGGGGCCGACTGTTCGAAGAGCTGCGCGACAAACAATCGCTGTGTTACACCGTGCACGCGTTCTCGAGCGAGCGCCGGGCGGCCGGGACATTCAACGCTTACATCGCGACATCCCCGGAAAAGGAAGTTGTGGCTCGTGAAGGATTGCTTCACGAATTGGGGAAGTTGCGTGAAGATCTGGTCACCGACGAAGAGCTGCGACGCGCCCAGACCTACGCGATCGGCACGCACGCGATCCGGCAGCAGAGCGGTGGCGCGGTGCTCGGTGAGCTGGCGGACGCGTGGATGTTCGGGTCGCTCCATGAGCTCGACGACTACGAAGCGATGATTCGCGCGGTGACTGCGGAAGGAATCCGCGATACGGCGCAGCGATACTTCCAACCCCTTCGTCGCGTGGAAGGAATCGTCCGAGGGGTGGGCAAGGAAGTCTGAGGAGTTGCCCACCGCGACTGCGCCGTTATTTGATGGGCGCCAACGGCGGCTCGGTTTGCGGCGCGGATTCCCGGAGCGCCTTGATCGATTTACGCATCGTGTACGCGACTCGGCGAAAACGTCCGTTGGGCGCGCGCGCGCCCATCGCCTTTCCGTAGTCGTTCGCCTCGGTCATGACGAACCCGCGAACCTCGTAGTGCGCGGTCGCCCAGGACAGGGCGGCCCACACGGCCTGGTCCTGACTTCGCTCGCCATGCGCCAATGGAAATCCACCGGCCCCGAACACCCAATGGAGTTTCTTCGGAGGCAGTGCGCGCATCCAGCGGTCCGCGGCCCGAAAGTTGGCGTCCAGGGTTCGCGCCCCGAGTCGGCTCGGGTAGAATGAGAATCCCATGATGTCCACCGGCGAGCCGCGAGCGGCCGCCCAGGCGTACAGCGTGCTGTCGCGGGAATCAAACGCCGACGCCGAAAGGGCGACGCGCGTGCGTGGACGGACCTCTCGCACGATGGCGGTAGCGCGCGTGAAATAGTCCTGCCACGTCTTCACCGGAAGACGGCCGAGGATCCGGGCGCCGGTTCCGTACGGGTCTTGAGCAGGTTGGATCACATCCGGCCGCAGCCGTACCAAAATGCGCCGGATCGTGCGAAGCCGTTCCTCGACGCCGAGCGAACCATGACCCAGCTCCGGGAAAAGCGTTCCGTGGTATCCGACGGATGCCACGACCACGAGCGAATCGCGCTGTAACTGATCGATCGCGCGCGACACGGAGTCGATTGCGGAATCCGTCGCGCCTGGCGCGAACACGACGCTGACGGCTTGAACGCCGATCCAATCGGCGGTTTCGAGATCACTCTTGACCGCTCCCGCCGAGGGCGGCTTCTGCACGTCTGGGAACAGCTTGAGGCCGACCGTGAAACCGGACGGACGCTCGCGCAACCGGTCGTCGGCGTGGCCGTCATAACTGGCGAGCGCGATGTCCGCCCGGGGAATCTCCGCGACGATCACGCCGAACCACGCGAGCGCGAGCGCCGCCATCGTCATACGGAAGCTGGCGGTCAGCTTGCGCAACGCGGGAAACGCCGGCGAGATGAAGGGCACGTGCAGAAACACCGGTGACGTGATCGCCGCGTCGGTGGTCACGAGCGCGAGGCCATCGATCTGCGCAGCCATGAGAATCAACAACGGCCGCGGCAGATCCACGCCGTGCGCGACGAAGAATCGCGAGACCGCGGCGACGGCGAGCACGACGTCGAAAAACGCGATCGGATAACCCCAGAGGGGATTCACGAGCCGGCGCGCGACGGCGTACACGGACTGAATCGCGAACAAGACGACGATTGCCGGCCAGATCCAATCGATCGACGTGATCGCCCGTCCCGTGATCACGGTCGTCGTGGCCACCGCGACGATGAACGCGGGGATCAGCAGCATTCCCGCGAGTCCGGTCACCGCCGCGAACGGCCTGGAGGCCTGGCGGAGCTGCGCGATGCGCCCCGCCAGAACCACGTTCCAGATGATTATGACCAGCGTCAACGCCAGATGGACGGGCGCGAGCCACTGTCTCACGATGATCTCAGTTCAGGTCTTATGATCTCGGGCGCGTTTCCGAACGGATATCGCGCGTTGGGAGTCGGCGAGCGAACACGTCCAGGACACGTCGAGGGTCGTGGCGCATGTCGCACAACACGTCCAAGAGCAATATCTGGCGCTCTGGAAAGGTATGTGCCGCGATGTGCCCTCCGGACACGATCAACACGATCGAACGCTCCGGTCCGCCTGACGAATGCACCGCGGGAATCCCGCTCGAAGTCAGCGCGGCCGCGCTTGCTCCCGCGATCAGGAGACCGCGAAGCAGATCCGTATCGCTGAGCAGATCGGGCGCGATCCCGACGAGGTCAGCGAGCAGATGCGTGTTGGTTTGAGCCAACGGCGTGGCGAAGGCGGGTCAGAACATGCTCATCGCGAGGAACGAACGCAGCGAATCGTTCGTCTGGCGCAGTCGACCGGAAAGCAGACGGACGCATGCCCACAACACCTTGTACGCCATCTCGCGGTTGAAATCGAGCAGCATCTCGAAGTCCGGACGTGTGATGGTCAACAGCGTGCAGCCACCATTGGAGATCGCGTGCGTCGAGCGCTCGCTCCGGTCGAAGACGGACATCTCACCGAACAGTGCGCCGGTCTTGAGGACGGCCAGCGCCTCCTCGCCACTGCCGGGCACGTCGCGGCTGATGCGGACTTCTCCCTCCACGATCAGATACAGCCGGTTGCCCGCCTCGCCCTCGCGGAAGATGTACTCGCCCGAGTTGAACTTCTCCTCCTTGCATTTCTCCGCGACCTCTCCGATCTCGGCGTCGTCGAGATCCTTGAAGATCGCCACATTGCGAAGCAGCTCGGGTATCGATGCCATGTGCTCTTATGGTAGACCGCAAGGTATTCCGTAGCAAGCGTTTCAGCTCCGTACTAGCTTTGGCGCCATGCGCGCACTCTCCGAGCTGCGCAGCCTGCCGAATCTCATCTCGATGTCCAGGCTCGTGCTCGCCGCGGCTTTCGTTGCCGTCGGACAGCCGGACATCCGAATCATCCTCGTGATGATCGCGCTCGCGACGGACTACCTGGATGGCTGGCTGGCCCGCCGGGCGCGTTCGATGACACGGACGGGAGCGCTGCTCGACCCGTTCGCGGACCGCGTCTTCGTTCTGGTCGGCGTCTCGGTTTTTCTCTTCGAAGGCACGCTCTCGACTGTCGAATACTTCATCATGATTTCGCGCGATCTCATGACGGCGATCGGATTTCTCGTCGCGCGGATGATGCCATCGCTCAGGTCGGTCGCGTTCCATGCGCGCTTTCCGGGCAAGCTCGTGACGGTTCTTCAGCTCGCGTCGTTCATCGGCATTCTCCTCAAGCCCGCGTCGGCGACTCCGATGATCGCCGTGATCGCGCTCGCGTCGCTCTGGGCGATTCTCGACTACACGTGGGCGCTGCAGCGGGCGCGCGTCAGATAAGTGCACACCTACGGTGGCCGCGTTCTCCGCGTATTCCGCGATAGCCGCATGCGGTTTGTGCTCGGGTCATGTGCATTTCTGACGCTCGCGGTGCACACCGGCGGTGCGCAACAGATTCAACCTGAAGTGCGCCTGGATGCAATCGGGCCACGGCCTTATTCCATCCAGCTAGGCGCCGGCCTGACATTCCCATTTGGGTATTACGTCCGTTCGAGCGTCGACGTGGGGTGGGGCCAGCGAGACAGTCCAACCCTGGGTTACGGAGAATGGCGCGGTGATCTCCTCACCCGATTCCTTCTGGATCCGTTTCGCCAGCAGCAGTGGGGACTGTCCCTGGGAGGTGGGCTGAGCATTCGCCGGCACACATACCTCGCCGCGATCGTTGATCTCGAGGGACCGGAGCGACTCGGATTCCTTCCTGCGGTTCAGGTCGGCCTTGGCGGAGGGCTCCGTGCAGGGTTGGTGCTGCGCCGAGCGTACGCGGGGAAACGTTGATTCGATGGGGCCTCGGCGTGGCCCGCGGGAACTGACTAAGCGCTCGCTCGGGCTTTTGGTGGCTGTGCGAAGCGCTCACCCAGCTTCCGCAGCTCCTTCACTTGGGGTTCACCGAGCTCGGGATACCGCTCGGAGAAGTACTTCATTGTCTCGTCAAACCATTCGTGCTGGTGCTCGCTATCGGCACCGACGACCCCGCATGTCATGATGTGCTGAAACAGCTCGTCTCGCGCCTGCTCGAACGGCGTCGGAATGGCCGGACCGCTCTTTTTCGACTTCGGCTTTGCCATGAACTCGGTGGGAGGAAGAAAGACCAAATGTAACAAGGCTACGCACTCGAACACAGTTTCGCTGTCTCACCCTACTTCGCTCAAACCGTGCCCCCCGCTCCCCGCGCGCCTATGAAGTCGAGCAAAAGATTGGTGAGGATCTCCGGGTTGTCTTCCGGGACGAGACGGCCCGCAGTTGGGAGCCGCACCAGTCTGCTCCCGCCAATCGTGCTCGCCAGCTCCTCCCCGACCTTCGCGCTCACCCAAGGGTCTTTTTCCCCCCAGATCACGAGCGTCGGATGCGGCAAAGAACGCAGGTCGATCTCGTCCATGTCATCCTTGCCGACATACCGCGCAATTCTCAGCAGGTGATCGACACCGTCGCGACCAACGTACGGTGCCATGTACCTCCCTACGAGCGCTTCGGGCATTTTCGCAGGATCGTGGACGCTCCTGGTGAGCAAGTCGCGCATCAGCGGGGCGGCCCCCATCACGCCGCGCGACAATCGAAATGCATGGCGCGCGGTGTTCTTTTGCAGCGATTTCACGTCATCCGCTGGGATTTCGTCCAGGGCGACTGGATTGACCAAAACGAGCTTGTCCACGCGCTCCGGATGAGCCGCCGCGAAACGCAGTGCGACCGCACCGCCGAGGTCCAGACCGACGACCGTGGCCTTCGATACTCGAAGCGCCGTCAACCCCCGATCGAGGTACTCTGCTTGTGCCGCGATGCCGTAGTCGGCGTCAAAGGGCCGATCCGACTCGCCGTACCCAAACAGATCGATTGCGAACGCCGTGCAGTTCGCCAGCGCGATGGACGGTCCGACGTTGCGCCAGACGAAGCTGCAGGTACCAAATCCGTGAACCAGAAGCACGGCCTGCCCGCCTACCCCGTAGCGGTCCACGTGAAGCGAGCCCGGACCTACCGGCACGCGCAGAATATCGGCGTCGATTGAGAAATCCCCCGTTGAGTCTGACCTTCCAAGCCCATTGAGCTAACGCGCAAAAAGTGCATGCGCACGCGCTCACCTGCGGTTGCTTGCGCAACCTCGATACCGCTAGCTTTTTGGCAGTCGCACAGAGGTCCTTCACCCAGGTCGTGTCCCCGCCCATGTCGCAGCAGGAGCAAACGTACGACGAAGGACGGGCGCGCAACCTCGAGGCGCTCCTGCGAGCACTGGCCCAGCGAATCATCGAGCTCGACAGCGAAGGAAAGCTGTTGGACCAAGCCAGTGAGCTGATGAAGCTTACGGGTGATGTCCGGAGCGAGCTGTTCCACTACGAGGTCCGGATTACCTACGATACACCCGAGGTTGCGGAGAACCGCCGCATCGTGACCGAAGCCCAGAAAGAAAAGGAAAGCAAATGGGACAAGAGCGAATGGAAGGCGGACGAGGAGGAGGAGCCGGAGTGGTGAAGAAGCAGAGCGCGACGACTGGAGGAGGGGGACGTCCGGGCGGGGGTGGCGGGTCAGCGAGCGGAGGCGGGAAGCGATGGTTTTATATCGCTCTCGCCATTTTGCTAGTTGCCGGTATTGCCTCCCTATCCTATGTGGCGGCGCGACCCAAGCAATCCGTCAGCACGATCGACTCCACCATCGCGCCAGTACCCAATCAGGGACACGTCATGGGGAGCGACAGCGCAACGGTCGAGGTCGTCGAGTTCGCGGACTTCGAATGCCCCGCCTGCGGTAGCTTCGCCACCCTCGCCGAACCGGACGTACGCGCCCGCCTCGTGAACACCGGACTCATTCGCTACCGGTTCATGGATTTTCCGCTGAGCATGCATCGGAATACGTGGCCGGCGCATCTCGCAGCCTGGTGCGCGGCGGAGCAGGGCAAATTCTGGGAGATGCACGATCTGCTGTTCATGAATCAGGATCGCTGGAACGGAGAGGCGACGAACCGTCCCGACCGCGTCATCAGCAATCTCACGAAACCACTTGGCCTCGACATGGGCCAATTCGACAACTGCGTGAGCACGCGAAAGTATCAGCCGCAGATTCAGGCAAACGTCAACGAGGGAATCCGCCTGAAGGTACCGTCCACGCCGACATTCATCATCGGGAACAAGAGGATAGCCGCGGCGGTCCCGTACGATGAGTTCAAGCGACAGGTAGACGAGGCGCTCGCCCAGGCTCGTCCGAACGCGGCAACCAAAGCGACCACCACCAAGGGCGCCCCCACCAAGGCCGCGAACACCAAGGCGCGATGACTCGGCGCATGCTGACGGCGCTCATCGCGCTCGTCGGCCTGTTCATCGCGCTCTACCTCACGCTGTACAAGGTCGGCATCATCGGCACGCTCGCTTGCGGCACCGGGAGCTGCGAGACCGTCCAGCTGAGTCGCTGGTCTACTTTCCTGGGACTGCCAGTCGCTGCGTGGGGAACGGCGTACTACGTCGCTGTGTTCGCGCTGGCCTTGGCGGGAATCCAGGATCGCTGGGAGGATTCACTTCGCCTGTCGCTGACGATGCTGGTCGTCACCGGGTGGGGTGTGGTGTTCTCGGCGTGGCTCACGTACCTCGAGCTGTTCGTCATTCACGCGATTTGCCGCTGGTGTGTCGTGTCCGCGGCGATAGCGCTAGTGCTCTTCGCACTAGCGCTTTTGGACTGGCGCGCGACTAGGCGCGCTTTACGGTCCGCTGACGACCGTCCGACGCATCGTTGAGGCGCAGCTTGGGTTTCTCCTCCTCCGCTTCG
>Ga0070696_100001493_pt1 | contig 15337 bp, 15 predicted proteins | sample KBSK1253metaG_FD_65474 | JGI IMG/M metagenome (GOLD analysis project Ga0070696, IMG submission 65474) | Corn, switchgrass and miscanthus rhizosphere microbial communities from Kellogg Biological Station, Michigan, USA - KBS K1-25-3 metaG | ecosystem: Host-associated > Plants > Roots >... | reverse complement strand
CAACTTTTGGATTCGTGGAATCGATGCGAACGCGCTCGTCGGCCGCCACCAGTCCCGCCCACGGAACGCCTACCGTCGGACGCGGGAAGAGTTTCACGTTCCCGGTGCCGGCAACGCGGACCGTGAGCAGCATCGGGTCACCCACGCGCGAGGTCGTGGAATCGAGGCGCGACTCCAGTTGGACGGAGCCCACGGCGCCGGAGTATTCCGCCGGTCTGCCGGTCACCGGTGGGTCGACCGCGATGATCGCCACGCTGTCCGTCTGCAGCTCGTGACTCTCCTCGCTCCGCAGGAGGCTGAGCGGGGAGAACCCCGTGCTGTACACCAATTGCGCCGGTGGAATGACCAGTCGCCCCGCCACCAGCGGAAACAGTGCGCGGCGATACACGAGCGCGTCGAAGCACTGTGACCCCCCGGGCTTTCGCGAGGTCGGCGTCGGCAGATCGTACGCCAGCATCGCCTGCATCTCGGGCGGATAGAACGTGGGATTGCGCTTGAGTCGCTCGCGCACCGCCTGATTCAGAAAGACAGCGACCTCATAGGTCGCCTGCTGCCCGACGAACACCGTCTCGGCGGCCGCCACGGTCCGCATGTTGATGCCGGTGCTGGTGTCGATCCGCGCGCGCGCCACGACGACGGGCGCCCTGCGGCCTCCGGGCCGGAGCGGCACCACCACGACGGAAACCGGCCGCGAACGGACGCGCTCGTCGCCGACCTGCGCTTCGAACGCCGGGATCGTGAAGTGCCCCACCCGATTCGTCGTGATCGTGAAGCGGTATTCCGCGATCGTGGACTTTCGCGAATACTCCAGATGAGGCGCCGCGCTGCCGCGCAGGAGATCGAAGGGCACGAACGACGGCGCCGTGAGCCTCGGCACCACGAGCCCGTTCGCACTCACGGCGACCGTCACGTCGACAGCGTCACAGGCGTACACGCTGTCGGGCGCATGCGCCACGATCGCCAGCTGCGCCGCGATTCCGAGAACGCCCAGCATTACCAGTCCTTCCCGCCTGGCGGTGGCTCCACTCTGCTCTGTCGCTGGCGTTTCGCCTGCACGTCACGCTCCTCCCGGGCTGCGCTGCCGAGCAGCTGCTCGGCCTGACGCTCGCCCAACCCTCCGCTCGGCTTGGGCGCCTGCGACTGGGACGAGGGGCTGTTCTGCGCCTGCCCCGAGCCGCCCCCGCCGCCGCCGCCCTGCTGCTTCTTTCGCAGCGCCAATTCGTAGTTCCACTTTGCGTCGAGATCATCCGAACGCAAGAGCAAAACCTTCTTGTAGGCGGCGAGGGCCGCGTCGAGCGGCTCGTCGGCCTGCTGCGGTGGAGCTGCGAGCCCGCGCTCGAGGTGCGCAAGCCCGAGATTGAACAGTGACCGGTAGCGGAGCTCTGGATCCCTGGACTCGGCGGTCCGCTCCAGCACTTCGGCGGCCGGAGTCAGCGAATCGGCGGCAAGCAGCGACGTGCCGAAATTGTAGAGAGTCTTGGGGTCGCGGTCGCCCTGATCGATGATCCGCTTGTACGCGGCCGCGGCCTGTGCATACTGCTTCGCGTTGTACGCGCGGGCTGCCGCGACGTTGCCCGTCTGACGCGCGCATCCAGTGATCAGAAGCATCAACATCGCGGCGACGGCGGCCGTTTCCGCCACCGCGATCTGCTTGCGCTTGCGTTTGCCACGTCGCTCGCCGAGGAGCGTATCGAGCGCGATGAGCAGCACGGCGGGCAGCAGGAACCATTGATACCGGGGGGTCTTCGTCTCGCCGGCGGACGCGACGCGCTGCTGGCGTCGCAGCGATGCCAGCGCGGCACGGACGCGCGTCGCTTTGTCGGACTCGGCGGCATCGATGAACGTCCCGTTCGCTGCCTGCGCGGCCGCGCGCAGGAATTCCGGCTGATAGCGGGTGATGACCACCTGACCGTTGTCGTCGCGCTTGACCGTGTTGGCGTTGCCCTCGCGAATCGGAATGTTGGATCCGCCCGTGGTGCCGAATCCCACGGTGACGAGGCTGATGTTCGCTTGGCCGGCACGGCGCGCCTCCGCGATGACGTCTTCGACGGCTTCGAAGGCTTCGCCATCGCTCATGAGCACCAGCGCGCGATCGGAGCCGCTCTTGGTCAGCAGCAGCAGGTCGGTTCCCTGCCGAATGGCTTTCGCGAGCGAGCTTCCCGCCTGACCGACCACCGAGGGATCGAGATTGTCGAGGAAGAGATCCAACGCGCCGGCATCGATCGTCAGGGGTGAGAGCACGTAGCTGCGCCCCGCGAAGGCGATGAGTCCCACGCGGTCGCCGCGCGACATCGCGCGCAGACGACGGACCTCCTGCTTCATCCGCGCGAGTCGACTGGGGCGCTCGTCGGGCGCCAGCATCGACAGCGACGCATCGAGCGCGAAGACCATGTCGATGCCACGCGCGCGGACCACGGTCTGCTCGGTTCCCCATCGCGGGCCGGCGACGGCGATCCCGACGAGCGCGCCGGCGATGGCGAGGCGGATCGCGCGCCACCGGATCGAGCGAGTCGCGCTCGGCGGCAACAATCGCTGCACGATCTCGATCTCACCCAATCGCGCGAGACGCGCACGGCGCTGGCGGGCGGAGCTAACGAGCAGCCACACGATCGCGATCGGGAGCACGAGCGCGAGCGGCAGCAGCCAGTAGTAGTCGAAGGAGAACATCATGTGGGCAGCGGCCCTCGCCACGCCGACAACAGCATCTCACACGCCAGGGCAAGCACCGCGAGGGTCAGCGGCCAGCGATATAGCTCGGTAAACCGGACATACGTGCGAGTCTGCACCGGCACTCGCTCGAGCCGGTCGATCTCGCGAGTGATGCGGTCGAGCGCGACCGCGTCGCGCGCGCGGAAATACCGGCCGCCGGAGAGCCGCGCCACTTCGCCGAGGAGCGCGTCGTCGATCTCCACGGGACGCATCTCATAGCGGAGACCGAAGAGCCCGCGTCCGACCGGCACCGGGGCCATCCCTTCCGTGCCGACCCCGATCGTATAGATGCGGATCCCCATCGCCGCGGCTGCTCGGGCGGCCGTGCGCGGATCGATCGAGCCGCGATTGTTGACGCCGTCCGTGAGCAGCACCATCACGCGCGACGGACCGGGGGCGTCCTTGAGGCGGTTGGCGGCGGTCGCGATCGCGGTGCCGATTGCCGTCCCGTCCTCGAGCTGTCCCGGTTGCAGGTTGCTGATCGCCGCGTTCACGACGGGGTAGTCGGTGGTCAGCGGCACCTGCGTGAGCGCCTCACCGGAAAACGCCACGATCCCGATGCGATCGCTTTTTCGCATCGCGACGAACTGCCGCACCTTCTCACGCGCGACCTCGAGGCGATTCTGCGGCTGGAAGTCCTGCGCGAGCATCGAGCTCGAAATGTCGAACGCGATGACGATGTTGATGCCTTCGGAGCTCACGTCCTCGGCGCGCGCGCCAGAGCGCGGTCGCGCGAGCGCCAGCACTCCGGCGAACAGCACCAGGTTGCGAAGCAGGAAGAGAAAGCGCGTGATCGAGCGTCCCGCGCGCGGCCCCTTGGCGAGCGCCCGTACGCGCGAGAAGATGATCGCCGTCGACTTCCGGCGCCGTCGCCAGAGCCACCACACCGGGAGCACCAGCAACAGCGGCAGCGCCCACGCCGAGGCGAATTGCATGAAGCCGAGATCGATCATCATGCGGCGGCCTTCTGTTCCGTGGGCTGCGACGCCCGGTGTTCGTGCTCGATGATGCCCCGAATGTCGCGCGAGAGGCCGCGCGCCCTGTCTTCCGAGAGGCTGAAGCCGGCGAACTTCGCGAGATCCGCCTCGTGAAGCGCGCGAGAGAGCTGATCGAACGGCACCGCGGGATGCTTGCGCATCAGCGACACCAGCTCGCGACTCGTCAGCGCCAGCGAGGCGTCGGGATATCGCGCGGCGAGATAGTCGCGCACGACCTCGACCACGAGCGCGATGAATCTCGTGCGTTCGCCCGCGTCGACGAGCCCGATGGCTTCGATGCGATTGAGCTCCCGCATCGCGCGCACGTACGGATCGACCACGACCACAGGGCGTGGACGCCGCCGGCGGCGCATCCACCACCACACCCCGAGCGCCGTGGCGATCGCGGCGGCCAACAGCGCCAGGAGCCACCAGGGGAAGGCGCGCGCCTCGAAGATGGGTCGTGCCGGTTTGGGAACGCGCAGCGTGCTGTCGGCGGGGAGGACTGTTTGCACGAACACGTCGACGCTGTCCAGCGGGACACGCCGCTCGATCGCTCCCCAGGTCACGACCACGTCGTCGATGCGCACCGGTTGGCGTCCCACGTCCCAGGCCGCGACGTGATACACCGCGGTCAGATCGAGAAACTGCACCGTGTCTGACACCTCGATCGTGCGCGGATCGCGGCCCTGCACGGTGCCGGCGGTATCGGGATTGTCGGGAAAACGGATTTCCGCGTCGGCGGGCGCCCGAACGCGCACGCGAATTTCGAACGGCTGGCCCACGGTGACGGTGTCCTTCGACTTCGTCACACCGTAACGGACCGACGGTCCGCCCCCCTCCGTTTGCTGGGCGTCAGCACCCGCTCCGCCAGCCATGGCCGCGAACGAAACGGCGAGCAGAACGCGCCTCACCGAGACCTCTTGCGTTTCTCGCGACGTCGGAAAAACCGAAACAACGGCTCGACGATGCTGCCGTCCGTTCGCACGGAGACCTCGTCGATCGCGAGACGGCGCAGCAGATGCGTGCGGGCTTCGCGCTCGTCGTTCACGTTCCAATCGAACGCCGAGCGGACTTTGGGATCGCTCGTGTCGATGTCGATCGTCTCGCCGGTCTCAGGATCGATCAGGCGCGCCAGACCGATGTCGGGCAGCTCGAGCTCACTCGGGTCCTCGACCGTGACGGCGATGACGTCGTGCCGCTGCGCCAACAACTTGAGGGGACGCTCGATGTCCGGTGCCATGAAATCGGAGACGACGAAGACGATCGTCTTGTGCGCGAGCATCTTGTTGAGATAGTCCGTCGCGAGGGCGATGTCGGTGCCGCGCCCTTCGGGCTTGAACACCAGCAAGTCCCGGATGAGACGCAACGCGTGCTTGCGCCCCTTCCGCGGTGGAACGACCAGCTCGACCTTGTCGGTGAACAGCAGTGTCCCCACGCGGTCGTTGTTGCGGATGGCCGTCATGGCGATCACCGCCGCCAGCTCGGACGCGAGCTCGCTCTTGAAGCGCTTGCGGGTCCCGAAGCGCTCGGACCCCGATAGATCGACCGCGAGCATGACCGTCAGCTCGCGCTCCTCGATGTAGCGCTTCACGTACGGCCGCCGCATGCGCGCGGTCACGTTCCAGTCGATGGAGCGCACCTCGTCGCCGATCTGGTATTCGCGCACTTCGGCGAACTCCATTCCCTGCCCCTTGAAGACGGAGCGGTACTCCCCGGCAAAGAGCGAGTTGACGAGCCCGCGCGTCCGAAGCTCGAGCAGCTTGACCTGACGCAGAATGTCGGCGGGAACGCCGAACCCGCCGATGGGCTTCTTGGCGTCGAGGGGCGCAGCCGCATGGCCCCGCCACGAGGCGGTACGCATGACGGAGCTGCGGCGACCAGCCATCTAATTCGTGCGTCGTAGGTGGTGCGTCAGCGTACGTCGTTCGTCGTGCGTCAGCGTACGTCGTTCGTCGTGCGTCACGTTGCGCTTTACGTCGAGCATCAGGGGCTCTCAATCTGCGCGAGTATCCGTTTCACGATCTCGTCGCTCGTGACTTCCTCCGCCTCGGCCTCGTACGTCGTGAGGACGCGGTGCCGCAACACATCGGGGCCGATGGCCTTGATGTCGTCCGGCGTCACGAAGGAGCGGCCGCGCAGGAACGCGTGTGCGCGCGACGCCTGGGCGAGCGCGATCGTCGCGCGCGGGCTCGCGCCGAACTCCACGAGCGGGACGAGATCGTCGAGGCCATAGTGCTTCGGCTCGCGCGTGGCGTGTACGATGTCCACGATGTAGTCGACGATCCGGTCGTCCATGTACATGTCGGCGATGCGCCGCCGCGCATCCATGATCGCGGTCGGGGTCGCGACCTTGTCGACCGCGATCGGAATCCCGCTCGCCATGCGCCGCATGATCTCCTTCTCTTCGTCGCGCGTCGGATATCCGACACGCAGCTTGAGCATGAACCGGTCGACCTGCGCTTCGGGCAGGGGATACGTCCCCTCCTGCTCGATGGGGTTCTGCGTCGCCAGCACGAGGAACGGTTCCTCGAGCACGTACGTGGTCCCACCGATCGTGACCTGCTTTTCCTGCATCGCCTCGAGCAACGCCGCCTGCACCTTCGCGGGAGCACGATTGATCTCGTCCGCGAGGATGATGTTGGCGAAGATGGGTCCCTTCTTCACCAGAAAGTTCCCCGTCGATTGATCGTAGATCTGTGTCCCGACGACGTCCGCCGGGAGAAGATCCGGCGTGAACTGGATGCGATTGAAGGACGTGTCGATCGTCTCCGCGAGCGTGCGAACGGTCAGCGTCTTCGCCAGTCCCGGAACGCCCTCGAGGAGGACGTGGCCGCCGGTGAGAAGACTGATGAGCAGCCGCTCGACCATGTACTCCTGACCCACGACGCGTCGCGCGACCTGGCGTCCCACGTCCTGCACGAGCCGCGAGTCGATCGTCGTCTGGGCGGATTGCGGCGGATGGGAGGTCGGCGTCTTAGTGGCCACGGAAAGGGTGCTCCACGAGTGTGAGAAGTGAGCGCTATGAAGAGGCGGTAGCGGCGCTTGACCCCTTCAAGTTTAGGACCGCTGAGAGCTTCACAAGTTCCTTGGTCGTGAGCGGGCGCGCCGCCCCGACGGGAAGGTCGCCAAGGGTGATCGGTCCAAAGCCGACACGAATGAGTCGCTCGACCCTGAGTCCCAGCGCCGTACATAATCGCCGAACTTCGCGTTTTCGACCCTCGGTGATGGTCACCTCGAACTCGTATCGTCCATCACGCAAAGCGCGCGCGGCCACGTGGCGCGGACGAACAGGACCATCCTCGAGCTCGACGCCGCCACTCTTCTTGGCGCGGAGCACGGCGGCCGGCGCGTCGCCCTGAACGATCGCCACGTACATCCGCTCGATTTCGCTGCTGGGATGCGTCAGCGCGTGCGCCGCGGCTCCGTCGGTCGTGAGTAACAGCAGTCCTTCGGTCATGTAGTCCAGTCTGCCGACATATGTGAGCCCCGCCACGTCGTCGACGAGATCGAACACGGTTTTCCGCCCACGGGGGTCGGCTCGCGTGGTCATGACGCCGGCCGGCTTGTGCAAGGCGAGCCAGACGGGATCGCCTCCAACAGGCGACTGTACGATGTTGCCGTCCACTCTGAGCTCGTCGCGCGCCGTGTCGACGCTGTCACCGATTTTCGCCACTCGACCATTCACGGTGACGCGTCCTGCCGAGATCAGCTCCTCCGAATGTCTCCGTGACGCGACACCGGCGCGCGCCAACGCCCGTTGGATGCGCATGAGCTGGGGAACGGGGACGGGGGACACGGGACGGGTTTAACAACTGGAGCGGGAGAAGATCAGGGGACAGGGTCAGGGCAACCGGTCCCCCCAACCCGTCCCCTCATCCGTTCCCGCCGGTTTCGTTGGCCTGTTCCCCGATCCCGAGCCCCATGTCCCCGGTATGCCGCAGCGCAATCGTCAGTTCGTCAGTACGGGGCAGCTCTTCGAGGTGGCGCAGCGCAAAGTGCTCGAGGAACAGCGGCGTCGTTCCATACAGGAGCGGACGTCCGATTCCCTCGGCGCGCCCTACTACGTCGATCAGTCCGCGCTCGTGCAGCGATTTGAGCACGCCTCCGACGTTGACGCCGCGAATCTCCTCGATCTCCGCCCGACCGATCGGCTGGCGATAGGCGATGATTGCCAGTGTCTCGAGCGCAGCCGCCGAGAGTCGCTGGGGACGCGCCGCGAGTTGCGCGCGCTCGATCGCTTCTGTGTACTCGGCGCGCGTCAAAACCTGCCATCCCCCGCCGATCTCCTTCAGCTCGACTCCGTGGCCCTCGGTGTCGTAATGCAACCGCAACTCGTCGAGTGCGGCGTCGATCGCCGCGGGCGACGCCTCGGGATCGAGCGCGGAGAGCTCGTCCAACGGTACGGGCCGGGCGCTCGCGAAGAGCGCGGCCTCAAGCAGCTTCGCTAGAGGAGTCACGGGGCGAAGTGATTTCCACGTTGGCAAAGGGCCGGGGTTGCGCGACGCGCAACTCGCCGATGCGCGCGAGCTCGAGCAGGCCGAGCAGCGCGGAGAGAACCTGCCAGGGCTTCGCGTCCGCGCCCACGACGTCGGTCCACCGCAAGCGTTCTTTGAGCGCCAGGAGCGAGCGGATGACGCTCATGGCCGCGGGAACATCGAGAGGACGGGCGATGACGTCGTGCATGTTCGGTTCTTTCACGGCACGGAGGACGCGATCCACCGCCGACAGCAACTCCGAGAGCGATAGGGCGAGCGGCGAAGCGTCGGCACGCACGGGTTGATCCGGCAAGTACGCGCGCGCGAACTGCATGCGCCGCTCGTCCGCCCGGTGCTCGAGGACGTCGACGATCTCGCGCATCTGCTGATACTCGAGCAGGCGGCGCACCAGCTCCGCGCGCGGATCTTCCCAGACTTCGTTCTCGCCGCGGGGCAGCAGCAGTTGCGCTTTGATCCGGAGCAGACGCGCCGCCATCTCGAGATAGTCGGCCGCTTCGTTGAGTCCCAGTGAGCGAATGCGCAGCAGGAACTGCTCGGCGATGCGCGCGATGGGGATGTCGTAGATGTCGACCTTCTCGTCGCGAATCAGCGTCAGCAGCAGATCCAGGGGTCCGGAGAAACCAACCAGCTCGACGACGAACGCTCCGTCGTCGACGGCGGCCGTGGTCGGAGCCTTCGGCGGGAACCCTTCTCCTCCGCCCTGAAGGAACGAATCAGCGATCGCGATCTCGGGAGGAAATGCGGTCATCAGAACCACTGCTCCACCGAGGGGTGAATGAACGATGCGACGGAGGCGAGCAGACCCGCGCGGACTGCCATCGCCGGCCGCATCCAGAGATCCAGCAGCCCTCCGCCGAATGCCAGCAGCGCGACGAGAATGAGCAGGCCGAAGCGCGAGACTTCCTGATACTTCAGCGCCCACGCGGGCGGCAGGAGATACTTGATGACGTGCGACCCGTCGAGCGGCGGAATCGGAATGAGGTTGAACGCGATCAGGCCGAGATTGATGGTGACCCCGTAGATCATCATCACCTGGAGAATCCCCACGGTGCGACCAGCGCCCGGCGCGATGTCCCCCAGCTTGCCGAACAGCGCGATCGCCGCGGTGCACAGAATGGCGATCACGAAATTCGCCGCAACGCCGGCGAGCGACACGATGATGTCTCCGCGCTTGAAGTGGCGGTAATTGCGCGGGTCGACAGGCACGGGCTTCGCGCCGCCAAGCATGATTCGCCAGCCTGACATCATGCCCATCATGAGGGGCATGATGATCGTCAGAAACGGGTCGATATGCTTCAGCGGGTTCCACGTGAGGCGGCCCATCTGGAGCGCCGTCGTGTCACCCTGCTTGAGCGCGGCGTAGCCGTGCGCGTATTCGTGCGCGATCACCGAGAACAGCAAAACGGGCGCGACGAAGAGGATGTTTTGGAGGGTGTTCACGTGCGAAAAATAGTACTGCTAAACACCACGGAAGTCAAAGTCCTGCCTTGACATCCGTGATGTCCACTCCTAGGTTCCCGACCTCCCAACTCGACCGCAATTTCTGGAGATCGTTCGTGCCCAATATCGCGTCCGCCAAAAAGAACCTGCGCAAGTCCCGGGCGGCAGCCATTCGCAATCGCGCGCAGCGTTCCGAGCTTCGCACCGCCCTCAAGAAAGCGAAGTCAGCGGAAGCCAATGACGAGATTCGACAGGCGGCGACCCGCTTGCTCGATCGAGCTGCTCGCAAGGGACTGATCCACAAGAACGCCGCGGCGAGGCAGAAGAGTTCTATCGCGAGGGCGGGAGCGAAGTAAGCCAAGAGCGGAATGGGAAATGGGAATGGGCCCGCCGAGAGACTCTCTCGCGGGCCCATTCCCATTCCCATTTTTCCCAATCCGCAGTTTAGATGTTTGCCAGTTCCGCCCCACACCTCTCGCAATACCACTCGCTGGGATAGTTCATCGCGCCGCACTCGGCGCACTTGAGCGTCTTCTGCGACTCATGGACGTGCGACGTCCGAATCGCCGCCGGACCATCGGGGATGGATTGCACGTTGGCGCTCGTTCTGTCCTGTCCGACCCTGCCGGTGAGCGTTTCCGCCGGCTTTGGTTGCTCGACCAGCGACTCCGGCTTCCTCGGCTCCGGCGCAGGCTCGGGTGCGCGCTCTTCCGGCTCGGGAGCCGCCGCCTTCGGCGCGGCGACGCGGTCCGACGTCCTGGGCTTGGGGGGAGTGGTAGACTGGGCCGGAGTCGGGGCGCCGACCACGGATCGCAGGAATTCCAACTCGTTGAAATCGGTCGACGTCCGCGGCATCCCCTGCGGCGGTGTGTCGGTCGACTGGCCCGCCGCGTCCGCGAGAATCTCGCGAATCTGGTTGAGGTCGTCCGCGAGCTGCTCCTGGTCTTCGCGGAACTTGGCGACCATGCGGTCCGCTTTCTTCTTGCTCGACTCCCAATCGCCTGGCGAGAGCTCGCCCACCTGTGATCGCAGCTGGTTCTCCGATTGCTCCTCGAGGAGCTCTTCTTCGGAGACCTCGAGCTCCTTCAGGCGAATCATGAGACCGCGCGCGTGCTCCTGCAGCGAGGTGGTGTGCTGGCGCAGACCGTCGAGCACCTCATCGAGGCGCTTCTTGTAGTCTGCGTGCACCCGCTCGAACACCTTGGGGGGCGTCGAGCCACGCTTCGCGTCCAGATCGCGCAGCCACTTCTCGACCTTTTGCCGTTCCGCCAGGAGCTGCGTGAGGGACTCGACGGCCGAGTCGTGGTCGATCCCGGAAGATTTCTTGCGAGCCGTAGGCTATCTCCTTTGGTCCGACGGGACTATGAACAATAATGCTAGGAAGCGGCCCGGTGAACGACTTTGCCATCCACGATCGTGGCGTGGACCCGCCCTGTGAGCGTCATACCCTGATACGGGGTATTGCGTCCCTTGGTTTTGAACTTCGCCGAGCTCACCTGCCATTCCGCTTTGGGATCGAAGACAGTGACGTCGGCGGGACTTCCGCGGCGCAAAGTTCCCCCTGGCAGATGGAAGAGGCGGGCCGGCGCGCACGACATGCGCTCGATGAGCAACGGCAGGTCGATGATCCCGGGTCGCACGAGCCACGTGATGTTCACAGCGAGTGCCGTCTCGAACCCGACGATGCCGTTGGGGGCGTCGGAGAACTCGCGCTCTTTTTCATCATAGTGATGTGGCGCATGGTCCGTCGCGATCACGTCGATCGTGCCGTCGCGCACGGCGTCGCGCAGCGCCGCGACGTCCTCGCCGGTGCGCAGCGGAGGATTCATTTTCGCGTGGGTGTCGTAGCTCCCTACCGCTTCGTCCGTCAGCGACAAATGATGGGGACAGACTTCGGCGGTGACGTTGATGTGCCTGTCTTTCCCCCAGCGGATGAGCTCCACCGACCCGCGCGTGCTCATGTGGCAGAGATGGATGTGCCCTCCCGTGCGTCTCGCGAGAAGAATGTCGCGGATCGCCATGATCTCTTCTGCTTCGGACGGGATTCCCTTGAGGCCCAATTTCATGCTGATGAGGCCCTCATTCATCACGCCACCGCTCGCGAGCGTCGGTTCCTCGCAGTGGTCGGCGACGGGCACGTTGAACGTGCGAGCGTACTCCAGCGCCGTGCGCATGAGGTGCGCGCTGGCGACCGGTTTGCCGTCGTCGCTCACGGCGACGGCACCCGCGGCGATCATCTCGCCGAACTCGGCGAGCACTTCGCCTCGTTGCCCGACTGACACAGCGCCGATGGGAAAGACGCGAGCCATTCCGGCGCGCTGCGCCTGACGCACGACGAATCCCACCGCCGCCTGGTTATCGGTTACGGGATCGGTGTTCGGCATCGCGCAGACCGCCGTGAATCCCCCAGCGGCAGCGGCCGCGGCGCCAGTCGCGATCGTCTCGACGTCTTCGCGTCCGGGCTCACGCAAATGACAGTGGACGTCGATGAATCCAGGACTGACCACGAGGCCGGAGCAATCCATCGTCTCCGGACTGCCATCCGTCTTGCGCCGTGAGTCCGTCGGGGTCGTACGTCCTGCCGCGGCGTCACTCAGGCCGCGGCCCATCGCGTCGATCTTGCCATTCACGATCGCCACATCGGTGATCTCATCGAGATTCTGCGACGGGTCGATGACGCGTCCGCCAGTGAGAATGATCGTGCTCAAGTCGAGCCTCCGCCCCCACCGGCCTTGGCTCGCTCGGCGAGCTCCGGCTTTCCGCCCGACAGCAGATACAACACCGCCATCCGGACAGCGACGCCGTTCGTCACCTGATCGAGAATGACGCTGAACGGACCGTCGGCGACGTCGGAATCGATCTCGACGCCGCGATTCATCGGGCCGGGGTGCAGAATGAGGATGTCGCGCTTGGCGCGGTTCAACCGCTCGCGCGTGACGCCGAAGACGCGGTTGTATTCGCGCAGTGACGGGATGTACCCCAGCTGCATCCGCTCCAGCTGCAGCCGCAGCACGTTGAGGGCGTCAGCCCACTCGATCGCCGCCTCGACGCGATCGAAGACCGTGACGCCGAACTCGTCGATCGCGTTCGGCAGGAGCGAACGCGGACCGCACACGGCGACCTCCGCGCCCATCTTCCGCAGTCCCCAGATGTTGGATCTGGCGACGCGCGAGTGGAGCACGTCCCCGACGATGCACACCTTGATGCCTTCCAACGTCTTGAAGTGATCACGCAAGGTGAGCAGGTCGAGCAGTCCCTGCGTCGGATGCTCGTGCGTCCCATCGCCGGCGTTGATGACGTTGGACTCGATGCGATCCGCGAGGAACTGAGCCGCCCCTGAGGCCGCGTGGCGGATGACCACCATGTCGATGCGCATCGCCTCGAGATTGCGCGCCGTATCCACCAGCGTCTCGCCTTTGGCGACGCTCGAGCCGGACTGGCCCACGTTCACGGTGTCGGCGGAGAGCCGCTTCTCGGCGAACTCAAAGGAGATCCGCGTGCGGGTCGACGATTCGAAAAACAGATTCACGATCGTCGCCCCCCGCAGCGTCGGCACCTTCTTGATCGCGCGCTCGCTGATCTCCTTGAACGGTTCCGACGTATCGAGGATCAGTTGTATTTGTTCGGTCGAAAGGGGCTCGATGCCCAGCAAATCTTTTCCAAGTGGGGCGGCGCCAGCGGCGCTCACGCGTCGACCTCGCGCGGTGCGACCTGCGTCGCCAGAACGACCGCGTCCTTGCCGTCCAGCTCCTCCACCAGCACATCCACGCGCTGGCCCGCCACTACGTCGATCTTTTTTCCGACGACGTCTGGCGCGATGGGGAGCTCTCTTCCGCCACGGTCGATCACCACGGCCAATGCGATGCGCCTCGGCCTCCCGAAGTCAGCGAGCTCGTCGAGTGCCGCGCGGACTGTTCGGCCCGTGTACAACACGTCGTCGACGATGACGACGTGCATCCCGTCGATGTCGACCGGAATGCTCGTCGGACCCACGACTGGTCGAGGACCGACGGTCTGGAGGTCGTCGCGATAGAGCGTGATGTCGAGTGCGCCCTGAGGGACGGTGGCTTTCTCGCGCTCTGCGATCAACGCGACGATGCGGGCGGCCAACTGAACGCCGCGGCGCTGGATGCCGACGATGACGAGACCGTCGGTGCCGTTGTTCAACTCGACGATTTCATCCGCCATCCGGCGGAGGGTACGGTCGAGGGCGCGGGCGTCGAGAACGGTGCGGGCCGCCGCGGCTGCGGCTGAAGTTGAGCTCTGTTGCTGGCCCGGCGGGGGTGGCGCCATCGACCAATGAATATGAGAGAGGGAGCCCGTGAATTGAAGTCGTGGGTGACCGATCCCCGCCGGGCGCGGCGGGATGGTGCGTCGCGTAAGAGAACGACGCCGCAGAAAACTCGGGAACGAGTAATGTGGCGGTCCGACCCATCGTGTGTCGGCGACGCTTTCGGGTCGGAGATCTCGGGAGCTGCTCGGGCCAGGTATCTCCTTAGAGGTCACAATCGATGCGTGCTATCGTTCTTGCCCGGCGCGCCGTAGTCCTTAGCACGGCCGCGGCTCTCGTTTCCGCATGTGATGACGCTCCGCTGACGCCACGTTCACAGAATATTTCTGTTGATAGCATTTCCAATTCAGGGTCAGAGGCGCGTTCGCGCCTGCACCGACGAAACAGCCAAGAATGGATAGGTCAGTCTCACAATCGCGCTCTCGACGACTTTAGGAAATCGCTGACTAACCCTGAGACGATGTCCGGCAGATTCTGCGACCACATCATTCGGTTTGCAGCAAGTAGTGAGCGCATTCCCAGTGGTCGACCGAGGAGCGATTCCCTGAGCCAGATCAGAGTCACGGCGAGCGTTGTCTCCCTCTCCCCATTCTGTGCGTCGAAAGTCTCCGCGCGCGCGCTGATCACTAGCCCGTTATCCACCCCTGGCGCGTCCCTCGGCATAAACGCCGTTCAGGCTTACGATCTTATCGCTCAAATCGACGCAGCCATCGACGCGGCGAGCAACTCTTATGAGTTAGCGTGGCAGCTCAACGCGATACTCGATCAAGCGCAATCGCTGGACGAGTTTGGGCGACTGTTGATTAGCGCTACGGTAAGCGTCGCCCAAAACTCATTTGAGTATTGGGAATCGAATTACCCTGCGGTCGCGCAGGAGGTCGCCGCCTCGTGTGAATTACAGGTTCGCGATTCCTCCTTCGGCGATTCCACCAGCCCTTGCTTCGACAACATCTACGGCGCTGCCTACTTGAAAATGGGCGGCGCGGGGAGGTTGGACGTGGCCTTTGACGAAGGCGACGGTGTCAGGGACGGTGTCAAGGCCATTGTAAAAGCAGACGCAGGAGGGGCATTCGCTGGAGCGTTTAACGGCTTTCTCAACGGAATGGCTCTGGCAGGCCCTGTCGGAGCGTTTGATGGTGCGATGCTTGGCGCCCTTGGAGGCGGTGCTGGCGCATCAATAGTGGTCGCCGGTGGCCTGGCTGCCAGGGAATGGTGCAGAATAATGCACTGTGGTGGGAAAAAGTGACATCGTCAGATGCGTAAGTGGTCCCGCCAGCATCCCATCGCATTTCGGTCGCTCATTTCATTGACGACGATGGCTGCAATGATATTCGTCGTCGCGGTAACCGATGGCAACATTCCTGAGCACGTGCTGGCGATTTTCGGAGCAGGGACTGGAATGTTCGTAGCGGTCATGCTCA
>Ga0070696_100001492_pt1 | contig 15339 bp, 12 predicted proteins | sample KBSK1253metaG_FD_65474 | JGI IMG/M metagenome (GOLD analysis project Ga0070696, IMG submission 65474) | Corn, switchgrass and miscanthus rhizosphere microbial communities from Kellogg Biological Station, Michigan, USA - KBS K1-25-3 metaG | ecosystem: Host-associated > Plants > Roots >... | reverse complement strand
CGCGAGCGCCGATCAGTTGGCGCAATCCCTACGGCACGCTCTCGTCGCCGATCGTCCGACCCTGATCGAAGTTCGACAGGACAGCCCGTGGCTCAGGCCATAGCTGGCGGCGGGATCTACGCGAGCGCGAGCCTCCCAGGGTACTCGCGAGCGATGCGCCGGGCTCAGCCCGGATACAGCGCGCGGGGACGCCGCAACGGGTTCTGGTCGTTGATCTCGTCGCGTGGCCGGTAGGGCGCCTCGAGGAAGTCCCTGTCCCCGGCATCGAGCCGCATCCCCAGCGCCTCCACGGCGACGTCGAGGTGCGCCGTCTTCGCAGCACCCACGATCGGAACGTTGTGGTTGGGGCTGCCCGCAACCCAGGCCATCGCGACGTGTGCCATGCTCACGCCCCGGCGCGCGGCCACCTCCCGCAGGCGGCGTGCGATCTCGCGATCGATGTCGTCGCCGAAGTATTCCTGGTAGACGTCATGGGCCGCACGCGCGGTCCGCTCGTCGCGTGCGAGGAAGCCGCGCGCGAGGGGACTGAAGGTCGTGACGGCGATGCCCTGGTCCCGGCAGTAGGGGAGCATCTCCCGCTCTTCCTCACGGTAGAGCGCGTTGTACTGGCACTGCATGTTGACGAATGGCGTCCAGCCGTTCATAGCCGCCACGTGGTTCATCTTCGCGAACTGCCAGGCATACATCGTGGAGGCGCCGAGGTAGCGCACCTTGCCGGCGCGGACCGTGTCGTGCAGCGCCTCCATCGTTTCCTCGACGGGCGTGTCGGCATCGAAGGCATGGATCACGTAGAGGTCGACGTAGTCGGTACCCATCCGCGCCAGCGATCGGTCGATCGCGGTCGCGATATGCTTGCGTGACAGGCCACGGTCGTTCGGGTCGTCGCTCATAGGGTAGTAGACCTTGGTTGCCAGCACCAGGCGCTCGCGTGCGCTCATCCTGAGCAGGTTCTGGCCGACGACCTCCTCGTTGCGGCCGTTGGAATACCAGTCGGCCATGTCGAAGAAGGTGATGCCGAGGTCGAGGGCGCGCCGCAGGATGGGAATCGAATCGCCCTCGTCGAGCACCCAGCGCTTCCAGGCGGAGCTGCCCATCGACATCGTGCCGAGGCATAGCTGCGACACCTTGAGACCTGTCTGCCCGAACCGGATGTAATCCATGCGAGCTTCACTCCGCCGTGTGGCTTGATTCTGTGACGATTTTGCATTCTGGCACGGGTCCGGTGACCCGGCGGATAGGAAGGATAACCGATCCTTCTGATCGGGCCGCTACTCATGGCCCCGTGCGTCCCGGGTCGGACATTGCGTACTGCGCAAGATTCTTCCCTACCAGTTAAATCTATGGTAACTACTGCTTCTATGGATCGATCGGGTCGGTGGGAGTAAAAAGGACCACAGTCGCCACTTTAAAAAAACGCACTGCGACATGGTTCCAAAAGTAGACAGGGAGACACCATGTATTTGCACTCGAAGTTGTCTTACGCGATCGCCGCCATTCTGGGAGGCGGTGCTCTCGGTAATGCATATTCTGCCAACTCGGCGGACGCGAGTTCGGCCAGTGATCAAATTCAAGAAATTATCGTGACCGCACAGCGGCGCACGGAAAACGTACAAAACGTACCGATCGCGATCCAGGCGCTCACCGGCGAAACCCTGGCACAATTGAACGCGACGACATTCGATGATGTCATCAGATATCTTCCCAACGTGACCGCGCCGACCGCAGGTCCCGGCCAAGCCCAAATTTTCATGCGAGGTCTGAGTGCCGGAGACAACGGTACCCAATCCGGGGGTTCGATCAACGGGTTTCCAAACGTCGCCATTTATCTCGACGACCAGTCGGGCCAACTGCCGGGGCGCAACCTCGATGTGTACGCGGCGGACCTGGAACGCGTCGAGGTCCTTGAAGGGCCCCAGGGAACCTTGTTCGGAGCCGGCGCTCAGGCGGGAGTCATTCGCTATATCACCAACAAGCCGAAGATCAACGTGACGGAGGGTAACGTCACCGCCGGTTACGGCACGACCGCCGGAGGCGACCCCAATAGCGATCTGAGCGCAGTCCTCAATCTGCCGCTGATTGCGGATACGCTCGCGGTTCGGGGCGTCATTTACAACGACCGGCGGGGCGGCTACATCAACAACGTGCCGGCCACTTTCACTCGCAAGGCGAGCGATCTTGGCATCGGCAATGCTCATTATCCGACGGGCTGCGGGCCAACCACTACCCCCTGCCAGGTCCCCCCGGACAGCGAGGTCATCAATAACTACGGCATTGCGGCAAGGGCGATAAACCCGGTCACCTATCAAGGGATTCGCGCGTCGGCTCTTTGGGACATCAATGCTGATTGGAATGCGCTTGTTACTCAGAGCTACCAGAGCATCGACGCCCAAGGGGTGTTTTACCAGATGCCTAATTCCTCGGACGGTGCGCCGCTGCCCAAGCAATCGGTCACGCTGTTCAACGATTCATTCAACAAGGACAAGTTCGAAAATACCTCCTTGACGATCAATGGACGGCTCGGCGACCTCAAAGCGGTGTATACGGGAGCGTATCTCGTGCGCAACGTGAGCCAGGTACAGGACTACACGAATTATGCGCGCGGTGTGTATGCGGACTACTACCAATGCCATGGCGCCGAACCGGCGAATGGATTGGCTTCGAAGTGCTATTCGCCGAGCACCACATGGAACGAGACCGAACACAATTCGCATCAGAGCCATGAGTTTCGGCTCAGCACCCCCGACGATTGGCGATTTCGCGGCATCGTCGGCGCCTTTTGGGAACAGCTGAAGATTGAAGACCAGCTGAACTGGCTCTATAAGACCTTGCCGGCCTGTACCACCACCGTTACCGTGGGGTGTTTGACCAATATTGGGCCCGCTCCGGGTACGACCGTATCGAATCCCGCTACGCGCAACGACAATACCGCATTTTTCAATGACGTTCACCGTGGATACAAGCAGCTGGCGTTTTTCACGTCGTTGGATTTCGACATCATCCCCAAAGTGTTGACGGTAACGGCCGGTACTCGCTATTACCATTTTGACAATACCGAGAAAGGTGCCGTCACCGGCAGCTTCTTCTGTTACGAGGCGGGTCCGGCCCCCTGCCTGAACTACGCCACCAACGTCGACGCTGAAAACCTGCATACGAAATACAGGGGCTTCAAGAGCCGCGCCAATCTGACGTGGCACATCCTGCCGGATGCGCTGGTTTACTATACGTGGTCCCAGGGTTTCCGCGCCGGTGCTTTCAACCGGAATTTTGCCTGCTACATCCCGGACGCCAAGGGCGTCGCGCTGTACTGCTCGCCGCTATCGTTCACTTCCGACAATCTGACCAATAATGAACTTGGCTGGAAAACCGAATTCTTCGATCACCGCCTGCAGTGGAACGGAGCGGTTTATCAAGAAGACTGGAACAACGTGCAGGTCAACTTTTTTGACCCGGGAGTGCTCGGTAACGTCGGCTTCGGCACGAATGGGCCGAATTACCGGGTTCGCGGTGTGGAGACTTCCTTTGTTGCCGTGATCACCCAGGGCCTGACGGCGCAGGGAGGTGCTTCCTGGAACAGCAGCAAACAGACCAACTCGCCTTACCTGATCGCCAACAATCCCGCGCTGCTGTCGGACCCGGCGACCAAGGCAGAATACGGACAGCCCATCCTCAGCGTTCAGAATCCGTACGGCCCCCCCGGCAGCCCCAGCGCCAATTCGCCGCCGCTGCAGTTCAATTTGCGTTTGCGGTACGAGTGGAAGGTGAACTCTTACAATGCCTTCGCACAAGCCGGCGTCACGCATACCGGCCATTCTTTCACCCAGTCCGGCAGTAACCCCGCGCTCTCCGCCGGTTCGAACGTGAGCACGACGAACCTCCGGTTTGAAAATCCCGCGTTCTCACAATACGACGCGTCATTCGGCATCGCGAAGGATGCGTGGACGACGGAGTTCTATGCCCAAAACCTGACGAATGTAATCGAGAGCGTGTACACCTCGAGCACGCAGTTCGTCCCGGCGGAGGTCATCACCAGGCCACGGGTGCTAGGGCTCAAGTTCACCTATAAATTCTTCTGATCTTTCTGCGGCGCGTGATGCTCGATCCAGTGCTGCGCGATCGCCGCGCGATTGCAGAGCCAAACGGCGTCGTGTCGCCGGATGTGGTCGAGCGTGCGCGCCAAGGCGCCGATGCGCCCCGGGCGACCGATGATCCGACCATGCAAACTGATTGTCATCATGCGCGGCTGGCCTTCCGCACCCTTGCGGTACAACCAATCGAATGCATCACGGCAATAGATGAAGAAGTCCTCACCGGTGTTGAAGTCACCGCCGCGCTGCAAGCGGCTGTCATTGGCGTCGAAGGTATGGGGAATCACGAGATGGGGAAGGCCTGAGATCCGTGTCCAATAGGGTAAATCATCGTTGTATGCATCACTGTCATACAAAAAGCCGCCGATTTCCACCACCAGTCGACGAGTGTTGGGGCTTGGCCGACCGGTGTACCAGCCCAGCGGACGTCGGCCGATCATGCGCGTGATGATCTCTATGTTGCGCAACATGTCCGTGCGCTCTACGCCCTCGGGAACGAACTGGTAGTCGATCCAGCGCTGGCCGTGACAGGCAACCTCAAAGCCGCAGTTCGCGATTGCCGCTGCAGCCTCTGGGTTGCGCTCCAACGCCATTCCGACGGCATTGATCGTGGCGTCGACACCATATTCCCGCAGCAGTCGCATGATTTCCCAGAATCCAACGCGGCTGCCATACTCAAAATTGGATTCGACATTGAGGTTGCGGGCGTTCTGCAGGGGCTCAGCGCCAACGTCGGTCAACACTGATTCGGAATGTGCGTCGCCGTGCAGCACACAGTACTCGCCGCCTTCCTCATAGTTCAATACGACCGAGACGGCGATCCGGGCATCCTGCGGCCAGCGAGGGTGTGGCGGATGAGAACCGTAGCCAATGAGATCACGGGGGTAGAGTTCGGAGGAATTCATTACTTTCGATTCCTGAATTGATCAACTATTCGAGCGACGTTCGGCTACGATCCAATCCATGTAGGCGTGCAGCGCCTCGCGCGTGGGCCGCGGCTTCCAACCGGTTTCGGCCGTGATGCGCGAAATATCGTAGGCGCCCCACATGCCGTCCGTGAGGGTTGCATCCTGCAGGAGGTCGGCTTCGTCGGACTCGGTGATCTCGGCATGAAAGCCCGGCACCCGTTCTGCCACCCAATCTATCAAGTCGCTTATCGTCGCCGTCGCACCGGCAGCCAAGTTATACGTGCTGTAGCGCAGTTTCGGTGCGCGCAACAGGGAGACGATGCCGGAGGCGACGTCTTCCACATGGATGTAATCTCCGACCGCATCCAGTGTATTCACGCGCACGCGCTTCACACCGCCGAGCGCCATATGGGCGAGTCGGTTGGGAACGTGTCGGAAATCCCGGCTTGCCGTCACACGGTCCATCGTTCCGTAAACCGACGAGGGACGCACCGATGCGGTCGACAATCCGAACAAATCCCCATAGCGTTCCGTGATCAGCTCCGACGCCAACTTCGAGATGCCGTAGAGCCGACGCGGCATGACATAGCCATCTTCCGGCAGCGGTTCGCCCGGCCGGTCGGGACCGTGATGTTTGTAAACCGCGCCGGAACTCACGTAGATGAACCTTTGGAGTCCAGGCAGCGTGCGCGCCCAATCGAGCACGGCTACCGTCCCCATTACGTTGACGTCGATGATCCGACCGGGATTTTCCCCTTCCGGTTCTCGCTTCGCTTCGGCCGCCGTGCCCCGTGACAACGGCGTTACGGTTGCGCCGTGAACGATGTGAGTGATCTCGCCGCCGGCCACGGCGTCGCGCCACAAATCAGGTCGTGTCACGTCCGCGACCACGATCTTCATGCGATCCATCACCGGAGCGAAATAACGCGAAGCCGCCGCATCCAGCGGAGAGGAGTCAAGCACCACCAGGTGCGCTTGGCGGTCGACGTCCAGCCAATGGCGCCCCAGCACACTCATCACGAAGCCCGTCGCGCCCGTTACCAACAATGTCATGACAGTTCCTTGGGATGGTGGGGGTCAGAAGGGGAAACGTAACAGCAGGTCAATCAAAGCCCGCGTCGCGACCGCGAAGTCATCCAGCGCCATTGCCTCATCCGGATTGTGGCTGCCGTTCTCGTTGCGTACGAATATCATGCCGGTCGGAATTCCCTGCTGCGCAAATACGGCCGCGTCGTGACCGGCACCGCTGGGCATTTCAAACGGGTGATCGAGAACGCTCATCAGACTCTTACGCAGTCGATTGTCCATTATGGCGGGAGGAGAGTCACTGGTGGTACCGAGATCGAAGGCGACGCGATACGCATCGCCGATTTGGGCCGCCGCCCGCCGCGCCTCGGCCGCGACCGCATTCATCGTGGCATCGGACACGCTGCGCACATCGAGAACGAAACGTGTCTCACCGGCGATTCTGCTGGGTCCGTGCATGGCGGGATCGGTGAACAACTCTCCGGAGGTGACGACGAGATCGGCGCCAGCGTCCTCCTGCTGAAGCCAGATGGTCTCCAGATGGTGTAAGAGCGCCACGGTCGCGGCCACCGCATCATGGCGATGCGGACGGTTGACCGCACCGGAATGAGCGTACTGGCCGATACAGCGCGCGTTACGAAATCGTTTGCAGCCTCGAACGCCCGTCACGACGGCGGCGGGTAGTCCCTCGGCGACCAGAGTCGGACCCTGCTCGATGTGCAGCTCCAAGTAGGCGAGGATCTGCGATGGATCGAGAAGACGCCGCCGCTCGCGAATCGCCTGCGGGTCGAAACCGCGCTCGATCAACGTGGATTCGAGACTACACCCGTTGTCCGATCGCGGTATCGAGAGGCACGCCGGGTCGAGTAGTCCGAATGCACCGCCGCTGCCAAGGTACGCGATGTCGAACCAAGCGGATTCCTCGGCGCGAATTCCCATCACCGAGATATCGCAGCGCGGTTCGACGCCTGCCCCCTTAAGCGCAGCCACCGCGCAGAGGCCGGCCACCACGCCCGCAGCACCGTCGTAGTTGCCGCCCTGAGGCACGCTGTCGAGATGGGAACCGATGATGATGCGTTGAGCGCTCCGGTCGCGTCCCGGCAGTGTCATCGTCAGGTTACCGATGGCATCGAGCGAAACCTCGAGACCGATCGTCTCAGCCGCCGACCGCATGATGTCATGTGCGGCCTGCTCTCCCGCACCATAGCTGTCGCGTACGATCCCCCGCCCGCGGCGGGTCGCATCACTCAGCCTGTCGAACAGCGACGCGGCCAACTCGATATCGGGTTCAACTAAGTTAGGAATCGGGCGCCCTCCATCGTGCGGCACCATGTAATGTATGCGGACGACCCTCAGCCTGCCAGCCAACCGCCGTCCACCACGAGATTCGAGCCCGTGATGAATGTCGCGCGATCGCTGGCAAGAAACACCGCGGCGTTGGCAATGTCCTGGGGGTGGCCGAATCGCGGCCACGGCGTGCGCCGACGCGCGTAGTCGAGAAGCGTCGGGTCCATCGCCAAGCCGGGCTTGCCCGTCACGATCTTGCCCGGCGAAATGCAATTGCAGACGATGAGTTCCTTCGCATAGTCCACCGCGATCTGCCTCGTCAGGTAGATCGCTCCTGCTTTGCTTACCCCGTAAGGCGTGTCGCGAGGTGCGCACACGATGCCATGCTGTGATCCCAGGTTGATCACACGTCCCCGCACCTCCTGCCGGGGCTCCTGAGTGATCATCTGCTGGATGGCCCGCTTGCAGCCGTTGAACATGCCCCCCAGGTTGACTGCCATGATCCGCTCCCACTGCGCCACAGTGGTTTCGAGCAACGGCGTACTCGAATAGGTCGCGGCATTGTTCACCATGACGTCGAGTCGACCGTGACGCGAAACGGTCTTCGCGATCAACGAGTCGATATCCTCCCAGCGCCCAACATCAACGCTCTCGAAAGACGCTTCGCCGCCGGCTCGGATGATGAGATCGGCGGTCGGCTCGCCACCTTCGAGCGGCTCGGTTGTGACATCGGCAATGACGACAGTGGCGCCTTCGGCTGCAAAACTGGCGGCGATTGCGCGACCAATTCCAGAGCTTGCACCTGTGACGACGGCGGTCTTTCCGGCGAGTAATCTGGACATCGGCGAAAGCCCTCCTTAAGAGTCGACCGTCAATTGTTTGGAATCGAGTAGATCTTGCCGTGATAGGGCGGCTTGTCGAGCTGATCGAGCGCCGTTACGTAGACGGTCTTTTCGTCGGGGCTGAATGCCAAGTTAGGCACGCCCGGCGACGGGAGTGTGAGCTTGCGAAGCAGCTGTCCGCCGGCATTGACCACGAAGATGGTACCGGCCAGGGGAGCATGCACGTCGCGTGGATTTTGGCCGATATAAATCTGCCCCTTCGAATCGATCTTGACGCCGTCCGGGTAGATATGACCGACATTATTGGTGAGATCGTCGAGGTTCAGGAATACGCGCCGATCTGACAGCGACGCACCCGCTCCGATCTTGAACTGGAGCAGCCGGTGCCCCTCGGTCTCCACGACGTACAGAATCTTGCCGTCATTCGAGACGGCGATACCGTTGGCGCTATGCACGTCGCCGGCCTCCTGCGCGATCGTCCCCTCTGCCGCGAGGTAGAAGACCTTGCCATTGATCACGGGGCCCGGATCTCCCGAGGTCGTGAAGTACATGCCGCCGCGACCGTCAGGCGCAAAGTCGTTCGGGCCGACAAACGGGTTGCCGTCCTTATCGTGCGTGTACGCCGGGAGATTCTTTCCGTCGGCCGACATGCGGCCAATCGTGCCGTTGTCGTAGCAGCTCGTGACGAGATCGCCCCGAACCGTGGGAGCGACGGCGGACGGCCCGCAGCCTTTCTGCGACCAGAATATCGCGTTCTTCCTGCCGTCCCAGGTAGTCACCGTATTGCGATCATACTCAACGTAATACAACTTGTCGTGATACCAGACCGGGCCTTCGGGAAAGTGCGCGTCGTCGTTCAACACCCGGACATCGTCCGCATGAGCGACGCATGCGATGGTGGCGGCAAAGACAACGCTGAGTAGATTGTTTTTCACTAAAAATCCCCCTCCAGTGTGATCACGCGGCCGTAGAAGAAGTTCTCTCCGGACGCGCAGCGCATTCAAGCGGGCCTCATGCCGTCGTGTAGCCGATGGCGCGCGTTTGATCGCCTACGACCGTCCTCGCGGCCAACCAAAAATGCCAAGTCGCCCAGAATCCCGTCGGTGCAAGCACCAACAACGCCAACCGCAGTGATGCGGCGTCGGCTCCGTGGCCATGGCCATGGGCGAACCAGTCGCTCATGATCCCGACAACCTGCGGCGCGACGATCAGATTAAACACGTTTCCGACGAGGACCGACCACGCGGTAAATATGGAGCGCATGTTGCTCGGCGCCAGGTTCAGCACCAATGCCATGCAGGGCCCGATGAAGAAATAAATGGCGGGAATATAGATCCAGAACATCAACTTCGTCACCCACAAAGATTGCGTCCAGTACGCCAAAAACGACGGAATGGTCGCGAATCCGATGATTGTCGCCAGGATCCAAAGAACGCGCCGCGGACTCACCATGGAGGGGCGTGCCATCAGCCAGGCCGTGCCGGCCGTCGCGAGTATTCCACCCACCAAGTGAACATTACCCGTAACCGCGCCTGCTTGGGCGACGTTGAGATTGTAGGTACGCATGAGAAAAGTCGGCGTCCACCAGGCCAGACCCCACCCCCAAAGACTACACACGCCGCTGGCCATGATCACATGGAACGCGGCCTTTTGGCGCCACAGAAAGCGCAGGGACTCCATGAGCGAAGGCTTGCCCTCACCCCCGATCGCATCCAAGCGCCCCCGCTTGGGTTCGCGTATCGTCAAGAAGACGAGTACACCCAGTAGCAAACCGGGCGCCCCGAGAGCAAAAAACGCCGCGCGCCACCCGAATGCCTGAGCGACAGCTCCGGCCAAATCAGCACCCATCCACGCGCCGATCGGTGCCCCCAGAGCCAGTACGGACAACGCCATGGGCCGCCGTTCCGCGGGAAAACAGTCCGACACGATTGACGTCGAGGGCGGAGTCGCGCCGGCTTCACCCACGCCCACACCAATGCGCCCCAGCAGGAGCTGCCAGTAACTCTGCGACAGACCGCAAAACACCGTGAATCCGGACCAAATAATCAGCGCCGCCGCCACGATGTTCCGCCGATTCGAGCGGTCGGCGAGCCAGGCGATGGGAATTCCAAAGACCACATAGAACAAGGCGAGCGGAACACCTGTCAGAAACGCCGCGCCTGCATCCGTTAGGCGCAGTTCGAGGCGGATCGGCTCAAACACTGTGGTCACAACATACCGGGCGGCAATATTGATCGAATAAACCATGCACATCACAATCAGGACGTACCAGCGCTCAGCGACCGACGGCGCGGCAGATCGCGGTATGGTAATGGCGTTGACGCTCAAGTTATCTCCCCATCGGTTAGAAGGTTCTGCCGACTCTCATGAGAGATCGATAAGTCGCGATTTCGAGCCGGTGACGTCACGTGCTTGAGCCAGCCTCACAATTGGGGGTTGCCTCGGTTTCAGCATGTCAGTTTGCACCGTCCAGCGGCATCGTGGCTAGAGTCCGTCTCTACTATTTTGACAACTCGATCATTTTGACGCGTCTCGCCAATTACAAAATTCGCCAGCGGCAGGGTAGAGTGACTCGGAGCCTCGACCTCGTGTTGCGCGCCCGCATGTCGTCGGCAAAAACTTCGCTTCTTGAACTCGATGTGGTAATCACTTAGGGCGACGTTTGGAGAACATTGCATGGATCTGGGACTTGAAAAGCGCCGCGCTCTTGTAACAGGAGCCTCCCGTGGGTTAGGTCGGGCGATCGCTTTGGCTCTAGCGGACGAAGGCGCAGATGTCGTTGCGGTGGCACGCAATCTTGACCGGCTGGGTGAGCTCGCAACTTCGTCCGTGGCAGGCAGAGGAAAAGTCACGGCGCGCGTCTGCGACCTCGCCGATGCGTCCGCCATCGACGGTCTGAGCAATGTATTGGGGCAAACAGAAGTGCTGATTCTCAACACCGGCGGGCCGCCGCCGGGCCGGGCCGACGAAATATCCGATGCGACGTGGAGCAAACAATTCGAGGTCATGTTCTTGAGCGCGGTGCGGCTGGCGCGATTGGCGCTGCCCGGTATGCGCGAGCGAGGCTTTGGTCGGATCATCGCTGTCGTTTCATCAGGCGTGATACAGCCAATCCCCAATCTCGGCATATCAAATGCAATCCGCTCAGCACTGGTCGGTTGGGCGAAGACTCTGGCGGGCGAGGTCGCAAGCCAAGGTATCACCGTGAACTGTCTTGCACCCGGACGCATCGCCACAGATCGGGTCGCCGAACTGGATCAAGGACGCGCACAACGCGAAGGGATCAGCCTCGACGAGGTTGAGCGGCAGTCTCGGTTAGGGATCCCCGCGGGACGCTACGGCGATGTTGCCGAGTTCGCCTCCGTCGCAACGTTTCTGGCGAGCTCACGCTCTTCTTATTTAACCGGCGACATCATCCGCGTGGATGGCGGCATGATCCGTAGCGTTTAAAGTACTCGAAACTCGAGATTACCCGTAGACGCGGTTCGAGAAAGATAACCCTGCGCTGACAAATCGAGTCGGGAAAATGTCCTCGCGCCCGCGGAACAGCGCGCGGAACAGCCTCACCTTGTCGGTTGAAGCGCTACTGGGCGCAGCCACTTCGAACGTAATGGTAGGATCACGGGAGCGGGAGCGCGGTAAGGTGCTTGAGACCCTGGGCTTCGACGCGTTACATATTGCTTGCGCGGGGGGATATGCAGACTGGGCGCCGCGCCCATTGGGATGCAGATCTACTTCGCCAGCTTCTTGCGCAGTAATAGCAATTCACGCCGCCGCGCCGGGCTGGTCTCGGGATAGCTCAATTTGAGCGCTTCGACGGTGTCGAGCACGATGCGGGACACGATCAGCCGCGTGTTCATCTTGTCGTCGGCGGGTACCACATACCAAGGCGCGTGCTTGGTGCTGGTGGCGCTCAGGCATCTCTCGTAGGCCTTCATATAGTGCTTCCAGAACTGCCGCTCCTCGATGTCCGCGGCGCTGAATTTCCAGTTCTTTTGCGGCTTGTCGATGCGGTCGATGAAACGCCTGCGCTGCTCTTCCTTGGACAGATGAAGGAAGAACTTGACGATCCGGGTGCCGTTGCGGTCCAAGTGCCGCTCCAGATCCACGATCGAACGATACCGGCCGCGCCACAGAGTCTTTTCGTCCAGCAGCGTGTCCGGTACGTTCTGGCTGCGCAGGATCTCGGGATGCACCCGGACGATCAGCACCTCCTCGTAGTAGGAGCGGTTGAATATGCCGATGCGGCCGCGCTCGGGCAGGTCGCGCGTGGTGCGCCACAGAAAATCATGTTTCAGTTCCTCGGGGCTGGGATGCTTGAAGCTGAACACCTGGCAGCCCTGCGGGTTGACGCCCGACATGACGTGCGCGATGGCGCCGTCTTTGCCGGCCGCGTCCATGGCCTGAAAAATCAACAGCACGGCATACCGGTCCGACGCGTATAGCAGCTCCTGTTGCTCGCTCAGAGCCTTGACGTGCATGCCCAGCAGATCTTGGTATTCCTCGTCCGTCGCATACACGGGATCGACCTTGGTCGGCCATTTTTTGAGATCGACCTGATCGCCTTCCCGCACCCGAAAGTCACTTGATTTGATTTGCATCGGCGTCCTTCAAAAATTCCCGCTATGTATCAACGTAATCGTTTATTCACGGCAACTCCCGTATTATGCCCGGGGAGCCCACGCCGGGTCGCCGGAGTTCCTTAAGAATTGCTCGACTCGATATCACCGCCCGATGCGCGGCAAACACGCCGCATCCTGCTGGCCAGCTTGATCGGCACGACCATCGAATTTTTTGACTTCTACGTTTACGCCATGGCCGCGGTGCTGGTGTTCCCCAAATTGTTCTTTCCCAAAGGGGATCCGGCCACGGCGCTGTTCGAATCCTTGGCGACATTCGCGCTGGCGTTCTTTGCACGCCCCGTGGGATCGGCCTTGTTCGGGCACTTCGGCGATCGAATCGGACGCAAGGCGACCCTGGTCATCGCCTTGCTGACCATGGGGATTTCGACCGTGTGTATCGGCTTGCTGCCGACCTATGCGACCATCGGTGCGCTTGCGGGCGGACTGCTGGCGCTGTGCAGATTGGGGCAGGGATTGGGTTTGGGCGGCGAATGGGGCGGGGCCGTGCTGCTGGCGACGGAAAATGCACCGCCGGGCAGGCAGGCCTGGTACGGCTGCTTTCCGCAACTGGGCGCGCCGCTGGGATTCGTGTGTTCATCCGTCGTGTTTCTGCTGATGAGCAACGGCCTGGACGAGCGGCAGATATTCAGCTGGGGTTGGCGCGTGCCGTTCTTGGCGAGCGCCGTGTTGGTATTGCTGGGACTGTACGTACGGCTGCAGCTGGTGGAAACGCCCGCGTTCGAGCGCAGCCTTGCACAAGGCGAGCGGGTGCGGGTGCCGTTCTTCGTCGTGTTCGCGAAGTACCCGCGGGAACTCGTCCTGGGAACCGTCGCATCGATTACCACCTTCCTGGTATTTTATCTGATGACGGTGTTCGCCCTGGGGTGGGCCACGAGGGCGCTTGGGTTCGGCCGCCAGCAATTCTTGATTCTGCAAGCGATCGCCGTACTCTTTTTTGGTTTGACGATACCGTTCTCCGCCATCATCGCCGATCGCATCAGCGAGCGCCTGATGCTCATCATTGCCACGGTGCTCATCATCGCCTTCGGCTTCTCCTTCGAGTCGCTGTTCCACGCTCACAGTGCAGTGAGCGTGTTCGTGTTCATGGTGCTCGGCTTTTCACTGAGCGGCCTGTCATACGGTCCGCTGGGCAGCGCTCTCGCCAAACTGTTTCCAACCGCCGTGCGCTACACGGGCACATCGCTCAGCTTCAATCTCGCCGGCATTCTGGGCGCCTCGCTCGCGCCCTCGATCGCCACCGCGCTGGCGGCGCACTATGGTGTGGCCTATGTCGGGTACTACCTGTCGGCGGCCGGGCTCATTACATTGACCGCATTACTCCTGATCAAGGACCGGAAAAAAGGCGCGGCCGAGGCTACTTGGGTTGCGCAATCAGGATGACAAAACTTCCGGGAACGATGCTGGGCCGCGGATGCGGCTGTTCCTGGGTCGGCGGCGGCGCGGGCCCCAATTTCGCGGCGGCCAGGTAAATTCTGTGGGTGGCCGTGTCGAGCGCCATGGTGCGGGCGCTCACTTGCGTCGTCACCGTCGCCACGACCCGATATTCGTCCGGCGTGTCCTGATGAATCACGGTCAACGTGCCGTCCCTGCCGTTCGAGCTGAACACCAACCCAAGGTCGGGATCGAACGCCGCCGCATCCGGTCCCCTGCCGATCGCCACTCGCGCGACTTGTTTGCCGGAAACCGAATCGGTCACCGCCATGACCTGGTTCTCGCAAACCGAGAACAATCGGTGGTGGCCTGAGTCTATGCCGAGACCGGTGGGGTTCGCGCAGCCCGGCAGAGACCAGGTCCCTTTCACCGTCAGCGACTTGGCGTCCACCGCGACGAGTTTGCCCTGATCGGTTTCGATATTGACGAAGATGGTGCCGGCGGCGTCCGTGGCCATGAATTCAGGCGGCCCCGGAAGCGGCACGGTCGCCACGACCTGCAGTGCGCCCGCATCGATCACCGAAAGATCGTTCGTTTCGCCGTTGGCGGTAATGATGTGATCGTACCGCGGCTCGTACAGGATGGCGTCCGGTTTCCTGCCCGACACCGGCAGCTCCCGAATCACCCGCAGCGTGTCGAGTTCGAATACCGACACCGTGTTGGCCCGGCCATTGCTGGTGAAGCCCCGCTTCAACGCGGGCGCGAACGCGATGCCATGAACACCCTCAGTGCGTGCAATGGTCCCCGCCAGTCTGCCGTTACCTGTTTCTACCACGTCGACGCGGTCGCCGCGGCTGACGAACAGTCTTGCGCCGCTCGCCTCCAACGCCAGATAGTCCCAGCCGCCGCCGTCGCGCAGCGGCCAACTTCCGGCCACGGTGTAGACGGGCGGCGGAAGCGGCGACGTGCCGATTGCCGGCGCCGTGTCAGCGGTGCTCTGCAGCACCGGATACACGGCGAAAAGGCACGCGACAAAGAGCAGGTTCCGCGACATTGCAAATCCTCGCCGTCCAACGAACGGCCAGTTTACGCGCAGTGGTTGAGATAAAAAAAGCGGGCGGGCGGCTCGGACCCGGCAGTTGGGCAACGCTGTAATTTCTACAAATGCCCCTTCGAC
>Ga0070696_100001491_pt1 | contig 15341 bp, 15 predicted proteins | sample KBSK1253metaG_FD_65474 | JGI IMG/M metagenome (GOLD analysis project Ga0070696, IMG submission 65474) | Corn, switchgrass and miscanthus rhizosphere microbial communities from Kellogg Biological Station, Michigan, USA - KBS K1-25-3 metaG | ecosystem: Host-associated > Plants > Roots >... | reverse complement strand
GCGGGATTCGAGGTGATCCTGGTGGAGACCGTGGGTGTCGGCCAGTCCGAGGTGACGGTTGCCAACATGGTCGATACGTTCGTGTTCCTGACGCTGGCGCGCACCGGCGACCAGCTGCAGGGCATCAAAAAAGGAGTGCTTGAACTCGCCGACATTGTCGTGGTGAACAAAGCCGACGGGGAACACGCCGTGGAGGCCAAAGCGGCTGCGCGGGAGCTGACTGGCGCGATGCGGCTGATTCATCCGCGCGAAACACTTTGGCGCCCTCCGGTTCTCACGATGAGCGCGCTCGAAGGCAGGGGCCTGGCCGAGCTGTGGGACACGGTGCTCAGGCACCGCCAGACGCTTACCGACGCAGGAGAGTTCGAGGCCCGCAGGCGCGCGCAGCAGGTGGACTGGACGTGGTCGATGGTCCGCGACACCGTGCTGGACCGGGTGCTGTCACATCCCGGCGTGCGCAAAATCCGCGCCGAGGTGGAACGCCAGGTGCGTGACGGCGAGCTGACGCCGGCACTTGCTGCGCAACAGCTCCTTGATGCTGCGAAGCAGCAGTGATGTAACTGTTTGGCAACACTTTGATAATTTGCCGGGGTTGCAGGTAAATTCAATAAATTGTGACGGGTGTCAATAACCGGGACCGCAGCGCAGCGCTCCCGCACGGCGTACAAGGCGCGGCAGACTCCCGCTTCGCCTGCACAGTGCGCGCCTTCTCCCAGCTGTTCCCCGGTCGGCGGTTCGGCGGGGGCGCGCTTGCCGTCTACATGCACGGCGAACCCGTCGTCGACGTCTGGACCGGGTACGCGGACCGACGCGGCACCGAGTACTGGACCGCCGACACCGGCGCGATGGTGTGGTCGGTGACCAAGGGCCTGGCGTCGACCGTCATCCACCGGCTGGCTGACCGTGGCCTGATCGATTACGACATCCCCGTCGCCGAATATTGGCCGGAGTTCGGCGCCAACGGCAAGGCCGACATCACCGTCCGCGAGGCGATGCGGCATCGCGCCGGGCTGTCTCAGCTCAACGGCGTGAGCAAGGCCGAACTGATGGATCACAAGGCGATGGAGTCCCGGCTCGCGGCGGCATCGGTGAACCGCATCTTGTATGGCAAGCCGGCGTATCACGCGCTGACCTACGGCTGGCTGATGTCAGGGCTTGCCCGCGCCGTCACCGGCAGGGGCATGCGCGACCTCATCCGGGAGGAGCTGGCCGAACCACTGAACACCGACGGGCTGCACCTCGGCCGTCCGCCGCTTGCTTCGCCGACGCGCGCCGCGGAGATCCTGGCGCCGCAGGGCGCGTTCAGCAACCCCGTGTTCAACTTCGTCGCACCGCGGGTCGCCGCGTTGCAGTACTCCGGGGTGTTCGGCTCGATGTACTTCCCGGGGATGAAGGCCGTCGTGCAGGGCGATACCCCGTTCCTCGACTCCGAAATACCAGCGGCGAACGGGGTGACCACGGCGCGCGGCCTGGCCAAGATGTACGCGGCGATCGCCAACGGCGGCCGCATCGACGGCACCCAGTTCCTCTCCAAGGAGCGGGTGGCCGGGCTCACCGGACGGCCCAGCCTCTATCCGGACCGAAACATCTTCGTGCCGTTGAGCTTCCACCTGGGCTATCACTCGCTGCCGTTCCCGCCTGGGCTCATGCCCGGTTTCGGGCACGCGGGCCTGGCCGGTTCGGTGGGTTGGGCGGATCCTGCGAGCGGGCTGTCGTTCGGGTTCGTGCACAACAGGCTGCTCACGCGAATGGTGCTCGACCAGGCGACGTTCGCCGGACTTCATGCGCTGATCCGCCGCGATGCAGCACAGGCCCGCAGGCGCGGTTATCAGACAATGCCGGCGTTCGGTGCTCCGTACGACGTGCCGAGGCCCGTGGCGGGCTGACGCGGCATCAACGACTGGCGCGGGTGAACCACTTGGTCTTGATGCGCCAGGACTGCGCGGAGGTCAGCGCGAATCCGGCGCCGCATCCACAGGCGAAGATCCACACCAGGGTGCCACCCTCGATCGTCTGCAACGGAGGCACGTACGCGGTGATGATTCGCACGATGCACGCCATGATGCCGCTGGCGGACGCGACGAGATAGACGTTGGCGATCTTCCGCGACCGCGGGTCCTTCCGGAGGATCAGCAGCGCGCGCGAACCGTAGCCCAGCAGATAGATGAGTATGCCGCAGAGCAGCAACCAGTAGAGAGCCAGCCAGAAGTCTGTAGGCACCTCGAAGAAGTCGGACCGGTACACGCGTGCGCCGTTGCCGATCGAGAACGTCACCAGCAGCAGCGGAATGCATAGCGTCGCGGGGCGCTCAACGTACTGTTTGAACGACACCTGCATGTGGTGGTCGTCGGCGAGCCGTCCGAGCGCGTTGTAGACCACCGCGGAGGCGGCGACGATATAGGCGTCGTGACCGATGTAGTCCTCGAGATTCCACATGCCGGTCAAGGCATGCAGCCAGTGGCCGAGCGTTTCCGAGGCCAGCGGGGACATGAGGATCACGGCGATACCCTGCAAAGCGATGTTCAGGGTGGCGGCGACCTCCCACCGACAGGACCACGTGACGCGCCGAATCCACAAACTCCAAGAGATACAGGCCAGAGTGATCGCTATCAGAGTTGCCAGAGCCATGGAAATCGCCTTAGTGCTAAAGCGCGTTTAGCAAAGTGTACGGCTTGTCGGGATTAAAGAGGAGGAGCGTCAGCTCGCGGCTTCAATTCGGACAACTTCGGCGGGCGCGTTGTCCGCTTCGTCTTAACCGCTTCCTGGACTGCCATCGCCGAGAACGGTGCCGATTCGATGTAGCTCCACACCTCTTGGCGACTCATCAAGCCGAATCGGATCTGCAGGTCGGGATAGCTGAGCGCGAATCTGTCGGCGACGCGCCGAAGCTCTTCGGCGTTTGGATAGTCGTCTTCTTTGATTCGCCGGTAATACGTACTGCTGGAGGTGGCCAGCGCATCGTAGATGTCCTTGGCATCGATCTCTCCGTCGAGGAGGTAGTCGAGCAACGCTTTGAGCTGTCTGCCGTTCTCATCGGTGCGGGGCATCCATAGAGGATAACCCTCATCCGGGGTTGGGCAGCAATCGTCGCAAATCAGAATTATTAGCCATTATTGACACGAGCGTCACAATTTTGGGAGGAGTCTCCCATTTCTGGGAAAGAGGTGTACGGTTAGCTGCATGGTGGCTCCGTATTTAGCTGATCAGAGCGGTGACTTGACGTATCCGGTCGACAAGCTGGGCTTTCCCACGTTGCGGGTAGTCGACCACGACATTGCCGAGGGGACCTTCCCGGACCTAAACAAACTGTCCATGCTCCCTTCCGAAGAGGTCACTGCGGAAGTTGACGGAGCAACCGAATGGCTCGGGGTGGCGGCCGACGAGATTCTGCTTGCCGCGCTCGGTCGGGCGATCGCTCGAACCGTCGGTGATGGCGTCGTCGCGGTCGACGTCACTGGTGAACGTCGTTGGCTGCTGCACGCCATTCCGCTGCTCTGCGCGACCTCTCAGCAAGCGAGTGCCACGGAAATGCTGGGTACCGTGCACCGCATGCTGAGCGCTGTGTCGGCGCACGCCACCTCCTTGCCGTCGGAGGTCCTCGTCAACTACATCGGCACCCTGCCCGCGGGAAGCACCCCGATGTACGAGACGCCGCCCGGCCTGGGATACGCGCTCGAGTTGCGGGTGTACCGGGGCGACGGGCTGCTGCACCTGGACTGGTGGTACGACGCGACCCGGTTTGACCGCTACACGATCGAAGAGCTCATGGAGCAGTTCCCGTTGGCGCTCTTCGAAATGACCTCAGACGCCGCTGCTCCGGTGTGAGGTCATCGAGCACCTTCCAGCCGGAACCCCACTTTGAGGGTGACTTGGAAATGTCCGATGGCGCCGTCCTGAAGGTGGCCTCGCACTGACTGCACCTCGAACCAGTCGAGGCCGCGCATCGTCTCTGATGCCCTGGATATGCCATTGCGGATTGCCGCGTCGATGCTGTCGGGAGAACTGCCGACGATCTCGATGATTCGGTACGTGTGATCACTCATGGCGCGACGCTACGCGGTTTAGGGTGCGGCTATGCCGGACTCCGCAAGCGCGCGTGTTCCACGGTTGCCGCTGAAGGAGGCCAAGGCCGCCGCCGACCAGGCAATCAGTGGGTGTCCGCGTACTTCGGACCTGCACCGCCGAGCGGCGAGGACGACGAGCCACCGCCGTTCTGATTTGCGCCCGTCACTAGAATTGGTCTCAACGGCACCGATCCGGCCATCACCGGGGAGCCTTCGGAAGAACAGCTGATCCGGCCAAGTAGAACCGAACGGGTGGGCCCGTCATCGCCCACAGTTGAGCGGCGCACACGAGTGTGCGCAAGCGGGGTGGTACCGCGGCGCTCGCGCACCGGCGCGACGTCGTCCCCGTGCCTGAGACTTGGCTTCGGAGCTGCGAAGTCAGCGACATATGGCACAGGAGACAAGTGACCGCCTATCCGAAGCCGGCATCCGGGGCTCCGAAATTCCCGGATCTCGAACTCGACGTCCTCGACTACTGGGACAAGGACGACACCTTCCGTGCCAGCATCGAGCGTCGCGACGGCGCACCGGAATACGTGTTCTACGACGGCCCGCCGTTCGCCAACGGCCTGCCGCACTACGGGCATCTGCTGACCGGCTATGTGAAGGACATCGTGCCGCGGTATCGCACCATGCGCGGCTTCAAGGTGGAGCGCCGCTTCGGCTGGGACACCCACGGCCTGCCCGCAGAGCTCGAGGTCCAGCGCCAGCTCGGCATCTCCGACAAGGCCCAGATCGAAGAGATGGGCATCGAGAAGTTCAACGACGCCTGCCGGGCGTCCGTACTCAAGTACACCAACGAATGGCGCGCGTACGTCACCCGCCAGGCCCGCTGGGTCGACTTCGACAACGACTACAAGACGCTCGACCCAACCTTCATGGAGTCGGTGATCTGGGCGTTCAAGCAGTTGTGGGACAAGGGCCTTGCCTACGAAGGCAATCGGGTGCTGCCGTACTGCTGGAATGACGAAACACCGCTGTCCAGCCACGAACTGCGGATGGACGACGACGTCTACCAGAGTCGCCAGGACCCGGCCATCACTGTGGGCTTCCGGGTCAGCGAAGGCGATAACAAGAAAGAACTAGTGGGGGCCTTCCTCTTAGTCTGGACGACCACGCCGTGGACGCTGCCGTCGAATCAGGCGGTCGCGGTGAACCCCGACGTCACCTATGTCCTGGTGCATGGTCCAGACGACAGGCGCTATCTACTCGCGCAGGCTCGACTTTCGGCCTACGCCCGCGAGCTCGGCGAAGAACCCGAAGTTCTGGCCACCTACACCGGCCGGGACCTGCTCGAGACGCGGTACCTGCCGCCGTTCCCGTACTTCATGGACGCGCCGAAGTCGTTCCGGGTGCTGCCCGCTGACTTCGTCAGCACCGAGGACGGCACCGGCATCGTGCACATGTCGCCTGCCTACGGCGAGGACGACATGACGACCACGCAGGCGGCGGGCATCGCCGCGGTGACACCGGTCGACCCGAGGGGCCGTTTCGATCAGACCGTCCCGGACTACGCCGGCCAGCATGTGTTCGACGCCAACCCGCAGATCATCCGCGATCTGAAGAACCAGGGTCGGTCGGCGGCCGTCAACGGTGCGGTGCTGCTGCGTCACGAGACCTACGAGCACTCCTACCCGCACTGCTGGCGCTGCCGAAACCCGTTGATCTACCGCGCCGTTTCGTCGTGGTTCATCAAGGTCGCCGACTTCCGCGACCGCATGGTCGAACTCAACGAGGACATCACCTGGTACCCCGAACACGTCAAGGACGGGCAGTTCGGCAAGTGGCTGTCCAACGCACGAGACTGGTCGATCTCCCGAAACCGGTACTGGGGCAGCCCGATTCCGGTCTGGAAGTCCGACGACCCCGCGTATCCGCGCATCGACGTCTACGGAAGCCTCGACGAGTTGGAGCGCGACTTCGGTGTGCGCCCGACGAATCTGCACAGGCCCTACATCGACGAGCTGACGCGGCCCAATCCCGATGATCCGACCGGCAAATCGACGATGCGGCGGATCGAGGACGTCTTCGACGTCTGGTTCGACTCGGGGTCGATGCCATACGGGCAGGTGCACTATCCGTTCGAGAACCAGGATTGGTTCGAGACGCACTTCCCGGGTGACTTCATCGTCGAGTACATCGGCCAGACCCGCGGATGGTTCTACACACTGCACGTGCTGTCGACTGCGCTTTTCGACCGGCCGGCGTTCAAAACCTGTGTGGCGCACGGCATTGTGTTGGGCAACGACGGCCAGAAGATGAGCAAGTCGCTGCGCAACTACCCCGATGTGACCGAGGTGTTCGACCGCGACGGTTCGGACGCGATGCGGTGGTTCCTGATGGCCTCACCGATCCTGCGCGGCGGCAACCTGATCGTCACCGAACAGGGCATCCGCGAGGGCGTCCGGCAGGTGCTGTTGCCGCTGTGGAACGCGTACACGTTCCTCGCGCTGTACGCGCCCAAGAAGGGCACCTGGCGCACCGACTCGTCGCACGTGCTCGACCGCTACATCCTGGCCAAGCTCGCCGAGTTGTACCACAGCCTGACCGAGTCGTTGGACGTGTGCGACATCTTCGGCGCCTGCGATCAGCTGCGCCAATTCACCGAGGCGCTGACGAACTGGTATGTGCGGCGGTCGCGTCAGAGGTTCTGGGAAGAGGATCCCGACGCGATCGACACACTGCACACGGTGCTCGAGGTGACCGGCAGGCTGGCGGCGCCGCTGCTGCCGCTGATCACCGAGGTGATTTGGCGCGGGGTGACCGGCGAGCGGTCGGTGCATCTGACGGATTGGCCGGAAGACGGCGTGGTGCCTGAGGATCCGGAACTGGTCGCGGCGATGGATCAGGTGCGCGAAGTCGCGTCCGCGTCGTCGTCGTTGCGCAAGGCGAAGAAGCTGCGGGTGCGGTTGCCGCTGCCGAAACTTACTGTGGCGGTGGAGGATCCGCAGCGGTTGGCGCCGTTCACGGATTTGATCGCCGACGAGCTCAACGTAAAGAAGGTCGAGCTCACCGACGACATCGACACCTACGGCCGTTTTGAGCTGACCGTCAACGCCAAGATCGCCGGACCGCGTCTGGGCAAGGACGTGCAAGCCGCGATCAAGGCCGTCAAGGCGGGGGAGGCAGTCGTCAACGCCGACGGCACACTGACCGCGGGTCCGGCAGTGCTGCAGCCCGAGGAGTACAGCTCGCGGCTGGTCGCGGCCGACCCCGAGTACACCACTGCGCTGCCCGACGGGGCGGGACTGGTGGTGCTCGACGGCACCGTGACGCCCGAACTGGAGGCCGAAGGCTGGGCCAAGGACCGCATCCGTGAGTTGCAGGATCTGCGCAAGTCCACCGGTCTCGACGTGTCGGACCGGATCCGGGTCACGATCGCGGTGCCCGAGGACAAGGCGCCATGGGCGCGGACGCACAGTGATCTGATCGCCCGCGAAATCCTTGCCACCACTTTCGAATTCGGTGAGCCGGTCGACGGCACCGAGATCGGCGACGGCGTGCGGGTGGCGATAGCCAAGGCCTAGTGGGGCGGGTGAATGTCGTCCACCCACTGCACGTGCTCGGGATCCGCTTCGATATCGGGCAAGTCGAGGTTGACGACGACCGCCTCCTGGTCGCTGCGGACGACGACGCACGACAGCGGTGCGTCGGGACTGGCGTTGATCTCCTGGTGCGGCACGTACGGCGGGACGTAGATGAAGTCGCCGGGCCCGGCTTCCGCGGTGAATTCGAGATGGTCGCCCCACCGCATCCGGGCCCGTCCCGCAACCACATAGATCACGCTCTCGAGGTGTCCGTGGTGGTGCGGTCCGGTCTTGGCGTCGGGGTGGATGACAACCGTGCCTGCCCACAGCTTGTCGGCGCCGGCGCGTGCCGCGTTGATGGCCGCGGCGCGATTCATACCGGGCGTCTGCGGGGTGTTCGGATCCAGTTCGTTCGCGTGCACGATCCGCACGCCGTGCAGGCGGTAGTCAGAACCCTCAGCCGTCACGAACGTCAGGCTAGCGCCCTAGCATCGGCGATTGTGGAGTCTCGCTGGGTGCTGCACTTCGACATGGACGCGTTCTATGCGTCCGTCGAGCAGCTGACCCGGCCCACCCTGCGCGGGCGGCCCGTGCTGGTCGGCGGGCTCGGCGGGCGTGGGGTGGTCGCCGGTGCCAGCTACGAGGCCCGGGTGTACGGCGCCCGGTCGGCGATGCCGATGCATCAGGCCCGTCGCCTCGTCGGCGCTCCTGCCGTCGTGCTGCCGCCGCGCGGCGTGGTCTACGGCGTGGCCAGCCGCCGCGTGCTCGACACGGTCCGCGGCGTCGTGCCCGTCCTCGAACAGCTCTCCTTCGACGAGGCCTTCGGCGAACCCCCGGAGCTCGTCGGGACGTCGGCAGAGCATGTCGAGGCCTTTTGCCAAGATCTGCGGGCCAGGGTCCGCAAGGAAACCGGGCTGGTCGCCTCCGTCGGCGCCGGTTCAGGCAAGCAGATCGCCAAGATCGCCTCGGGGCTGGCCAAGCCCGACGGCATCCGCGTGGTGCGCCGGGGCGAGGAAAGCGTTTTGCTGCAAGGTCTTCCGGTGCGTCGGCTGTGGGGCATCGGCCCGGTAGCGGAGGAAAAGCTGCACCGGCTCGGCATCGATACCATCGGCGCCTTCGCCGAGTTGTCCGACGCCGAAGCCGCCAACATCCTGGGGCCCACCGTGGGTACCGCGCTGCACCGGCTCGCTCGCGGCATCGACGACCGCCCCGTCGCGGAAAACGCTCCTGCCAAGCAAATCAGCGCCGAGTCCACCTTTCCCGCGGACCTGACGACCCTCGATCAGCTGCGCGAAGCCGCGGGTCCGATCGGCGAACACGCGCATGCGCGTCTGGAGAAGGACGGCCGCGGCGCCCGCACCGTCACGGTCAAGCTGAAGAAGTCGGACATGAGCATCCTGACCCGGTCGGCGACGCTGCCGTACGCGACGACCGATGCGGCGACCCTGATCGCGACGGCCAGGCGGCTGCTGCTCGACCCCATCGATATCGGCCCGATTCGGCTTGTCGGCGTTGGCTTTTCGGGCCTATCCGACGTCCGCCAGGAGTCGCTGTTTCCGGATCTGGATCTGGTGGCCGAGGAAGTGTCGGATACGCAACTCCCGCAGACCCTCACCGACCTCGCCGCGACCCCGCCCGCATGGCGCGTCGGCGACGATGTGACGCACACCGAGTACGGCCACGGCTGGATCCAGGGCGCGGGCCACGGCGTGATGACGGTGCGGTTCGAGACCCGCAGCACCGGACCCGGGCCGGTGCACACGTTTCCCGACGACACTCCGGGGATCGAGCGCGCCAATCCCCTCGACAGCCTGGACTGGCCCGACTACATCAGCGAGTTGAGCCGCTACCAGAGCTCACCGTAGGCGCCGGAGAGCACGAATCCGTGGCTGTTGTAGGTCTCGCAATGCACGGTGCCCTGGTGGGCGACGGCGCAGGTTGCGCCCCAATTCTCCAGCCGGTGCCCCTCCGGCAGAACGTCGACCTCGCGCGTGAACGACGCGGTGTCCGAGTGGCGGTATTCCGCAGGCGCCCAGGTGTTGACGACTGTCTGATTGGTCCCTGGCGGCGCGTCAGCGGGAACGGAGTCGCATCCCACCGGACCTCCGTTCGGCCCGATCCCGCATGACCGGCCGTCCGGCGTCTTGAAGAAGACGAAGTAGAAGTCGTTGGGGGTGGTGTAGTTGCCCGCAGCGGCGGGATAGCTGCGGATGTCTTCAACGGGCGGTGGATCCGCGTGGGCCGGCGGCGTCGCAGACAGTGCCAGACCGACGATCCCAGCGGCAACGGCGACGCTCGGAATGTTCACAGATCCAGTATCAGCCCCAGCGGCCAACGACGGGCTCGACTGATGAGCCCGCCGCCAAGGCGGCCATCACCAACACCCGCGCCTGCGCCGCCGGCAGCCGCGGCACCACCACCGCGCCCGCCTCCAGCAACTCCCGGCCCGGCCCGTAGCCTGCGCTGACCTTCCCGCCCGGCACCCGTGTCGACACCGCCACCGCCACGCCGTTTCGGCAGTGCCGCCGCACGCCCTCGATCACCGCCGCGCCCGCGTTACCGGAACCGACCGCTTCCAGCACGATGCCGCGCGCGCCCGCCGCCACGCACGCGTCCATCGCGACCGCGTCAGCGCCGGGGTACACGGCGACGGTGTCGACCCGAGGGGCGTCCACCGCCGCCAACGGGCCGAGAAATGGCCGATCCTTCGATCGCTGCGCGGTGAACCGGCCATCGGCGATGGTGCCGAGCACGTCGCCGGTGAAGCCGCGCAGATCACCTGTCGCGGCCTTCTGCAGGCCCAGCGGCTGCCACACCGTGCCCGCGAGGGTCACCAGCACGCCGACGCCGCGGGCCTCCGTGCTGCCCGCCAGCGCCAGCGCGTCGCGTAGATTCCCTGGTCCGTCGGCGTCCGGCGCATCGGCACTGTGCAGCGCGCCGGTGAGCGCCACGGGCGTTTCGCCGTCGTAGGTCAGCTCGAGCCACAGCGCCGTTTCCTCCATGGTGTCGGTGCCATGGGCGATGACCACGCCATCGGCTCCATCGTCCCTGATTGCCGACTGAACCGACGCGCGGATCTGGTCCCAGTGCGCGGGTGTCAACTGCGAGCTGTCCATCGCCATCAGGTCGATGACCTCGACGTCGAGCCCGGCGGTCAGGTCCGCGCCGCTGCGGGTGGGCCGCTTGACTCCGGCGTCGTCGCTGCTGGTGGCGATGGTGCCGCCAGTGGTGACGACGACGAGGCGACCCATGGGGGAAATCATTCCCCATTGCGACTAATGGATGATGGGGGAGTGACTGACGAATCCCCTGGGACGGCCGAGCCCGTGACCGACCAGGTCGACGAGGCGCCGCAGGCCGCCCCGAGGCGCCGGCTGCGGCTGCTCCTCGGCATCGCGGCGGTGGTGCTGGTTCTCGACATCGTCACCAAGGTTTTCGCGGTGAGGCTGCTGACACCCGGCCAGCCTGTGTCGATCGTGGGCGACACCATCACCTGGACGTTGGTACGCAACTCCGGCGCGGCGTTCTCGATGGCCACCGGATACACGTGGGTCCTCACCTTGATAGCCACCGGCGTGGTGATCGGCATCATCTGGATGGGCAGGCGGCTGGTGTCGCCGTGGTGGGCCATCGGCCTCGGCATGATCCTCGGCGGCGCCATGGGCAACCTGGTCGACCGGTTCTTCCGCTCGCCGGGGCCGTTGCGCGGGCACGTGGTGGATTTCCTGTCCATCGGCTGGTGGCCCGTGTTCAACGTCGCCGACCCCTCGGTGGTGGGCGGGGCGATCCTGCTGGTCGCCTTGTCGCTGTTCGGTTTTGACTTCGATACGGTCGGCCGCCGCAAGGCCGACCCGTCAGAGTGACGACGCGCTCGATGCCGGTCCCGGAGGGACTGGCGGGGATGCGCGTCGACGCCGGGCTGGCGCGCCTGCTGGGGCTGTCGCGGACGGCCGCAGCCGCGTTGGCCGAGGATGGCGGCGTCGAGGTGGACGGCGCCCGCGCCGGCAAGTCCGACAAGCTGATGGCGGGCGCGTGGCTTGAGGTGCGACTGCCGGAAGCGCCTGCGCCGGTGGAGAATACGCCCGTCGAGATCGAACGCATGGCGATCCTGTACTCCGATGACGACATCGTCGCGGTCGACAAGCCGCCTGGCGTCGCCGCGCACGCGACCGTCGGATGGCACGGCCCGACGGTGCTCGGCGGCCTCGCCGCGGCGGGTTTCCGGATCAGCACGTCGGGAATCCACGAGCGGCAAGGCATCGTGCACCGCCTGGACGTCGGCACCTCGGGTGTCATGGTGGTGGCGCTCTCCGAACGCGCCTACACCGTGCTCAAGCGGGCGTTCAAACAGCGCACCGTCGAAAAGCGTTATCACGCACTGGTGCAGGGCCACCCTGATCCGTCGAGCGGCACCATCGACGCGCCGATCGGCAGGCACCGTGGGCACGACTGGAAGTTCGCGGTGACCGAGCACGGTCGCCACAGCGTCACGCACTACGACACGTTGGAGGCGCACCAGGCGGCCAGCCTGCTCGACATCGAACTGGAAACCGGTCGCACCCACCAGATCCGAGTGCACTTCGCGGCGCTGCACCACCCATGCGCAGGCGACCTGACCTACGGCGCAGACCCAACGCTCGCGAAAAAACTTGGGCTCCAGCGCCAATGGCTGCATGCGCGGTCGCTGGCGTTCGCGCATCCCGCGGACGGCAGGCGCATCGAGATCACCAGCCCGTATCCGCCCGACCTGCAGCATGCGCTCGACGTGCTGCGTAAGCACGAACTGTGAGCGACACACGTCGGTCAGGGTTGTCGTTCGGTATAGGCGCATACGCGTCGTGGGGTCTGTTCCCTGCGTTCTTCCCACTGCTCAAACCCGCGGGGGCGTTCGAGATCCTGGCCCACCGGATCGTGTGGTGTTTCGTGCTGATGGTCGTGGTCGTCGCCACGGTGCGCCGGCTCGGCGACCTCCGCACGATCAGCCGCCGCACCTGGCTGCTGCTCACGGCTGCGTCGGCCCTGATCTCGGTGAATTGGGTCATCTACATCTACGCGGTCAACAACGGCCACGTGGTGGACGCGGCGCTGGGCTACTTCATCAATCCGCTGGTGACGGTGGCATTGGGGCTGCTGATCTTCCGCGAACGGCTCAACCGCGCGCAGTTCGCGGCGTTGGCGATCGCGGTCATCGCGGTGGTGGTTATGACGTTGGAGGTGGGCGAGCCCCCGATCATCGGCCTCGGCCTGGCGCTGTCGTTCGGCCTGTACGGCGCGGTCAAGAAGGTGGTGCCGACCGATCCGCGTGTCAGCGTCGGGGTCGAGGCGGCAATCGCGACGCCGTTCGCCGTGGCGTTCCTCGTCGTGTTGCAGTTCACCGGTCACGGCACATTCACCAATCACGGCGCAGGCCACGTTGCGCTGATGATTCTGTCCGGCGTGCTGACGGCGCTGCCACTGCTGTTCTTCGCCGCCGCCGCGCAACGGCTGCCGATGGTCACGATGGGTCTGCTGTTCTACCTGACACCGGCGATGCAGCTGACGTGGGGAGTGGTGGTAGGACACGAGCCGATGCCACCCGCACGCTGGCTCGGCTTCGCGCTGATCTGGCTGGCGCTGCTCGTGTTCAGCGCCGATGCCTTCTGGCGCGCCCGTGTCGATCGGCGCGACCTCGAATCGTCATCCCTGCGATGAGCGCTCGCGCGAAGTGGGGGCACTCCCCTCGCAAGCTGGGGGCCCACCCGCCCGAAGGGCAGGGGGACAAAGCGCCGTCACCATCGATTCGTGAAAGGAACCAGTCATGCGGTACTGCCTTTTGATGCACTACCAGGAGGGCCCCGACGTAGGACTGACCGAAGAGGACATGGCGCCCGCCATGGCGGCCTTCCAGCAATACGCCGACGACCTGTCGGCCGCCGGTGTGCTGATCGACACCGAGGTGCTCGAATCCGTCGTCGCCAGCACCACCGTCACCGCCCATACCGGCACCGCCGAGATCCAGGACGGCCCTTTCGCCGACACCAAGGAGAAGCTTGGCGGCATCTTCGTCATCGAGGTCGACAACCTCGATGAGGCGCTGAAGTGGGCGCAACGCAACCCGGCCAACGGCTGGGGCTGGATCGAGATCCGCCCGGTGGCGCGGACATACGCCGCCGACCGCGGGTGGTACAACCCCTAGCCGTGCAGGCCCGGGTGGCCGAGCTGACCCGGGACTCCTATGGCCGACTGCTGGCCGTCCTCGCGGCGCCGACCCGCGACATCGCCGCCGCCGAGGACGCGCTGGCCGACGCATTCGAGCGCGCGCTGGTCCGCTGGCCAGGCGACGGCATACCGGCCAATCCCGAGGGCTGGCTACTCACCGTGGCACGCAACCGATTACGTGATCTGTGGAAGTCATCGGGCTACCGGATGACCGAATCGCTAACCGAAAGCGACTGCGCTTCAACATCTTTGGACGATGACATGCCCGCAATTCCCGACCGGCGGCTCGAGCTGATGCTGGTCTGCGCGCATCCCGCCATCGCGCCGAACATTCGCACGCCGCTGATGTTGCAGTCGGTGCTCGGCGTCGAAGCCGCGGCGATCGCCACGGCCTTCGCGGTCGAGCCGGCGACCATGGCGCAGCGGCTCGTGCGGGCAAAGAAACGCATCCGCGACGCGGGCATCCCGTTCGCCCTGCCGGAACGCGACGACCTGGCCGAACGGCTGCCCTCCGTGTTGGAGGCGGTGTACGGCGCGTACGCGATCGATTGGCAGCTCGCCCCACAGGGCGCTCCGATCGAATCGCTGTCCGCCGAGGCCCTGCACCTGGCGCTGGTGCTAGCAGAGCTGCTGCCGGATGAGCCGGAGGTGCTCGGTCTGGCCGCGCTGGTGTGCCTGTCGGAGGCGCGTCGTCCGGCGAGGCGCACCGCCGACGGCGGCTTCATCCCGCTCGACGGGCAGGACACCCGGCGCTGGGACTCGGTGCTGATCGCGCGTGGTGAGGTGCTGCTGCGCCGCGCCCACGACCACCGCAGGCCTGGCCGCTTCCAATACGAAGCGGCGATCCAGTCGGCCCACTGCACCAGGGCCACCCAGGGCAGAGTGGACATGACCGCACTGCGGAAGCTGCATCGCGCGCTGTTGCGGGTGGCGCCGTCGCTCGGCGCGGCCGTCGCCTCGGCGGCCGTCGACGGCGAGATCGACGGCGCCGACGCTGGGCTTCGCGCACTGGACGCGATCGACGACCCGGCCGTCGAGCGATTTCAGCCGGCCTGGACGACGCGGGCTCATCTGCTGGCCGAGGCAGGGCGGGTCACCGAGGCCGCCGGGGCCTATCGCCGGGCCATTGAGCTGACCGCAGACTCCGGGGTCGCCGAGTATCTCTTGCGGCGTTTGCGTTCGATGAGCGGTTGACCCGGGCGCTAGCAATGCCATAGCGTTTGCTCGTGGGGAGCGATGCTGGGCCTTCGCCCACTGGCCGCGGGCGGGGCCGCCCGATAGGTTCCGACTCGGCCGAGACACGGGCTCGCATTCTTCGCGCGGCCGATCAACGAACGCGGATATGACGCGGCCAATTTCCAGGCCATCGCCTCGCGCGCAGGTCTGAGCCGCCCGACCATGCACTACTACTTCCACACCCGCGAGGAGATCTACGACCGCCTGGTGGCAGAGACATATTCGATTGTCGTCGATTGCATTGCACGGGCGAACCGCGAAGACACGCTGCTGGACCAGCTGTCGGCGTTCGTGACGGCGGCATACCGATCGGGTC
>Ga0070696_100001490_pt1 | contig 15343 bp, 13 predicted proteins | sample KBSK1253metaG_FD_65474 | JGI IMG/M metagenome (GOLD analysis project Ga0070696, IMG submission 65474) | Corn, switchgrass and miscanthus rhizosphere microbial communities from Kellogg Biological Station, Michigan, USA - KBS K1-25-3 metaG | ecosystem: Host-associated > Plants > Roots >... | reverse complement strand
GCGGCCGGCATCCCGGGATTGGCCGAGGCGTTGCAGCGCGTGCGCGAGTTGCCGCCCGCGCGCTTCAGCGATTCGGCATGGACGTTCGTCGTCGCCGTCATGAAGATTCTGCCGCATGCCGCGAGGGCGCTCGAGGACGTCTTCAGGATGCGCGCGCAAGCGGATTTCGCGGAGGCCACGCTGCGCGCGCTGACGGCACTCGGTGTGGACGACGAGCCGAGCGAGCTGCTGCTGGCCATCGACTACCGGCTTTCGCACCTGCTGATCGACGAATTCCAGGACACGTCGAGTGCGCAATTGGCGCTCATCGGCCGATTGACGGAAGGTTGGGAGGCGAGCGACGGCCGCACGCTGTTCGCCGTCGGCGATCCGATGCAATCGATCTATCGCTTCCGCCAGGCAGATGTCGGCCTGTTCCTTCAGGCGCAGGCGCGTGCGCATGTCGCCGGCGTGCCGGTCGGTGTGATCGAGCTCACGCGCAATTTCCGCTCGCAGCGCGAGATCGTCGCCTGGGTCAACGATGTCTTTCGCGCAGTACTGCCGCCCGTATCGGATCCGTCCCGGGGCGAGGCCGCGTATTGTCCGGCGTATCCCGATCCTGCGAGCGGCGTCGACATTGCGCCCACGCTCGATCTCGTCGCGTCGCGCGAAGCGGAAGCCGAAGCGATCGTGCGCAGGATCGCCGATGCGCGCGCGGCGGGGATCACTGATATCGCCGTGCTGGTCCGCGCGCGCAACCACGCGCAGGCGCTGCTGCCGGCGCTGCGGCGGGCCGGCATCGACTATTCGGCCGTCGACCTCGAAGGGTTGCGCGACCGGCTGGCGACGCGTGACCTGCTCTCGCTCGCGCGCGCGATCGCGCAGCCGGCCGATCGTCTCGCGTGGCTTTCGGTGCTGCATGCGCCGTGGTGCGGATTCGGACTCGCCGACCTGCTGACCGTAGCCGATGCCGCCGCCGGAAGAACGGTTGTCGAGGCGATGGCATTGCCCGACGTGATGCGGCAACTGCCGACCGATAGCGGCGCGCGCATGGCGAGGTTTCTGCGCGCCGTCGCGCCCGCGCTCGCGGCGCGCGGTCATGCGAGCTTCACGGCGCGCGTTCGCGGCGCCTGGCTGGCGCTCGGTGGTCCCGCGTGTTCCGATTCGCCGCTCGATCGCGACGGCGCCGATCGCGTGTTCGCATTGCTCGCCCAGCACGAGCGGGGCGGCGACCTGGCCGAATTTGAAACGTTCCTGGCGGCGGCGGGCCGCCTGTTCGCCGAAGCCCGCGACGCGGGATCGTCGCGCGTGCAGGTGATGACGCTGCACAAGGCGAAAGGACTGCAGTTCGGCGCGGTCATCCTGCCCGGGCTCGATCTTCGCGCCGGCCGCGGCGGGTCGCCGCTGCTGCGCTGGAAAGTCCGCGAGCGCGACGGGCAGCGGACGCTGATGCTGGCGCCGGTGCGCGCACGCATCGGCGCCCGTGCGGAAACGGACCCGGTGTATGCATGGCTCGGCGCGCTCGACGCTGCCGAGAACGCGGCGGAGCTCGGACGCCTGCTCTACGTCGGCGCCACGCGCGCGAAGCGCCGGCTGCATCTCGTCGCCGTCGCCGAAGCCGATACGAAGGCGGCGAGTGACGAATCGCGCGGATGGCGGCGCCCGAGACACGGAAGCGCAGCCGAGCGGCTGTGGGATGCGCTCGATGCGATCATGCCGACGCCGTTCGCCGCGCGGGACGATCCGGCGATCGTCGGCGACGTTGCGCCGCGCGCGTCGGCGCAGCTGCGGCTGCCGAGCGGATGGCGGATGCCCGAACTGCCGGAACCACTGCCGGTGGCGCATCTCGCGAACGCAATCGGCGGTCCGGCGTTCGATTGGGCCGAGGCAACCGCCGCCGCGATCGGCACCGTATCGCATCGCCTGCTCGCGCAAATGGCGGTCGAGGGACTCATCGGCTGGAACGAAGCGCGATTGCGCGACGAGCGAGCGCGCATCCTCGCCGAGCTTGGCGGCGAAGGCGTCGAGGCGGATCGGCGCGCGGACGCTGCGCAACGCGTCGTCGACATCGTCACCCGCACGCTGAACGATCCGCGCGGTCGGTGGCTGTTCGATCCGGCGCATGCCGACGCGCACAGCGAGTGGGCGCTCGCGGGCGAGGACGAAGGGCGCGTGGCGCACGTCGTTCTCGACCGAAGCTTCGTCGCGGACGGATACCGCTACATCGTCGACTTCAAGACCGGCGCGCACCTTGGCGGCGACAAGGGTGCGTTCCTCGAGCAGGAGTTCGAGCGCTATCGACCGCAACTCGCCCGCTACGCGCGCATCGTGCGCGCGTTCGATTCGCGGCCGGTGCGGATCGCGCTCTACCATCCGCTCGTCGACGGCGGGTGGCAGGAGCAGCAAATGGGGTCAGAGCTGTAATACTCGGTCGGCAGGCGACCATGGCGTCTGCAATTTGATCGTCGACCGGGTATTACAACTCTGACCCTCAGGGCGCTTACGCTAAACTATCAGGTTTTTCAATGGGAAATCACGGCGCGAGATCCCCGTTTCGCGGCGTAACCGTAGCGTGCGTGTAAAGCGGGACCTGACAAGCGCGCCCGGCGCTCCGGTGGCGTTGACGATCGGCAACTTCGACGGCGTGCATCGCGGGCACCAGGCGATGCTCTCGCGCCTGACCGAAGCGGCGGAGGATCTGCGCCTGCCGGCAGCGGTGCTCACGTTCGAGCCGCATCCGCGCGAATTTTTCGCGCCTGCCAGCGCACCGGCGAGATTGTCCACGCTGCGCTCGAAGCTCGAGCTCTTTCGGGCCTACGGCGTGGCGACGGCTATCGTCGCGCGTTTCGACGCCCGGCTGGCGTCGCTTACCGCCGCGCAATTCGTGACCGACGTACTCGAGCGCCAGCTCGAGACGCGGTGGCTCCTCGTCGGCGAGGACTTTCGCTTCGGCCGCGGCCGGATGGGCGATCTCGCGTTCCTGCGCAGTGCGACGCGGCGCTTCAGCGTCGAGGCGATGGGTACCGTCGCGATCGATGGCGAGCGCGCATCGAGCACCGCGGTACGCGAGGCATTGTCGGCGGGCGATCTCGCGCGCGCGGCGGCGCTCCTCGGGCGAAATTATGCGATTACCGGGCACGTCGCGCATGGCGACAAGCTCGGACGGAGCCTCGGCTTTCCGACCGCGAACATTCCGTTGCGCCGCGTGCCGGCGCTGACCGGCATCTTCGCCGTCCGCGTGCACGGATTGCGCGGCGAGCCGCGCGCGGGCGTGGCCAGCGTCGGCGTGCGCCCGACGATCAGGGACGACGGCAAGCCGATCGCCGAAGCATTCCTGTTCGACTTCAACGAAACGATTTACGGCAAGCGCATCACCGTGGAATTCCTGCACAAGCTGCGCGATGAGGCGCGCTACCCGGATCTCGATGCGTTGACGCGCCAGATCGGCCGCGACGTCATGCACGCGCGCGAATACTTCGCGGCTCACGCGTGACGCCGCTCCGCCGATTGCCTTCCGAACCCGACCGATGCCCGACGACTCCCGCACCAATTACAAGCCGACGCTGAACCTGCCCGATACGCCGTTCCCGATGCGTGGCGATCTCGCGCGCCGGGAACCCGAGTGGGTGGCTGCGTGGCGCAAGACGCGCGTCTACGAGGCGATTCGCGCGGCGTCGCGCGGGCGTCCGCGCTTCATCCTGCACGACGGGCCGCCGTATGCGAACGGCGACATCCACATCGGCCACGCGGTCAACAAGATCCTGAAGGACATCATCGTCAAGAGCCGAACGCTCGCCGGATTCGACGCGCCGTACGTACCCGGTTGGGATTGCCACGGCATGCCGATCGAGGTGCAGATCGAAAAGACGTACGGCAAGGAATTGTCGACCGCGGAAACGCAGCGGTTGTGCCGCGCATACGCGGCGGAGCAGATCGAGCGGCAGAAGAAGGATTTCGAGCGGCTCGGCGTGATCGCCGATTGGGATCACCCGTATACGACGATGAATTTCCGTAACGAGGCCGATGAGATCCGCGCGCTCGGGAAGGTGCTGCAAAACGGTTATCTGTATCGAGGGCTGAAGCCCGTCAACTGGTGCTTCGATTGCCATAGCGCGCTCGCCGAAGCCGAGGTCGAGTACGAGGATCGCGTCGACGTCGCGATCGACGTCGGCTTCCCGTTGCAGGACCCGGGCGAGCGCGCCAGGCTTGCGCGCGCATTCGGCCTCGCCAATGCGCCGGCAGGAGCGATCTACGCGCTGATCTGGACGACGACGCCGTGGACCATACCCGCGAACCAGGCGCTCAACGTGCATCCCGATGTCGCCTACGCGCTGGTGCAGACGCCGCGCGGGCATCTGGTGCTGGCGAACGACCTCGTTGCAACGTGCCTCGCGCGCTACGGCATCACCGGAACCGTCGTCGCCACCGCGCCGGGTGCAGCGCTCGAGCGGATCGCGTTTCGCCATCCGTTCTACGATCGCGCGGCGCCGGTCTATCTCGGTGAGTTCGTCACGCTCGATCAGGGGACGGGCATCGTGCACAGCTCGCCCGCGTACGGCATCGACGATTTCCTGTCGAGCCGCCGATATGGCATGACCGACGACGAGATCCTGAATCCGGTGCAGGGCAACGGCCGGTATGCGGAGAGCCTGCCGTTCTTCGGCGGCCTTTCGATCTGGGACGCGAACCCGCGCATCGTCGAGAAGCTGCGCGAAACTGCGACGCTCTTCCATGCCGGGAAGCTCACGCACAGCTACATGCATTGCTGGCGCCACAGGACGCCGATCATCTATCGCGCGACGACGCAATGGTTCGCCGGCATGGACGATGTCGCGGGATACCATGGCGTCAAGCCGGCGGAGACGCTCCGCGCGAGCGCGCTGCGCGGGATCGAGGCAACCGCGTTCTTCCCTGCGTGGGGCAAGGCGCGGCTGTACGGCATGATTGCGAACCGGCCCGATTGGACGCTCTCGCGCCAGCGACAATGGGGCGTGCCGCTGCCGTTCTTCGTCGACCGCGACACCGACGAGCTGCATCCCGACACGCTTGCGCTGCTCGAGCTCGCCGCAAGCAAGGTGGAAGCCGGCGGCATCGAGGCGTGGTTCGAGGCGACGAGCGAGGACTTCGGCGTCGATGAGACGCGCTATCGCAAGCTCGCCGATACGCTGGACGTGTGGTTCGATTCGGGGACGACGCACCAGACGGTGATGGGTGGGCCGGACGGCGCACGCACCGGCAGCGGCTCGCATTCGCCACAGACGGGCTTTCCGGCCGACCTGTATCTCGAGGGCTCCGACCAGCACCGTGGCTGGTTCCATTCGTCGTTGCTGACCTCCTGCATGCTGAACGGCGTGCCGCCGTACAAGGCGCTGCTGACGCACGGCTTCGCGGTCGACGGCGAGGGCCGGAAGATGTCGAAGTCGAAGGGCAACGTCGTCGTGCCGCAGAAGGTCGCGGGCACGCTCGGCGCCGAAATCCTGCGACTGTGGGTCGGAGCGACCGATTATTCGGGCGAGCTGTCGATCTCGGACGAGATCCTGAAGCGCGTCGTGGAGAGCTACCGGCGGATTCGAAACACGCTGCGCTTCCTGATGGCCAACACGGCCGATTTCGATTCGGCGCATCAGGCGGTGCCGATCGCCGAGCTGCTCGAGCTCGATCGCGTGGCGCTCGCCAAGGCGCGCATGCTGGCCGATGCGGTCGCCGCCGATTACGGACGCTACGATTTCCATCTCGTCATCCAGCGCCTGCAGACATACTGCTCGGAGGAGCTCGGCGGGTTCTATCTGGACGTGCTGAAGGACCGGCTCTATACGACCGGCGCCGACAGCCGGCCGCGGCGCTCGGCGCAAACCGCACTCGCGCTGATCCGCGATGCGCTGCTGAAACTGATGGCGCCGGTTCTCTCGTTCACCGCGGAGGAGGCGTGGCGCATCCTGCATCCGGACGATCCGACGATTTTCGTGCACACGTGGGAGAAGATGATTCCCGACGTTCCTGATGCCGAGGCGCTCGTCGCGAAGTGGGCGCGCATCCTCGAAGTGCGCGCGGTCGTGCAGAAGGAGCTCGAAGCGGTGCGCCAGACGGGCGTCATCGGCTCGTCGTTGCAGGCCGAAATCGCCATCGGGGCCGACGCCGATGCTTATGCGCCGCTCGCCTCGCTTGGCAACGACCTGCGCTTCGTCCTCATCACCTCGGCCGCGACCGTGCAGCGCAAAGACGCGCTTGCCGTCACGGTGGCGCCGAGCCCGCACGCCAAATGCGAGCGCTGCTGGCACTGGCGCGCCGATGTCGGCAGCGACCCGGCGCATCCGGGATTGTGCGCGCGTTGCATGGCGAATCTCTTCGGCGCCGGCGAGCCGCGCTCGTACGCATGAACGCCGCCGTGATGCGCCGCGTCCCCACGACCGCCAACTGGCGCTGGCTCTGGCTGTCGGCGTTCGTCATTGCGCTCGATCAATTGACGAAGCACTGGATGCTCGCGGCGTTTCGTCCCGGCGAGGACCTGCGACTGACGCCGTTCGCCAGCCTCGTGCTCGCGTTCAATCGCGGCGCGGCGTTCAGCTTTCTCGCGGGCGCCGACGGCTGGCAGCGCTGGCTCTTCGCGCTGATCGCCATTGTCGCCTGCAGCGCCATGCTGTGGCTCATGCGGCGCGGCGGACGCGCGCTGTTCTGCGCCGGTCTCGCGCTGATCATCGGCGGCGCGCTCGGCAATCTCTACGACCGCGTGGCGCTCGGTCACGTCGTCGATTTCCTGCTGCTGCATTACCGCGACTGGTACTACCCGGCGTTCAACGTCGCCGACAGCGCGATCACCGTCGGTGCGGTTGCGCTGATTCTCGACGGCTTTCGCGAGCGTCGACCGCGCGAGGCGCCGCCGCTACCCGGCGATCGCGAGCGCTGATCGATGCGCTGCGCGCCTCGCGCCTTAACCAGGCGAGCAGCACTACGAAGGTGAAGGTCGCGACGGCACACACCATCCAGGCCACGGCCGCGTGCCGGCCCGATTCGCCGACGGCGCGCACCAGCGCTTCCGCGGCATAGAAAGGCAGCAACAGCGCGAGGCATTGCCGCGGCACGCGCGCACCGCGTGCGGCGCCGGGCCAAAAAATCGCCAGCGGGACCGCTTTCAGCGCGAGCCACGATGGATGGCCGCCGAGCGGGGCGAGAACGAGCTCCCACAACAACTCGAGCAGCACGAGCGCGAGGATGCCCGCTACCGTGAGCCGCGCGATGATCGGCGCCTCCGCCGCGCTTTGCGTCAACTGACGGCGACGAATTCGTAGAGGTCGAATCCGGGGCCTTGCTCGACGAGCTTCGTCAGCACGGCAAAGCCGCTGCCGCCGCCGCGACGCAGGCTCACCGCCTGCTCGAGCGCGAAGGCGCCTGCCGGCGCGGCGAGTTGCGGCGACGGGGCTTCCGGATCCGCTTCTTCGGGGAGCACCAGTACCGGCAACAGGTGACTGTCCGGCGCGTCCTCGGCCGCTGCCGCCGCGGCCTCGGGTGAATCGGACAGCAGCTCGCAGCCGAATTCCAGCATCGAGCTCGCCAGCGTGTTCCGGAACCAGCGCACCATCGCGACCTGCAAGCCGTCACGGCCTTCGACGCGCAATGCGATGAGATCGCCGACGCGCAGCGCGGCGGGGGCGGGGTCGATCTGCCGCAGCGCATAGCCGCCCGACGTGTGATTGACGACCTGGCATTGCGTCATCGGCGGCGCATCTGCGGCAGTCGCTTGACCGCTCTTTACGCCGCGGCTGTAATGCCAGACGCCGGGCAATCCGGCGCACATCACGACGCGCGCGCGCGACGGCAGCCGGTTGAATTGCCGCGCGGGCGGAATGGCCCATTGGCGCAGCAATCGCTTGAGCAGCCCCACGTAACGGCCGCGCGCATCCGCGTCGTTGCCGGCTTCGCGCGGCAGCGTGCCACCCGCCTCCAGCGCGCGGATCTGCTCCTGCAACTGGAACGCAAGGTCGAACGTCAGCAGGAACAGCTTCGATCCTTCGGCGCTGCCGCCCTTGTTGGCCGAAAACGGCGGGAAATCATGGCCGACCGGCACGATGGCGACGGCCTTCGCCATCCGGTGCACGGGCGGCACCGGCGTAAGCTTCGCGAGCTGCGCGTTGTCCTGCAGGTAATGCAGCACCATCGCGAGCTGGCTCGGCAGAAATCCGTACGGGTTCGCGAGCGCCAGCAGCAGCGACTGCGTGTACAGCCGCTCGAGCGTGATGTCGGGCTGGTCGAGCGTGACCGCATGCCGGTGGATTTTGCGCTCGCGCGTGAACATGTAAATTTCGTGCGCGTCGGACCAGGTGTGCGCCGGCACGGGCGCGTACGAGAGGTAGCTGTTCGCAAGCACGCGCGACGTTGCCTGGAAAGTCCGGCGAACGAGCGCCACCAGACGCCGCGGGCCGCCCCACCGGAGCCGGCGCGACGCCTCGCCGGCAAGCAGCCGCTTGTACGCGGTCGCGAGCTCGGTTGCGAGCGTCAATGCCGCCTTCGCGGCCTCGAGATCGTCGGCCTGCAGCGGATGCGATGCGCGAATGAAGCGATGCTCGAGACGCGGCCACAGGAGGGCGGCCGTTTTCCAGTACTGCTCGGTGAGCGCGAGCCGGCGCGCGTGGCTCATCCCGACGCGATTGGTCGCGGACAGCGCCTCACCCATGATGCGCGCGGCGAAGCCCGGCTCGCGCGTGGATGCTTCCGTCAGCCAATGCGCGACGCGCGACGGCCGGATTTCCGGTGGATGCGCGGGCCGTTCGGCGAACGGTGGCAGTCGAAGCGCGAGCGACATGAAGGCGGCGGAAGCGCCGAAGTGCGGTCGGTGGGTTGGAGCGCGACGATTATACGGTCGATCGCACGAAATCGGCGACGATATCGACCTGGTCGCGCGACAGCAGCATCGGCGCGTGGCCGACACCCGGTATTTCCGCCACGCGCGCGCGCGGGCCGCGCTCGCTCATCGCGCGCGCCGTCGCCTTCGACAGCAGGTCGGAATGCTCGCCGCGCAGCACGAGCGTCGGACATCGGATCGTGTCCCACAGCGGCCAGAGGTCCGCCGGCGTCGTCTGCGCGCGAAACGGCACGGCGATGCCCGGATCGTAGCCGACGCACCAGGTGCCGTCCGGTCGCTGGCGCGCATTGGTCTTCACGACGTGCTGCCACTGCGCGTCGGTGAGCGGGCCGAACGGCGCCGAGATGTTGCGCACGTACGCGTCGAGCTCGGCGTACGACGCGAACGCGGGGTCGGTGCCGAAGTACTGGCCGATGCGCTCGAGCGCTGCCGGTTCGATCGTTGGGCCTGCGTCGTTGACGACGAGCCGCGCAACCGGCGTTCCTGGTTGCGCCGCCGCGACAATGCCGAGCAGACCGCCCATCGAAGTACCGACCCATGCGACCTCGTCCGCGCGACTCGCCGCGATCAGCGCCGCCAGCGTGCCGAGGTAGACGGGCGCGACGTAGTCCATCGGGTCGCGCAGCCACTCGCTGGCGCCGCGACCCGGCATGTCGATCGCCAGCACGCGATGCGTCGAGGCGAGCGTCTCGCCGAGCACGTCGAAGTCGCGACCGTTGCGGCCGATACCGTGCACGCAAACGACGACGCTCGCGTTGTCCGGCGCGCCCCATTCGTAATACACGACGCGATGAAAGCCATGCGGAGAAATCCCGCGAAAGTGACGGATGCGTGGCGCGGTTTTCGTGAGCACGGATTCGCGTATCAGGTATCGGGCATCAGGTACCGGGGATCAGGTATCACGGCGCGATGCGCATCAGTCGGCGCGCAGCGTGCGCTCGAGGATGAGCAGCATCGCGGCCGTCGCGCCCCAGATGTAACGGTGCAGCCATGGAATGGCCCAGTAATCGCGGCGCGCCGTCCCTAGCATCCGGAAATGCCGTTGGTGATTCGCGCGATCGAGGACGAATTCAAGCGGCACCTCGAATACGTCGGCGACTTCCACGGGATCCGGCGCGAGCGCGATCGGCGGATCGATCCATCCGACGATGGGCAACACGCGATAACCGCTGACGGTTTCGTAAGCCGCGAGCCGACCGAGGACCTGCACCTTGGCCGGCTCCAGTCCGATTTCCTCTGCCGTTTCGCGCAGCGCGGCCGCAGCATGGTCGACGTCGCCCGGATCGAGTCGGCCGCCGGGGAAGCTGATCTGCCCCGCATGATCGGCCAGGTTCGCGCTGCGTTCGGTCAGCAGCAATTGCAGGCCCTGCGGCCGATTGACGAGCGGAACGAGCACCGCGGCGGGCACCGGATTACCCTCGCGTCCCGCCAGGCGAAAGCCGTCGCTCAATCCTTGCGCGTCGGGCGGAGGCGGGCGCGCCAGGCGTTGCGCGAGCCATGCGCGCTGCGAATCGGGAGTGAGGTCGAACAGGGGAAGGCGGAAGGCAGCGGGCATCTCGCGATGGGCCGAAAATCGAACCGCGGCCCGTCGCGAATGATACGCCGTCAGCCGGATTGCGCGAGCGCGCGCCAATCGGCGGCGTCGACTGCCGAAATCGCAGTGCGCCGATGGAACTGCGGCCCGATGAGCAGCAATGCCGGTCGGCCGATGTCACGCTGCGCGAACGCCGGCAGGCGGGCCAGGGTCGTGAAATACGTCCGTGCGCTCGGCAATGACGCATCGACGACGATCGCAACCGGCGTCGCTGGCGCGCGGCCCGCGCCGATCAACGCATCGGCGATCGCGGACGCGCAGCGCAAGCCCATGTAGATGGCGCCTGCGTCGACACCGCGAAAGCCTTCGATCCAGTGGCTGACATCCTCGCCTTCGCCGGCGCGTGGGGTGGCGAACGCGAACGATCGCACGCGGCCACGCTGCGTCAGCGACGTCCGAAGCTGCGCGGCGGCGGCGAGCGCTGCGGTGATGCCCGGAACGACCTCGTACGGAACACCGGCGGCTTCGAGCGCGGTGATCTCTTCCTGTGCGCGGCCGAAGAGCATCGGGTCGCCGCCCTTGAGGCGCACGATCACTTCGTATTTTGTCGCGGCGTCGACGAGGCGCTTGTCGATGAACCGCTGCGCGGTCGACTGCCGGCCGCAGCGCTTGCCGACCGCGATCTTCTGCGCCCGCGCCGCGAGCGCCAGAATTTCCGGAGGAATCAGCGCGTCGTGGAATACGACGTCCGCCCGCGCGAGAAGGTCGGCGGCGCGAAGCGTCAGCAGATCCGGTGCGCCAGGACCTGCGCCGACGAGGTAGACCGTTCCTCTCATCCCATTCATCCCGTTACGCGCATGGGTACCCGACATCGCCGGTCGACGCGAGCGGTCGACGGCGGTGGAACCACGGTGCGCGCGTGGCGGTCGCCTGATAGCCGTCGCTGAAATCGGCGAAGGCCGCGAGGGCGTCGTCGGCGTTCCACGAATCGGGAATCGCGAATGCATCGAAGCCGCACTGCGCAAGGTAATAGAGCTGGTCGCGCTGGATGTCGCCGATCGCGCGCAATTCGGCGGCGTACCGATGGCGATCGCGCAACAGTCGTGCATGCGAATAGCCGCGGCCGTCGGTAAACTGCGGAAAGTCAATCGCGATGACGGGCAGCCGATGCATGTCGTCGGCAAGCGCGCCCGGATGCTCGGCCGGCGCAAGCCACACGCCGGCTTCGCCGCGGGCGATCAGCGCCGCGCGTCGCTCGAGCCACAGCGCGAGCGGAACGATGACGGGTACGCCGTCGGGAAGGTCAGCGAGCGACGCCGCTTCGCGCAGCAGCGTGTATTGGTCGTCGACGATCGTGCGGTTCCTAATGAGGCGTGGCATAGACGCGTTCCTTGAAAGGCTCGATGCCGACGCGGTGGACGGTATCGATGAATCGCTCGTCGGGGCGGCGGCGTTCGACGTAGGTTTCAAGCAGGCGCGCGATGACGCCGGGCATATCGCGCGCGGCGAACGACGGCCCGATCACATTGCCGAGCGCCGCATCGTTGCAATCGTCGCCGGCGAGCGTTGCGTACGGCCGTGGCTCGAAGAACGACGCAAGACGCGACAGCAGCCCGTACGGGATCGATATGCGCAGCATCGGCGCATGCTTCTGGATATAGAGGCCGCTTTGCAGCCGCAGCGGCCGGAAGTCGTCCTCGGACAGCTCGCCGGTCAGGAATCGACGCGTCTGGTCGCGAAACTGCTCGACTCGTTCGTGGACGAGGCGGCGGTCGAAGGCGTCGTAGCGGTACATGGCGGCGGTGTCCTGGCACCGAACGGTAGCCCGCCAGGCCCGCAAACAGAAGGAAGCAGATGCTATGCGCTTATTGCCTCAGTGCATGAGCGACGCTGGCAAGCAGCGTCGAGGCCGTCGTTAGAATAGTCGCGCGATGACGGAAACGACAGGCCTCATTCTATACGTGCACGGTGCGCGCGATCCGCGCTGGGCGCAGCCGTTTCACCGCCTGCGCGACAAGGTCGCCGCGCGCACACCGGCGTCTCGCGTCGTCGTTGCGTTTCTCGAACATCTCGAGCCGAGCCTCGCTCAAGCGGTCGCCGCGATGGCGGTGGAAGGCGTTACGCGCATCCGCGTGGTGCCGCTGTTCTTCGGACGCGGCGGCCATCTCCGCGAGGATTTTCCGCGTCAACTCGCGGCCGCGCGCGCGGCCGCGCCGGGCGTCGAGTTCGATGTTACCGAGGCGGCGGGGGAGAGCGAAGCGGTGCTCGACGTGCTCGCCGCGTTCGCGGTGGGCGCCCTCGAGTAAACTTAATGTAGAACTGTTTAAATATCAAGCAACAATTTGATATATAAAGTATTGCTGTTCTATGGAAGATGCGCTCCCGGAAAGATGTCGCGAAGAATGAAATCCTCGAGCCCGGCGTTGTCTTCCGGTCGGGCGGATAACCTTATCTGGCGACCCTGCCGTTCCGACGCCCACAGGAAATCGCCCCGGATGTTGTCGCGAATGATGGCGATCATCTTGCGCACGACTGCGATGCGGATGTCGGCATTGTTTCCCTTGCGCACGTCGATCAACTGCTTGGCGTTGCGGCCGATGTCCTTGTCGAAGCCGAAGAAGTAGAACTGCGCGGCGTCCTCGTCCAGTTCCTTGATCTGGAAAATGCCGCCGGCGTTCCTCGCGTCGTGACCGAACGTAGGCGTGCGGTCGAGCCCGAGGTTCGCGGCGACGATGCGATTGCGCCGTTCCACGTCGCTCTCGCCTGCTGCGTTCGGCGCGCTGGCCGCAGCCGAGGACGTCGAAGGTTCTCCGCGTTCGCGCCTTCGTGCGTCGATGTACGCGGCCAGGTCGGTTGTCGGTGCAGGCGGCACCGGCGCAACCTTGGCCGGAGGTTCGGGCGCCGGTGAAGGCTCGGGGGCGGGCAGCGGTTCCAGCGGACGCGGCGCGGGCTTGTCGATCGCGATAACCGGCTGCTGTGCGTGTTTCGGCACGATCGGGCGCCGCGGTCGAACAGGGCGCTCGTGCGCGGGTGGAACGGTCGCCTCGAGCGCCGGTGGCGGCGCTGCCGCTGAGGCGGTCACGATCGGACGCGTGCGCGGCACGAGTTCCACCGCCAGCGCGCTGGTGGGTCCCCGCTCGGGCGTGTCCGTCGCAAGATGTCGGACGTGCTGCAGCATGATCCACAAGGCGCCGAAGTGGATGAGCAGCGACAGGACGATCGCGATCCAGATGATCGGAATCGTCACGACGTCGTGACGTCTTGGAGGTTCGCTCGGCCAGTTCATCGACAGCCCGACAGGAGGCTGCACGGCGCGCAAAGGAGAAGCGCGCGCGGCGATCGCCGTATCGGCTTGGTCAGGATACCGGCAGTCGGGTTCCGCGTTGCCCCTTTTCACCGCGGAGAACGATCTTCGTGGCGACCCGGCGTTTGCGAATGCGTAAACGACGGAGCGGGCTCGTCCGGCTCGACGGGTAGGCCAGCCTGCAGCAACGCGAGCGCGGTTGCAGGATCATCCGCGAAATGAAACAGCGCCAGGTCGTCCGGGTCGATCATGCCGTGGCGGACGAGCGCGTCGAAGTCGACGATTTCATTCCAGTAGCCCGATCCGTAGAGCACGACCCGGATGCGGCGCGCGAGCTTCCTTGTCTGGGAAAGGGTCAGGATCTCCATCAGCTCGTCCAGCGTGCCGAAACCGCCGGGAAAGACGACGAGCGCGCGCGCCAGGTGCGCGAACCAGAGCTTGCGCATGAAGAAGTAGTGGAACTCGAACGAGAGCTCGCGCGTGATGTAGGGGTTCGGCTGCTGCTCGTGCGGCAGCATGATATTGAGCCCGATCGTCCTGCCGCCGGCATCCGAGGCGCCGCGGTTGGCTGCCTCCATGATGCCGCCGCCGCCACCGGTGCAGATGACGTAACGATGCGCGTGTGAAGGCATGCTCTTCGACCACAGCGTGACGAGTCGCGCCAGCTCGCGCGCATCGTCGTAATAGCGGCGCAGCGGTCCGTCCGGAGCGAGCCTCGCCGAGCCGAAGAAGACGATCGTGTCGCGGACGCGCGCATGGCGAAAGCGTCGCATCGGCTCGAGGTATTCGGCAAGAATGCGCAACGGTCGCGCATCGTCGCTGTCGAGGAACGATTCGTTCTCGTACGCGACGGGCGGGCGAGTCGTCATGACGCGCCCGCGACGCGCGCGAAATCGATGAAGCCGCGCGGCGGGTCGGTGTGCACGAGCCGCACCTGCACGCGGTCGCCCACATCGACGGCTTCGAATCCGCGTATGAGCTTGCCCTCGACGAGCGGATGCGCGATACGCACCCATGTCCCCTTGTCGGACGCGCCGGTCACGATGGCGTCGAATTGCTCGCCGATGCGCGATGCGAGAAGGAGGGCGGCGGCCGATTTGCGGACGTGCCGCTCGACCTTCGCCGCGTTGTCCTCCTGTAACGTGCAATGCTGCGCGAGCGCGCCGAGCTCCTCGATGGTGTAAGGAGAAGGTGCATTCAACAATGCGGCCTTCAGCACCCGTTGCGTGACGAGATCGGGAAAGCGCCGGTTCGGCGCGGTCGAATGCGTGTAATCGCTGACGGCAAGGCCGAAGTGTCCTTCGGTGCGCTGTCCGCGCGATTCGAGCACATATTCGCCGCGGCCGAGGAGCTTGATTACCGACAGCGACAGGTCGGGAAATCGTGCGGGATCGACGCGGAGGCGCGACTTGAGGAACGCGTCGAGCGCGACTGCGTCGGGGGAGGGCGGCAAGTGCTCGCCATATCCTGCTGCGAGCGTCACGATTCGTCCCCAGCGCTCGGGGGAGCGCAACACTCTGCGCAGCGATGCGACGCCCTTGCGCTCCAGGAACTGCGCCGTGACGCCATTGGCGGCGACCATGAAATCCTCGATCAGGTCCTTGGCACGATTGCGCTCGTCGGGTCGCAGGTCGGTGAGCACGCCGTCGTCGTACACGGCGCGCGCCTC
>Ga0070696_100001488_pt1 | contig 15344 bp, 18 predicted proteins | sample KBSK1253metaG_FD_65474 | JGI IMG/M metagenome (GOLD analysis project Ga0070696, IMG submission 65474) | Corn, switchgrass and miscanthus rhizosphere microbial communities from Kellogg Biological Station, Michigan, USA - KBS K1-25-3 metaG | ecosystem: Host-associated > Plants > Roots >... | reverse complement strand
AGGATTGCGATCACCGGGCCGAACATGGGAATCAGATGCGAGAATCCGCAAAGGAGCGCCACCAGAGGCCACAGCGGCACACCCATCAGCGCGAATCCCACCGCATAAATCACCGATAGGATCAGGCAGATTCGGAATTGGCCGCCGACGTAGCGTGTAAGAATTCCTCCGATTTCTTTCACAAGCGAAAGAAAGGATCGGGAGTCCGTCGGCGCAGGCATGAAAGCTTAGTCCCGTGGACCATTATGCAATTCGTCTACCGGGTTCGCGGTACAATCGGCCACAAATGCACTTCCGCCGTCTTGCCGCATGGTTGCTGGGCGCCTGGCTCGCAGGAAGTGTGTTTATGGATCTGGTGGCTACGCAGAATTTCCGGTCGGTCGATCGATTGCTCGCGGCGCCGCCCGCGCAGATCGCCGAACAGATCCAGAAGCTGGGCGGCCACGATACGGCCCGTGTGTTCCTGCGGTATCAGGCCTCCGAGCTGAATCGCGCGTATTTTCAGAACTGGGAGCGGGGGCAGATCGTGCTGGGGCTCACTCTGTTTCTGGTGATGCTGTTCGGAGCTTTTCCGAACAGGCCCATGCTTCTGCTGGCGCTGCTGATGCTGGGGATCGTGCTGCTGATGCACTTCTATCTAACACCCGAAATCACCCGGCTTGGGCGGACAATCGATTTCATACCTCCGGCCGCATCGTCTCCGGAGCGCAGCCGTTTCTGGAAGTTCCACGGCGCGTACTCCGCGAGCGAGCTGATGAAACTCGGCCTCGGTCTGGGGCTGACGTACGTGCTGCTGCGGCGGCGCAGGAGATCAGAGCCCGCTCAGATCGATGTTGTCGATAAACCCGACCACAGCCATGTCAATGGGTGATTGAGGGCGGCCGACGCCGGTCATGGCGCTGAAACCTTCGGTCACGAGCAGTACGCGGTCGCCGACGCCTGCATCCACAGCGTCAAGCGCAATCACGGCATCACCGCGATCGGTGCCATCTAGATTCAGCGGCTGGACGAGCAGAGCTTTGCGTCCTATATGGCTTTTGTGTTTCTGGGTCGAGACGACCTCACCGATGACGCGCGCGATCAACACTTTCAGGCCCGCTTCACATCCAGAGAATCGATGATGCCGACGATGCTGGCGTCGGTGGGAACTTCTTTCGGCAGGAACGGGAAGCTCGATTCCCTGCCCCGGCACCAATAGACGAGTTCGCCCGCGCCGGCGCCGGTGGCGTCGGTACACACGATGCGTTTGCCGGTCTGCGTCAACTCGGGGGTGAGCGGCTGCACGATGAGCAATCGTTGTCCTTCGAGGCCTGGATGTTTCACGGTAGCCCAGACGCAGCCGATAACGCGGCCGAGAAACATTTATGCTCCATCCACGCTGACATCGTCGACGATGCCGATGATGGCCATGTCAACGGGGATGTCTTTGCAACCTTCGGCCATGCGCGCCGAACTGCCGGAGACGGCGATGACTTTTTCCTTGTAGCCGGCGCTGACGGTGTCGACCGCGATGACGTAGCCCGCCTCGTCTTTTCCTTCAGGCGATACCGGTTTGAGAATGAGAAGCTTCTTGCCTTCCAGGCGAGGATCTTTTCGTGTAGCAACCACCGTGCCCACCACGCGGGCGAGTATCATGGCGACTCAGGCGAACGCGGCGCTACTTCGCGCCAGCCGCGTTCTGCGCCTTCCCGATCGGCAGGATGTCTTCGAGGCTCTGATGCGGGCGCGGGATGACGTGCACTGCGATCAGTTCGCCGACCCGGCGGGCGGCCGCGGCTCCGGCATCAGTGGCGGCGCGCACGGCTGCTACGTCGCCGCGAACCATGGCGGTGACATAACCCGACCCGATCTTCTCCCAACCGACGATCGTCACCTTGGCCGCTTTGACCATGGCGTCGGCGGCTTCGATCATGGCCACCAGACCGCGCGTCTCAATCATTCCCAGCGCTTCACCCATTGAACCTCCAGAGAATTGCCTCCGCACTCGCGAGCGGGCACGCATGCCCATCGTACATTACATTACGCCACGCGCTTTTACCGCCTCATCCACCAGCGCGACCAGTTCGTCGCGGGTGACGTAAAATCTTTCGCCGTCCTGCTCTAAATCCTCAGCCACTACCGGGCAGCCGGGTTCGGAACCGGCGCGGGTTTTGACGCCGTAGCGCGTGCGCGAATTGAGGAGCTTATCGACTTCCGTTTTCGGCAGCACGTTAGCGCCGCCAAGCAGCTCAGCAACCAACGCGATGCGCGCAAAATGCTCCAGCGTCTCCATCCGGAAGAAAGCTTTGTAGACGTCTTCGCCGTAACTCACAGCGCCGTGGTTGCCCATCATGATGGCATCGTATTTCGGGATGTATGGCAGCATGGGCGCGGTCAGCTCGGGGGTTCCCGGCAAACCGTAAGCCGCGAGCGGCACGCATCCCAGACCAATGATGACCTCGGGCAGCAGCGCCTGATCGAGCGGGCGGCCGGCAGCGGCAAAACCGGTGGCTACGGGAGGATGCGCATGCACTACGCTGTGAATATCGGACCGCATGTTGTAGATCGTGCAGTGCATCATGATTTCCGAAGTGCACTCTTTGCGGCCTTCGATCTTGGTTCCCTTATGGTCGACGATGATCAGATCGTCGACGTGCATCATCCCTTTGCTGATGCCGGTGGGCGTGGCGAGAATGCGGTCCTTATCCAGGCGGATGGTGATGTTGCCGTCATTGGCCGCCACCCAGCCCTTCTGATAAACGAGACGGCCGATATCGACAATATCCTGGCGCAATTCGCGCTCGCTCTTCGACATTGGAATTCCAAATTGTATCAGACTGAATCGGTCGAGACAGTACAATGGTTGCACAGTGGATAAACGACGTATGTGCCCGCACTGCCGGGCATTCATCACGACAGGCGATCGCGTCTGCCCTTATTGCAACGAAAAGGTGGGACCGCGAGCGATTGAGCGCCGGGAGCCGGGAGCGATCCTGGGCGGATTCATCCCGCACGCGCGCTTCACAACCATCATTATTCTTCTGATCAATTTTGGGCTTTACATCGCGACCACGGTGTACAGCATGCGGCGCGGCAACCAGAACGCAGTTTGGGGCATCGACAGCTATACGCTGATCGATTTCGGTGCGAAGCTTCGCGGCGCGATTTTCGACGCGCACCAATGGTGGCGGCTGGTCACGGCCGGGTTTCTGCATGGCGGGCTGATGCACATCCTGATGAACTCGTGGGTGCTGTTCGATCTTGGCGCTCAGGTGGAGGAGGTGTATGGGACGAGCCGCCTGATTGTGTTTTATTTTGCCGCAACCATTTTCGGTTTTTACTTGAGCGCGGTCTGGAGTCCTGGCGTTTCGGTCGGCGCGTCGGCGGGATTATTCGGACTGATCGGCGCCATGATCGCATTAGGTGTGCGGCACAGAACTGCGATGGGGGCGGCCATTCGCGGCCTATATGTGCGATGGGCCGTCTACGGATTGGTGTTCGGCTTGTTGCCCGGATTCCACATCGACAACGCGGCGCATATCGGCGGCCTGGCGGCGGGCTTCGGCGTAGCTTATGTCACGGGACTTCCGCGGATCGCCGGCGGCGTTACTGAAAAATTGTGGCAGGCGGTGGCCATCGGCTGCCTGGCGATAACCGCTCTGTGCTTCCTCGACATGTATTTGTGGCTGACCAGGCAGGGGTAGTAATATCGAAGTGTGAGATTTTGCGCGCTGTTCGTGGCGTTGTTTATCGCCCTGAGCGGTTTCCAAACGGCTGAGGCCAGGAATCGGTCCGACCAACTCCATCCCGCCAGCCACCAGAAGAAAGCCAAAAAATACAAGCCCGGCAAGTACAAAGCTCCCAAGCACAAGAAGCCGAAGAAGGCGAAGTGGGGAGCGAAAACCCGGAACATCTAGAGGACGGAAGGTAGCCGAATCGGGGCGCCTGTCAGCGTAGATCAAGCGCCATCATGCTGCGCCGATCGCGCAGATACAGCCTTGTGCCCGCGAGCGACGGCACGGTCCAGGCATTGTTCTGAAGGAGCGAGACGCGCGACAGCACCTTCGCCCCCTGCGGCGAAAAGTTTGCCAGCGACAACGCGCCGTCTTCATCCAACACGATGAACTTGCCATCGGCGTAAATGAAATTGGCTTTTGGAAAACTGCGGTCCTGCCACGCCACTTTTCCGGTCTTCACCTCGACGGCGGTCATGGGCGCAGGTCCGAAGTCGCCGCTCGAGCCATAGACATAATCGCCGACGCGCATGGCGGTAGAAAAATGCACGCGCATGCGATTGCTGGCCCACAGCTCTTTGGCCGACATGCGTCCATTCGTGCCGGAAAGCTGGATCGCACGGCTTCCGCCGTTATAAGCCGACGTAACGAAGACCACTTTATCGTCACCCCAGACCGGCGTGGTGACGTTCAAACCATACATCGTGCGGTGCGGCGAGGTCCAGAGTAACCGGCCGTTCGCAGGATCGACTGCCACCACTTCATCGCTCATCATGGTGATCAGATGGTCCTGGCCATCCACCTGAACAATGAGCGGCGTCGCCGGGGCGTTGTCGAATTTCTGCCTGGTCCTCCATACCTCCTTCCCGGTTTTCTGGTCGAATGCGATGAGCGCGTGACCGGCGCCCCCAACCTTCATGATCACCGTGTTGCGATACGCAACGGGGCTGGGCGAGTATCCGCGGTTGAAGAATGTGCCGTCGTACTCTTTGTAAAGATCGTGGGACCAGACGGCTTTGCCCGTCTTTTTGTCGAGGCAAACTAAGTTTCCCAGAATGCCGATGGCATAGACGCCGGCATCAGTCACGAGCGGCGTCGCATACGGGCCCGGGCCATTTTCCATTCCCATTCCAGGCTGGAACGTTGCATCATAGCGATGCTCCCAGATTGTCTTGCCGGTACTCGCATCGGCCGCCAGCACGATTTCATCGTGGCCTGTGCGATACATGGTGTAGAGGACGTTGCCGTCCACAGAGATGGCGGAATATCCGTCGCCCAGCGGCCGGCTCCAGAGCTTTTTCGGCCCGGCGGCGGGCCACGAATTGGCCAGACCCTTCGAGTCCGATTTGAAATTACCGTGCGGACCGCCCCACTGCGGCCACTCGAGCGGACCGGCCCAAAGCAAGCCACCGCAAGTCAGCAACGCCACGCAAAGTCGCACCATTGGCTCAGTCTCCCAATGAGGCAGACATATAGCAAGCTCGATTCCATCGAACGGAGTTATTCCACCCGGTGCGAGGCGCGATACAATCGAGACCAGACTTGGAGGGCACATCATGAATCGCCGCAGTTTTATAGCCGCGACCGCAGCCACAGCCGCTGCCGGATCATCCAACGCAACGCCAAAATTGGCGATTGAAGGCGGCAGTCCCGTGCGCCAGACGCCGCTCAAGGCCGATTTTTTCGGTTCCTCCTTTTACGACGAAAAAGAAAGCCGGGAGCTGGAGGATGTGGTGAAGACGCACCGCCCATTCCGCTGGTACGGTCCCGGCAAAGAACCACCGATGAAGGTGGCGGCATTTGAAAAAGAGTTCGCGCGGCGCATGCGGACGCGGTACGCTCTGGCGGTAACGTCCGGCTCAGCGGCATTACAGATCGCCATGGCTGCCCTCGGGATCGGTCCGGGCGACGAAGTGATTCTGCCCACGTGGACGTGGCACTCCTGCTTCAATGCCATCGTTCTGGCCGGTGCGTTGCCCGTGTTTGCCGAGATCGACGAATCGTTCAACATCGATCCTGCCGACATCGAGAGCAAAATTACGCCGCAGACGAAAGCGATCATGGTGGTTCATCTGCAAGGGAACCCGGCGGATATGGATCGCATCCTGGCGATCGCGAAAAAACATCGCGTCCCGGTGGTGGAAGATTGCGCGCAATCGGTGGGCGCAAGTTACAAGGGACGGCCGGTCGGCTCGCTCGGCGATATCGGCATCTACAGCATGCAGATCAACAAGACCATCACGGCTGGGGAAGGCGGAGCGGTGGTGATGAACGACCCGGTTCTGTTCGAGCGGGCCTCAAGGTATCACGATCTGGGTGTGCTTCGGCCGATGCATGAGCGAATGGTCGACGGCTCCAAAGTCGATTTCTTCGCGGGCAGCCAGTGCCGCATGAGCGAATTCACCGGCGGAGTGCTGGTGGCGCAACTGCGCAAGCTGGACCAGATTGTGGATGCGGTCCGAACCAATGCGCGCCGCGTCTACGATGGCATCCGCGACCTTCCGGGAATCCGCTTCCGCCATCTGCCGGACCCGGCCGGCGAGTTAGGATCGGCGGTCTTTCTGGCTTTCGACTCCGAGGCAAAGCGCGAGCGATTCCGCGCCGCCATGAAATCGGAAAACGTTCCGGCCAACCCGCCCGGCGGCTCCGTAATACTGCCGGTACAACCGCATGTGGAGAACAAGCGCACGGTGCACCCCGCATGGCCGTCGTTCACTTCGGAGCGCGGCAAGGCAATACGCTACGGCTCCGCGTGCTGCCCGCGAACCATTGACATCCTCGGGCGTTTTGCAGGCGTATCGCTCGATCCGAAATTCACGGCGGCCGACACGGACGACATTGTGGCCGCGATCCGCAAGGTTTATCCGTCCGTGCTCGGCTGATCTCCACGGCGCGTTACCATTAGATTAGTGCTGGTCTCGATCGGTGAATCGTCGAAGCTTGTGCGGCCGCCATGGCTGCGCGCTCCTGCTCCCGTAGGTGAAAACTATCGCGAGTTGAAGGCGCTGATCGACAGCATGAACCTGCACACGGTTTGTGAAAGCGCTGCTTGCCCCAACATCGGCGATTGCTGGAACCGCCGTACCGCGACATTCATGATTCTGGGCAATGTGTGCACACGACGATGCGGATTCTGCGCCGTGCGGAAAGGCGCCCCGCTCGAAGTGGATTACGATGAGCCGCGGCGCGTGGCTGAAGCCGCCGCCGCCATGGGCCTGCGCTATGCAGTAGTCACCAGCGTCAACCGCGATGACCGTAAGGATGGCGGAGCCGAGCTATTCGCGACGACCGTCCGTGCGATCCGCGAGCGCATTCCGGGGTGCCGCGTCGAGATTCTGATCCCGGATTTCCAAGGCAGCCTTGAAGCGGTTGAGATCGTCATGGACGCCCGGCCCGACGTGCTCAATCACAACACCGAAACGGTCCCGCGCCTTTATCGGCAGGTTCGGCTCGGCGCGCGCTATGATCGATCACTCGATGTTCTGGCGTACGCCAAAAAGATTTCGCCCGAGACGCCGGTGAAATCAGGCCTGATGCTGGGTCTGGGCGAAACGCATGCTGAAGTAATGGATGTGATGCGCGATCTGCGCGCTCATGGCGTCGACATTTTGACGTTGGGCCAGTACCTTCGACCTTCGCCCAAGCACCTGCCGATCGTGCGCTACGTTCCGCCAGCGGAATTTGACGAATTGCGGCGCGCCGGTTATGGAATAGGCTTCAGTCACGTGGAAGCCGGTCCGCTCGTACGCAGTTCCTATCACGCATCCGACGCAATTTGCTGATTTCGGTTCGTGTTATCACATTTCGCCTGACATTCGATCTTGCCTCACCCGCTTGAACGAACCAAGATGAAGGTGGATTTCATTTTCTAAACCTGGATAGCCGCTTCACACTAAATCAACCACAGGAAAGGAGTGTCGAAAATGGCTGACGTCGATGTACGAAAGCAATCTTCCAGCGAGCAGCGCGGTCAATCCGGCCAGCAACTCGAACGTTCCCGTCAAGGTCTCACACGTCGCGGAGCATACCCCTCGATTTTCGATTGGAGCCCGTCTGAGTTCTTCAGTGCGAGCCCATTTGCCCTTATGAGGCGGTTCAGTGATGAGATGGACCGCATGTTTGAAGGCGGCCGCCGCGGCGAGCTTGCGCTATGGTCGCCCGCGGTTGAAGTCTCCGAGCGGGACGGCAAGCTCGAAATCCGCGCCGACCTGCCCGGCGTGAATGAAAAGGACGTCAAAGTGGAGGTTACCGACGACGGGCTCATCATTCAAGGCGAGCGCAAACGCGAGCACGAGGAGCGCCGCGAAGGTTATTACGGCTCGGAACGGAGCTACGGGCAGTTCTACCGGGTGATTCCGCTACCGGAGGGCGCCAATGTGGATCAGGCCCGTGCCGAATTTCGCAACGGCGAACTGCGCGTAAGCGTTCCGGTTGCGCAGCAGCAACGCAAATCGCGCGAGGTTCCCATCTCCACGGGGAGTGGGGACAGAAGAGAGCCCGGTTCAGAGACTGCCCGTGCGGCCGAACAGGCAAAAAGAGCAGGCTGATCCCATTCACATCCGCCCAGCCGGATAATGAGGAGCGAGGAACACCAACATAGCAATCGCATCCATCAATCCGGCAAACGGCGTGTTACTTCGCCAGTTTGAGCCTCTCACCGATTCTCAGATCGAAGTGAAAATCGAGCGGGCGGCTCAAACCTTTCAATCCTGGCGTCGCACTAAGATCGCCGATCGCGCGCGGATGATGTCCGCCGCCGCTGCGATTCTTGACAATGAAAAAGCACGTTTCGGCCACATCATGACGGTCGAAATGGGCAAGACTCTGAAATCGGCGATTGAAGAAGCGGGCAAGTGCGCGTGGGGCTGCCGCTACTACGCGGAAAACGCCGAAGGATTTCTGCGCGACGAAATTGTGCCGACGGACTCCGGCACGAATTTTATCCGTTATCAGCCGATCGGTCCCGTGCTGGCCGTGATGCCGTGGAATTTTCCTTTTTGGCAGGTGTTTCGTTTTGCCGCGCCGGCGCTGATGGCGGGAAACGTCGGCCTGTTGAAGCATGCGTCCAACGTGCCGCAGTGCGCGCTCGCGATAGAAGAAATCTTCCGTCGCGCGGGTTTTCCGGAGGGTGCGTTTCAGACATTGCTCATCGGTTCCGATCAGGTGGAGCGCGTGATCGATAACCCGCGGATTGCCGCGGCTACGCTGACCGGCAGCGAGGCCGCCGGCGCCCAGGTCGCATGCGCCGCAGGCAGGCAAATCAAGAAGACGGTACTCGAACTGGGCGGCAGCGATCCGTTTATCGTCATGCCCAGCGCCGATCTTGCGGAGGCCGTCAGGACGGCGGTGAAAGCGCGCACCATCAATAATGGGCAATCCTGCATTGCGGCCAAGCGGTTCATCGTCGCCGAGGCTATTGCGGATGAGTTCGAGCGGCGCTTTGTCCAGGGCATGGAGGCGCTTCACGTGGGCGATCCGATGGATGAAAAGACGGATGTCGGACCGCTCGCCACACCGCAAATTCTGCAAGACCTCGCCGAGCAGGTGCGAAGCTCCGTGTCAGCGGGCGCGCGCGTGCTCACCGGCGGCAAGCGCCTTGACCAACCGGGCAACTATTATTCACCGAGCGTGCTGGCCGGAATTCCGGAGAGCGCACCCGCGTATCGCGAAGAAATGTTCGGTCCGGTCGCGGCGCTGTTTCGTGCGCGCGATATGGATGCCGTCATCCGCCTCGCGAACGACACCAGATTCGGCCTCGGTGCAAGCGCCTGGACCAACGACGAAAATGAGCGGGCGCGCTTCATCGACGAGATTCAGGCCGGGCTGGTTTTCATTAACGGAATGGTGGCTTCGGACCCGCGCCTGCCCTTCGGCGGCGTGAAACACTCCGGCTACGGTCGCGAGTTAAGCGTGTTCGGAATCCGTGAGTTTGTCAATATCAAAACCGTCTCGATCAAAGGCGGACCGTCTCAGGCGGAATAAACGGCGCTACCAGTACTTCGGCTCTCCGTAATAATCGTAGAGCTGCGATTCATAGTCGCGGGTAATGGGCGCATTGGGGTCGAATGACGGAGCCTCGCGGATGCGATCACGGGTCAACCCGACATACATCTTCGCTTCCGTCCACTCGATTTTGTCGACCCATTGCGGCGCGATCAGAACTTTCTTTCCAGACAGCAGTTTGCCCGTATCCACCACGATGTAGCGCAGGACCCAGCCGCGGTCATCCACTAAGAAATCTTCAACGCGTCCGATCTCGCTATCAACGGCCTGGATGTGATAGCCGATTACGTCCTTCGCGCTCTCGAGATGCGGGTCGCCATGCCGCTCCGGCGATTCTTCAAGCGCCATTGCGGCCGACATCGCTAGGGGTGTGCTCGAAAAAGTAGGATCGCCCAGTAACGGGTCCGCGGCCAACGAATAGGCCCAGCCAAAATGGCGACGTAATTCCTCATCCTGCCGCCGCGTGATGGGCTGTTCGGTGTTAGTGTCCGGGCTGTCTTCAACCTGTTTGCGCGTCAGCGAAACGGTCAGGCAGTGACTCTCGCGAGACGGCGGTCCCAGTGCCGCCACCGGCAAGAGCACACGCCTGCCCGTCAGCCAGTTACCGGTATCGGCCACGAGATAGCGCACCCGCCAGCTCGCGTCGTCAAAATAAAACTCATCCACTTTGCCGATTTCCCCGTCAGTAGCACGAATCACGTACCCGTGCAGTTTATTAAGGCCGCGTAGCATCGTCGTTTCTCCCTTCTCTGCGCACACTCTCTACACGCGCATATTTTGCGCCATTGATGGTCTCGTGAGTTTCGATCCACGGGAGAAAATCGTGACCATCCATACATTTCCCTGGCCGATTTGGAATGTTCCTTACCAAGACGCGGCCGAAAACAGGAATTGCAAAGCGCGCGCGGAACGCTTCAACGAAGACGGCAAGGCGGCGGTTCCTGTTACAATCCTTCCTATATGTTTAAAGGACTGGAGCACACGGCGATTGCGTCGCCAGATCCGCAGAAACTCGCCCGCTGGTACGTGGATTACCTTGGCTTCTATATCAATTATGAATACGCGGGCAATTATTTTGTGAAGGCCGCCAACGGCACGCTGATCGAGATCATTCCCTCCGAAGGCGCACCAACTCCGCAAAAGTTAAAGGACCCCGGAATCCGCCATCTGGCGATTCAGGTGGACGATTTCGACGCCGCGCACGCCCGCTTGAAGGAACTCGGCGTAAAATTTCTGACCGAGCCATATGAGGTCCAGGGCAATCGCCTCGTTTTTTTCACCGATAGCGACGGCAACATTCTGCACTTGATCCGCCGGGAAAAACCTCTGCCGTAATCCTCCCTTTTGTGCTGCGCCGCGTTTTCAAAGCTTTTCAGTACCGCGATTTTCGCCTGCTCTGGATGGGCGCGTGTACATCCAGTATCGGTACGTGGATGCAGGAACTGGCGCAGGCGTGGCTGGTGCTCGAGATTGCCAAGTCGAGGCCCGCGTTCTGGCTGGGGATCGACGCATTTCTAGGGGACATTCCGATTTTCTTGTTTTCGCTGGTGGGCGGCGTCATCGCCGACCGCATGAGCCGCCGCCGGCTGCTGATCGCTTCCCAGCTGGTGCAAATGTCCACTGCCTTCACGCTGGTGGCGCTGATTGTGACCAATACGGTGAAAGTTCCGCAGATTCTGCTGCTGTCATTCATCGTAGGAACAGCGCAATCATTCGGCGGACCCGCCTATTCCGCGCTAGTACCGACACTGGTGGAGAAGGAGGACCTGCCGAATGCCATCGCGCTGAACTCGATTCAGTTCAATCTTGCTCGCGTGATCGGCCCGGTGCTGGGCGGCATCGCGCTCAGCACGCTCGGCGCCGCCTGGTGCTTCGCGTTGAACGGCATTTCCTTCATCGCCGTGATCATTTCGCTTCTTTTGTTGCACTCCAGTTTCGAGCCGCAAAAAACCGGCGAGTCGATCATGACCAGTATGAAACAGGGCTTTGGCTTCATTCGCAAACAAGGGGCCATGGAAGCCCTCATCATCCTGGCCTTTTGCATGACCGCGCTCGCGATCCCGATGATTACCTTCCTACCCGTGTTCGCCAAAGACGTGTTTCATGGCGGGCCGAAGGTATTGTCCTACCTGCTGGCATCTTCAGGACTGGGCTCCGTCGCGGGGGCCCTTATCGTTGCCGCCTTGGGTAACGTGCGGAACAAGGGCCGCGTCGCTCTATTTATGCTCATTTGTCTCGGCGCCGGCATGGCCGGTTTCGCGCTGTCCAGACACCTGGTGCTGAGTTACATTCTGCTGTTTCTCTCGGGCGCCGCCCTGATCGGCGCCTTTGCCATGATCAGCTCGCTTGTTCAGCTCATCACCGCCAATGACATGCGCGGGCGGGTGATGAGCGTCTACAATGTCGCGTTTCGCGGCGGGATGCCCTTCGGGAGTGTGGCGACGGGCTGGCTGATTCCGATGTTTTCCGCGCCCCTCGTTATATCAGCCAACGGCCTCCTGTTGTTGCTGCTGGCCTTCTATTTTCTGATCGTGCAGAGGCGGGTGGCGGCGTTATGACCCGGCTGCTTGCGGTTCTATGCGCCGCGCTCGCCGCGGCTGCCGTGCCGGATTTAGAAAAGGCTCGCGACAGCCAGGACCGGCCGGCTCTCGAACGTGTGCTTTCCGAGCTTTCGACCGCGGCACAAAAGTCGCCCGATGACCCTGAAGCGCATTATCGGCTGGCCCTTGCATCGTCTTATCTCGCCGAAATATCTCTGGAAGTCCGCGACAGGAACCAGGCTCGCCGCGTGGCCGAGAACGGCATACGTGCAGCCGAGCGCGCCGTGGCGCTCAAGGCGGGAGTGGCGGAATATCACCGTGTGCTGGGCACGCTGTGCGGTCAGGTGATCCCGGCCAACGTGCTTTTCGCGCTGAGCTACGGAAAACGCTCACAGGAGGCGATCGCGAAAGCCATCGAACTCGATCCGAAATCGTCCAAGGCTTATCTGGCGCGCGGCGTAGGCAACTTTTATTTGCCCGATGCCTTTGGCGGCGGACCCGCCGTCGCGCTACGCGACATTGAACACGCCATCGAGCTTGATCAGAAATCCGCGGAAGCCTATCTGTGGCGCGGGCTCGCACTGCGGAAACTGAACCGGAACGCGGAAGCACGCCAGGCATTTACGAAGTCGCTCGATCTCCATCCCAATCGGGTTTGGACGAAGCAGCAGCTGGACAAGACGCCGGTGCAATGAGACGGCTCGTCATCGGCTCGGCAATCCTGGGGATGACCCTCCTTAACTTTTTTCAGTTCCCCGGCCACACCTGGCTTCAGTCCGATACGCAAATTTACGTGCCCATCATGGAACACATGTGGGACCCGTCGGTATTGAACAAGGACCTCATCGTGCAGCATCCGCACGTGGCGTTCACGATCTACGACGAAATCGCCTTAGGTCTGCGCAAGGTCACGGCGCTCGATTTCCGGCACGTGCTCCAGGCGGAGCAATTCGTCCTGCGAACCCTGGCGATCTGGGGCGTTTTTCTGATCGCGACCGCTCTCGGTCTTTCCGATGCGCTCGCGCTGCTCGCCGCTGCCGTATTTTCGCTCGGTGCGACGCTCATAGGTCCCGCGGTACTGGTGTTCGAATATGAGCCCGTCCCGCGCGGGTTCGCGATTTCGCTGATTTTTCTCGCCATAGGGCTGATCGCGCACGACCGTTATGTCGCGGCGGGAATCGCAGCGTCAGCGGCCTCTCTGTTTCACGCGCCGACCGTAGCTCCGTTCTGGGCCGTGTATTTTTGTCTCGCGCTTTGGCCCTCAACACCGGTCCCCAGGCGGCGGCTTCTGAGCGCGACAGGGCTGCTGGCGCTCGCCGCACTGTTGCTGCTGGCAGCTTCCCGATACCAGGCATCAACGGGCGAGACACAGGCGTTCTTCACGCGCCTCGATCCCGCGCAGGAAGAACTGCAGCGCATGCGCGCCTCCTACAACTGGGTTTCGATTTGGTGGAAGCAGTGGTTGAGACATTATGCGATTCTTTATTGCGTGACGGTGCTGGCGTACTGGCGAATTCGAAAATACGTTCCGCGGGGCTTGCGTTTTTTTCTGATCGGCCTGCCGCTTATCGGCATGGTCAGTATTCCGGTGTCGTACTTACTGCTCGAAAAAATGCGCTGGGCCCTGATTCCACAGATACAGCCTACGCGCTCGCTGCTGTTCGTCACCGCTTTCGCGATGCTGCTGGGCGCGGTGGCTGCGTGCCGCGCGATCGAAAGCAAAGGCTATCTCGAAGCCTTCGCCTGGCTTGTGGTTGCGTATCTGCCGCCCGTCAACCGGCTGGTCGACCAGTGGCCCTCGTGGAATCGCGTGGGTGTGGTGCTGGCGCTCGCCGCGCTGGCGTGGCTCGCAATCCGATTGAGTCATCTGCAGCCGCGCTGGTCGTACGCCACGCTGGCCGCGGCCCTGATCGCTCCGTTTTTCCTGATTCCAGGCTGGGGACAGATGCGGAATTATGCGACGCTGCACACTCCCGAACTGGCTCAGCTTTCAGCTTGGGGGCGGACGAACACTCCGCAACAAGCCGTATTCCTGTTCCCGGATGCCGAGCAGGAACTTCATCCCGGCGTTTTCCGCGCTGAAGCGCTCCGGGCCGTTTATGTGGATTGGAAAGCCGGCGGCCAGGTGAATTTCTTTAAGGGTCTGGGCGAGGAATGGTGGTCGCGCTGGCAGCGAACGATGGCGGCGCCTTTCGATCCGAGTCGTCTGACGGGCTACCGCGAACTCGGAATCGACTATGTTGTGCTGCGCGCGCAAAATCACATTGCGGCATTGACGCCTCGATTCCAGAACTCAGCGTTTGTGGTTTACGAAATTGGCGGATCGCCAATGGCTGCGCTGAATGTCTTCACGCAAGGTGCTTCAGGCTCGCGTCAATGAGCTTTTGCGTGCCTTCGTAAGGACCGCCTTCGCCTTCCCACTCCATCGAAAAGAAGCCGCGGTATCCGGCCTGCTTTGCGATGGCGAATGTCCTGGCCACATCCACGCGAAAAACTTTCCCGTTGTCCACTTCGGAATCTTTCACGTGTGAAATGTTGTAGGCATGGCGGAACATGGCGGCGACGGCGTCATAGTTGTACTTCTCGTCGCCTTTCAACATCGAGTTGCAGAAATCCGGCAGGCCGTGCAGATACGGGTTGTTCACCTGCTCGATAACCTTGACGAGGAAAAATGCATCCTCCGTCCGCGGATCGTCATTTTCGAGATTCACGAGAATGTTCTTCCCGGCGCCGTAATCGGCAATCGGCCGCAGACTTTCGACCGTGCGACCGACATCGGGCGCGACGCCGTTCACTCCCTGAATGTGCACCCGGACGCTCGGTGAACCCAGCAGGACCGCGGCGTCAATCCATTTCATGGCATTCTCGATGCCGGTTTTGCGCTTGGCTTCGTCAGGATCGTAAAGACTGCGATGCACGCCAAATGGAATATTGATTACGTGCGATCCAGCTTTCTCGATGGCTTCGCGTAGTTCATGCAAGTAAGCCGGCTGGAGCGAGTGAAAATGCGAATCGAGCGGCTCGATGTTGCGGAGATTGAATTTTTCGCGCACCATCGCCGGAAAATCCTTGAGTTCCATGCCCGGCT
>Ga0070696_100001486_pt1 | contig 15345 bp, 10 predicted proteins | sample KBSK1253metaG_FD_65474 | JGI IMG/M metagenome (GOLD analysis project Ga0070696, IMG submission 65474) | Corn, switchgrass and miscanthus rhizosphere microbial communities from Kellogg Biological Station, Michigan, USA - KBS K1-25-3 metaG | ecosystem: Host-associated > Plants > Roots >... | reverse complement strand
CAAAAATGGTCTGGGTGAAAGCGCCGTACTTTATGAGCACATCTTTGCCCGTGGGGTCCTTGCCGAGTGCCACCGCCAGATCCGAAAAATTCACGCCGCCCGTGAGCTTGCCGAGCACCGGCATGAAAATGTCGCCGACCAACGAAGAAACGATTTTCCCAAACGCCGCGCCGATGATCACACCGACCGCCAAATCGACCGCACTGCCCTTCATCGCAAATTCTTTGAATTCTGCAGCTAATCCCACGGCAATCTCCTTAATTTATGATGAGCACCGATTGATCGTAATTAGTCGACGTCGTACGCAAACTCCTTGTGCCTCGAGGTCCGGCCCGCCGCTGCACGGTACGCAAGCGCACGCGGCGCCGGCAATTCACGTACCGGCGCAGCCTAGCGCAGCGCGCCGAATACTTTCTTCAGCAAACTACTGGCCTGCCCCAGCGGGTCTTTGCGTATGGCGTGCTCTTCCTCGGCCATCATCAGATACAGGCCGTCGAGTGTCTTGTCCGTCACGTATGACTGCAGCGAGGCGTCTTCGGGCTTGAGAAGCCCCAGCGCCACCCCTTTCTGCGCCACCTTGTCATAGGCTTGACCGAGTTTCACCTTTTCGGTGGCGCGGCTGACGATCGGCGCGAACTTGACCTGCAACGGTGCATAAGTAACGCGTTTGAAGTATTGGGTCGCCGCATCGTCGCCGCCGGTCAAGATCTTCTTCGCGTCCGCGACGCTCATTTGTTTCAGCGCCTGCTTCAACAGCAATTTGCTCTCGGGAACCGCGCTCTCCGCGGCGCGGTTCATCGCGGTAACCAGTTCATCCGCCTGGCTTCCCATGCCGAGTGTGCGCATCAAGCCTTCCGCTTTCGCAAGTTTTGGCGGCAGAGGGATCTTGACCTTCGGGTTCTTCAAAAAGCCGTCCGTGATTCCCAACTTGCCCACCGCGAGATCGATGCCTTGGTCGAGCGCCTTTTTCAGGCCGGCGGACGCGTCGGCATTCGAGATGGCATTCAATTCGACCGCGAACGCCGTGCCGCAGGCCCAGCCGAGCAATGTCGCGATGATGCAGCCGAGAAAGAACTTTCTATTCATTATTCGTCCCTTGGGCCTGGGCTCGACTCCGCGCACTATGCGCCAAATATGCAGCGCCGGTGCCGGGCGCCCGTAAAATCCAATGCGGCGCATTTAGCCGCACCGCAACAACCGAACCGGGTGCGCGATCGCGATTGTAAGCCGGGCAGTCGATCCACGGGTAGTACACCCATGCCACGGGTACTGCACCCATGCGCCCTTCACGATGCGGATTATTTCTTGAGATAGGCGTGGACGATCTCGACGAGTTCCTCTGCGGCGACCACTCGAGGATCGTCGGGGTTGGCGCGTGGATCGACCATGTGCTCGCGAATGTGATCCTCGATCACCTCCGCAATGAATCCGTCCAATGCGCCGCGGCAGGAGGTCGCCTGCTGCAGGACGCCGGCGCATTCGAGATCGGCTTCCACGGCGCGCTCGATCGCGTCGATCTGTCCGCGCAGGCGCTTGAGGCGATTCAGCAGTTTGGTTTTGTCTTTCGATACGTGACTCATCGTTCCGGCTTCCTCGTGCTCCCGTGCGTATCCTAACGCACATCTCTCGAAATCAACGCCATGGCGCGCGAGCTTTGTGGCGGAGACAACTATAATGGCGCGGCCACGCTCGCGGAGGATCGACCTGATGTGCAACGTTCTGACGATCAACGGCGGCTCCTCGAGCATCCGCTTTGCCGTGTTTGCAGCCGGTCAACCGGCGAAGCGGCTGCTGGATGGGAAAATGGAGCGGATCGGCGGCAAGGACGCAATCCTGATCGCCAATCAGAGCGGTGATGCGCCGACTCGCATTAAGGTTGCGGCTGCGGATCATCGCACCGCCATCGATTTTCTGATGGACTGGCTGGAGGCGCAGCCGTTGTTCGCAACCATCGGCGCCGTGGGTCATCGGGTGGTGCATGGCATGCTGCACAGCGACCCTGAGCGCGTGACGACGGAGCTGTTGGACGAGCTCAAGGGCATCATGGCCTTCGACCCCGAGCATCTGCCGCGCGAGATCGAGTTCATCGAAGCGCTGCGCCGCCGCCATGAGCAATTACCGCAGGTCGTTTGTTTCGACACCGCGTTTCATCGCAGCATGCCGCGCGTGGCCGCGCAATTGGCGATTCCCCGCCGTTACGCCGCGAAGGGAGTTCAACGTTATGGTTTTCATGGTTTGTCCTACGCCTTCCTGATGGATGAGCTGGCGCGCCGGGGCGACCCGGCGGCGGCGCATGGCCGGGTCATTCTGGCGCATCTGGGCAGCGGCGCCAGCCTCGCGGCGGTGCGCGACGGCAAGTGCATCGACACCAGCATGGGATTTACGCCGGCCGCGGGGTTGGTCATGGGCACGCGCTCCGGCGATTTGGACCCGGGGCTGATGAGCTACCTCGCATTGACCGAGGCATTGAATGCGGCGCAATTTCAGGCTATGGTCAATCACGAATCGGGCTTGCTCGGCATCTCAGAGACCAGCGCCGATGTCCGAGATCTGCTCGAGCGCGAATCCGCCGATCAGCGCGCGGCGGAGGCCATTTCGCTGTTTTGTTATCAGGCAAAGAAGTGGATCGGGTCGTTCGCCGCGGCGCTCGGCGGATTGGACACCTTGGTATTTTCCGGCGGCATCGGCGAGAACGCGGCGCCGGTGCGCAAGCGCATCAGCGATGGATTGCAGTTCCTCGGCATTGAAATAGACGCTGCACGGAATGACCGCCATGCGGCACGGATCTCGACCGATGCAGGATCGGTGGCGGTGCGCGTGATACGCACCGATGAGGAAGTCGTGATAGCTCAATCGACCATCGGCCTGCTGGGGTTGGCGCCGACATAGGAGATGGAACATGCAACGACAGGCCGAAGCGCCCGTGCTCGATGCGGATCTCGCGAGGAAAATAGACGCATATTGGCGGGCCGCCAACTACCTGTCGGTCGGCCAGATCTATCTTTGCGGCAATCCCCTGCTGAAAGAGCCCCTGGCGCTCGCGCATGTCAAACGCATGTTGCTGGGCCACTGGGGAACGACTCCGGGGCAGAATTTCATTTACACGCATCTGAATCGCATCATCAAGAAATACGATTTGGACATGATCTATATGTCGGGTCCGGGCCACGGCGGACCGGCGGTGGTGAGCGGCACCTATCTCGAGGGCACATACAGCGAGGTCTATTCAAACGTCGGTCAGGATGAGGCAGGGCTGCAGCGGCTCTTCACCCAGTTTTCGTTTCCCGGCGGTATTCCGAGCCATGCGTCGGCCGAATGTCCGGGGTCGATTCACGAGGGCGGCGAACTTGGGTATTCGCTGAGTCATGCGTTCGGGGCGGTGTTCGACAACCCGGCGCTCATCGTCGCCTGCGTCGTCGGCGACGGTGAAGCCGAGACCGGTCCGCTCGCCACTTCGTGGCATTCCAACAAGTTTCTCGATCCTGCCAGCGACGGCGCGGTACTTCCCATCCTGCACTTGAACGGCTACAAAATCGCCAACCCCACCATCCTGGCGCGTATTTCCCGCGAGGAACTGCAGCAGCTGCTGCGCGGTTACGGCTGGACGCCGTACTTCGTGGAAGGTCATGAGCCGATGCCGATGCACGAAAAGATGGCCGCGGCCCTGGATGGCGCCATCGAGCAGATCCGGCGGATTCAAGCGGATGCTCGTGCGCACGGGAATCTGCAGCGTCCGCGTTGGCCGATGATCGTATTCATCTCGCCGAAGGGCTGGACGGGTCCGGCGGTGGTTGACGGTAAACCGAATGAAGGAACATTCAGGTCGCACCAGGTGCCATTGTCGGATCCGGCCAAGAATCCTGAACATCTGCGGCAGTTGGAGAGTTGGCTGCGCGGGTATCATCCGGAGGAGCTCTTCGATGAGCGGGGCCGTCTGAAGGCGGAGCTGGCGGCCCTGGCGCCGAGCGGCGAGCGCCGCATGGGCGCGAACCCCAACGCCAACGGCGGCATGCTGCTGCGGGATTTGCGCATGCCGGATTTCGCTGCTTATGCGGTGGACGTGCCCAAACCGGGTGCCGGCGGCATCGGCGACACCCATGTGTTGGGGCGGTTTTTGCGCGACGTGGTGAAGATGAATGCCGGTCAGCGCAATTTCCGCATCTTCGGCCCGGACGAGACCATATCCAACGGGCTCGAAGCGGTGTTCGAAGCAACCAATCGCCAATGGCTGGCGGGCACGGCCGACAACGACGACTTCCTGGCCCGCAGCGGCCGGGTCATGGAGATGCTCAGCGAGCATCAGTGCGAGGGCTGGCTCGAGGGCTACCTGCTCACCGGGAGACACGGCCTGTTCAATTGCTATGAGGCGTTCATTCACATCGTCGATTCGATGTTCAATCAGCACGCCAAGTGGTTGAAGGTCACGGCGGGCCTGCCGTGGCGCCGCAAGATCGCATCGCTGAATTATCTGCTGAGTTCGCACGTCTGGCGGCAGGACCACAACGGCTTCACGCACCAGGACCCCGGATTTCTCGATCATGTGGTCAACAAGAAAGCGGAAATAGTGCGCGTGTACCTGCCGCCGGACGCGAACTGTCTGTTGTCGGTGATGGATCACTGCCTGCGCAGCCGCCATTACGTCAATGTCGTCGTTGCGGGTAAACACCCCGCTCCGCAGTGGTTGTCGATGGATGCGGCGGTCAAGCATTGCAGCGAGGGCATCGGGATCTGGCAATGGGCCAGCAACGATCAGCGCAGCGATCCCGATGTGGTCATGGCCTGCGCCGGAGACGTGCCGACGTTGGAGACGCTGGCTGCGGTGTCGATTCTGCGGAGGCAGTTGCCCGAGCTCAAGGTGCGCGTGGTCAACGTCGTCGATCTCATGAAACTGCAGCCGAGTTCCGAGCATCCGCACGGCTTGAGCGACGGCGATTTCGACTCGCTGTTCACCACGGACAAGCCGATCATCTTTGCCTTCCATGCCTATCCCTGGCTGATTCACCGCCTGACCTACCGCCGGCGCAATCATGCCAATCTGCATGTGCGCGGCTACAAGGAAGAGGGCACGATCACCACCGCGTTCGATATGACGGTCCTCAACGATCTCGACCGCTTCCATCTGGTGATGGACGTCGTCAACCGCCTGCCGCAGACGGCCAGCCGCGGCGATTATCTCAAGCAGCAGTTGCAGGATAAATTGATCGAGCACAAACGGTACATCGATCGCTACGGACAGGATATGCCGGAAATCAGGAATTGGGAGTGGCCCGGCTAGTGTCCGCGATTCCCGCTGATTTCGACCGCTCCCACCAGCGCGCCGGGTCGCCGTTTCCACGGGGAGCGAACTGGGACGGAAAGGGCGTGAATTTCTCGCTGTTTTCGGAGTCCTCCGAATCGGTGGAACTGTGCCTGTTCGACGAATCCGGCAAGGGCGAACGGCGCATTCGCATCCGCGAGCGCACCAATGGCGCATGGCACATCTATGTTCCCGGGGTGGGGCCGGGTCAATTGTACGGCTACCGTGTGTACGGATTGTACGACCCCGAAAATGGACTGCGTTTCAACCCCAACAAGCTGTTGTTGGATCCCTATGCCAAGGCGATCGGCCGCCAGTTGCAGTGGGCCGACGAGCTGTTCGCCTACAAGCTGGGCGATCCCGAAGGCGACTTGTCATTCGACGACCGGGACAGCGCGCCGTTCGCGCCGTTGGGAGCGGTGGTCGATCCGGCCTTCGATTGGAGCGGTGAAAGCCGGCCCTCGCACCTGCCGCACGAGACCCTGATTTACGAAGCGCATGTCCGGGGCATGAGCATGCTGCATCCGGACGTCCCCGCCCACCTGCGCGGCACCTATGCAGGCATGGCATCCGAGCCGATCGTCGCGCACTTGAAAAAAATGGGCGTCACGGCCGTTGAACTCATGCCCGTACATCATTTTCTGGATGACCGCCATCTCTTGGACAAGGGACTGCGCAACTACTGGGGGTACAACACGCTCGGATTTTTCGCCCCTGAACCCAGGTATGCGGCTCACCGGCAGGCGCCCTGCGACGTGATCCGGGAATTCAAGGAGATGGTCAGGGATCTGCACAATGCCGGCATCGAGGTCATTCTGGACGTGGTGTACAACCACACCGCCGAAGGCAACCACGACGGCCCGACGCTGTCCTTCCGCGGCATCGACAACTTGGCGTACTACCGGGTCGTTCCGGCCGATGCCCGGCACTACATGGATTTCACCGGATGCGGCAACACTCTCAACATGGTGCATCCCCATGCCATCCAATTTCTGATGGACAGCCTGCGTTACTGGGTCACGGAGATGCATGTGGACGGCTTTCGCTTCGATCTGGCCTCCGCCCTGGCTCGCGAGCTCAAGGAAGTCGATCAGCTGGGGGCCTTCTTCGATACGATCTACCAAGATCCGACGCTGGCCCCCACGAAGATGATCGCGGAGCCCTGGGATCTCGGCGAGGGCGGATATCAGGTCGGTAATTTCCCGCCGCGCTGGGCGGAGTGGAACGGCAAATATCGGGATACCGTCCGCAAATTCTGGAAGGGCGACATGGGGCTGAATACGGATATAGCGACGCGTCTCGCGGGCAGCGCCGATCTGTATGAAAACACCCGCCGCCCGCCGTCGGCGAGCATCAACTTCGTCACGGCGCATGACGGGTTCACGCTCCAGGATCTCGTGAGCTACGAACAAAAGCACAATGAGGCGAACGCCGAGGAGAATCATGACGGCGCCGACGACAACAGTTCCTGGAATTGCGGCGCGGAGGGACCGACCGAGGATGGGGGAATCATCGAACTGCGCGAGCGGCAAAAGCGCAATTTCTGGTGTTCCCTGATGTTCGCCCAGGGATCGGTCATGATCAGCGGCGGCGATGAGTTGAGCCGCACCCAGGGCGGCAACAACAACGGCTATTGCCAGGACGGCGAATTGTCCTGGTCGCACTGGGATTTGGACGCTCGCCGCACGGAGTTTCTGACGTTCGCGCAGCGTGTGGTTCACTACCGCAAGCAGCATGCGAATTTCCACCGCTATGCATTCTACGATCATGACCCGGACGCCGCGCATCCCGACAAGAACATCGTGTGGTTCAGGGCGGACGGCAAGCGCATGGCCGCCAAGGACTGGGAAGACGGCGGCTGGATGCGTACGCTCGGCATGTTTCTCAACGGCACCGCACCCGAGATTCGGGACGGCAACGATCAATGCACCACGGACTCGGATTTTCTCCTGTTGCTCAATGCGCATCATGGGCCCGTGGCCTTTCGCATCTCGTATGAGCTGTATCATGCCGGATGGAAAGTCGCCTTCGACACGGCCCGGCCCTCGCTGCCCGTGGAGACGGAAGCGGTAAAGCGCAATCGATTGATCAATCTGGCGCCGCGATCCTTCGTCCTGCTGCGTCATGAACGGTAAGTGGGTAGCCACTTACCGACTGCAACTGCATGCCGGATTTCCCTTGGCGATGGCGCAGCAGGCTCTGCCGTACCTGGCTGATTTAGGGATAAGCCATGTCTACCTGTCGCCCTGCCTGCAGGCGGTTCCCGGCAGCCCGCATGGTTACGACGTCACGGATCCCACGCGAATCAGCGAAGATCTCGGCGGCGAGTCCGCTTGGGGAAGTTTCGTCGAGTGCGCCCGCTCGCATGAACTCGGCATTCTGCTGGATATCGTGCCGAATCACATGTCCGCCTCGGAACACAACCCTTGGTGGGACCACGTGCTGGCACATGGCCCGTTCAGCCAGTACGCCGGGTTTTTCGATTTCAGGAACCGGCCGCAGCAGCCGTTTCGCGTGCACCTGTGCTCTCTGGCGCGTCCCTATGGCGCGGCGCTCGAGGCGGGCGAAATCAAGATCGAGGTCCGGCAGGGACATCCGCGCGTCAGGCACCTCGAAACCACGTGGCCGCTGGGACCTGCTTCTTGGGGCGTTTTGCTGTCGGACGGCGAATCGGATGGCAAATTGCCCCCGGCGAGCGGGCCGGCCGCGGTGAATGCACCGCGTGATTCAGACGCGGAGCACTGTTTTCGCGAGATAGAACGGCTGCAAAACATCGAGGAGCCGGGGGAAAAACCCCGGGCCGAATATGCGCGTCTCGCGGCTCAGGCAGAGGACATACTTGCCGACGCGCACCGCCACGGACAGCTGCAGCGGGCCGTCGATCGTGTGCAGGGCGATAAGAAGGCCATCGATGACGTGCTGCAAAGGCAGTTTTACTTGCTTCACGACTGGAAGCTCGCAGGCGAGCTCACCAACTACCGGCGATTTTTCGACGTCGGTTCATTGTGCGGCATTCGCACGGAGCTGCCCGAGGTCGTTGCCGCCACGCATGCGCGCGTCGAGGAAATGATCGCGCGCGGGGAGATAGAGGGAGTAAGGGTCGATCATCCCGACGGGCTGCGGGAGCCGCTGGAGTACTTCAAGCGGCTGCGTAATTTGTTGCCGCGGGGGCGAATTTACGTCGAGAAGATATTGGAGAATGACGAGAGACTCAAGGAGGATTGGCCCATCGAGGGCACCGTGGGCTACGATTTCCTCGCCAAGGTAAACCGCCTGTGGATGGACGATCAACGAATTGATGTGCTGACGGCGGCCTATTCTGACTTCACCGGGCATTCGGTGAACTTCGCCGCGCTGGTCCGCGAGAAAAAGCGCGCGATCGTCGAGTCGACGTTTTCCGCCGATTATGAACAATTGGCTGAGGCCGCGCTCGAGATAGCGAGAAGCGACCGGCGAACCCGCGACTTGAGCCCGAGTCATCTGCGCGAGTCGCTGGCGCGATTGATCGTCGCCTTGCCCGTTTATCGGACTTATCGAACGGCCAATACGCTGCATGACGATGACCGGCGCATATTGACGGAGTCCATTCAAAGCGCGCGGATCGGATCCTCGGAGATCGTCGGGGCCGTGTTCGATTTCCTGGCAGATCTGTTCACCAAATCACGGTTGAACGGTGCCGAGGCCGATTTCATCGCCAAATGGCAGCAATTGACGCCTGCCGTCATGGCCAAGGGAGTGGAGGACACCACATTCTATTGTTTCGATCGGCTCGTATCCTGCAACGAAGTCGGGTCACAGGCTTCGCTGGTCGGCATCTCCGCCGACAAGTTTCACGAGTTTTGCCACTACCTGAGCGACTGCCGGCCGAACAATTTATTGGCGACGTCGACACATGACAACAAGCGCAGCGAGGACGTCCGCAGCCGTATTTCGATCTTGTCGGAAATTCCGGAGCGCTGGGCCGAGGCATTGCACCAATGGTCGCAGCTCAACGCCGCCGCTTGGCAAAATCGCGCGCCGGACCGTCATGCAGAATATCTCCTCTATCAAACGCTCATCGGTGCGTGGCCCATCGATCGCGAGCGTTGTTGGCAATACATGCTGAAAGCATGCCGCGAAGCCAAGATCAATACCTCGTGGCAGGAGCCCAACAGTAGTTATGAGGAATCGCTTCGCAATTTTTGCGACGGTGTATTCCAGATGCCGGAATTCATCGCCAGCCTGGAGCGGTTCGTCGACCCCCTGATCCTGCCGGGCAGAATCAACAGCCTGGCCCAGACTCTCATCAAGATGGTGGCGCCCGGCGTGCCGGACTTCTACCAAGGCAGCGAATTGTGGGACTTGAGCCTGGTCGATCCGGACAATCGGCGTCCGGTGGACTTCGGCTTGCGTGCGCGGCTGATGCGCCGCGCGCTCACGCTGTCCGCCGCCGATCTAGCGCCCGAATGGGACTCCGGGCTGCCCAAGTTGTGGATGACGGTGCGTATTCTGGCGCTTCGCCACGAACGCGCCGACGACTTTTCCGATCAGAGCAAGTATCAACCATTGGTCGCGCAGGGATCTCACCTCGGGCGCTTGCTGGCTTTCCGTCGCGGGGAAAACCTCATCGGCGTAGTGCCGCGCTTCACGATGACGCTGGGCGGCGAGTGGGGCGATACGCGGCTGCCGTTGCCGGGAGGCGCATGGCGGAACGTCTTTACCGAGGCGGTCCTGCAGCGCGAAGTGACCCCGGATGCGCTGTTCAATTTGTTTCCCGTGGCGTTGTTGATTCGTGAACGCACATGACCGCTTCCGGTCTTGACGCGCGCATCGCGCCATGACAGTGATATCTACGCTGTACGGCACCGCACAGAAGCAGGCGCTGATCGCGGATAATCTTCGTTGCCCGTTCTCAAATAGGCCGTAAAGACGTCATGTCCGGTGTGGGGGGCAACATGAGTGACCCTGAACAATTGTCCGCAGGCTGGAAGTACGGCGTCATCGTAACCTTCGTCCTCGGCTTCGCGGCGCTCATCCTGCTGACCTTCACGGCCTACAAAAACGCGCCGCCCGTGCCGGACCGCGTCATCGACGCTTCCGGCAGCGGGCGACGTTGAAGTACATGGCGGCGGCCGCCGCTCTGTTGCTGGCGCAGACTCTGTTTGGCGCGGGGGTTGCGCATTATCGTGCGGATCCCGGCACTTTCTATGGAATCGACCTGTCGCGATTCGTTCCCACGCTACATTGTTGCGGCCCGCGACATCGGTGATGTGCTGGCCGCCGCCTCCTCAGGCGGCCGCGACGCCAGCGCGCGCCACCATGCCGCCGTCAGCAGCTCGCCATGGTGCCGTGTGAACACCTCGTTGAGCGCGGGCGGTATGCCGAGGAAGGGCAGCCATTGCTCGGGGAATACGTCCCGCGGCCCGTAGTGAAACCAAGGCTCGGCGCTGAACTCCTCTTCCTCGCAGCTCGGTTGCGGAAGGTCGCGAAACACGCAATCCGACACCAGGCAGATTTCGTCGTAGTCGTAAAAGATCACGCGGCCGTGGCTGGTCACGCCGAAATTCTTCGGCAGCAAATCGCCGGGGAAGAGGTTGCTCGCCGCCATGTCGCGCAGTGCGTTGCCGTAATCGACTACGGCGGACTCGGCGGCGGCCGGATCGGCTTCGCGCAAAAATATGTTGAGCGGCCGCAGACGGCGTTCCACGTAGCAGTGTTCGACGATCAGATCCTCGCCCTCGATGCGGCAGCTCTCGGCGGCCTCCCCCAGCAGTTCATCCGCCAGCGCGGGCATGAAGCGCGCGCGCGGCAGCCGCAGACGCTTGAATTCCTGTGCATCGACCAGGCGGCCGGCCCGATCGTGCTGGAACACGAATTGATAGCGTTCGATGACGTCGTCTCGGGTGGCCGTCTTGGGCGCGCCAAAGCGGTCGCGGATGACTTTGAACACCAGATCGTGCGAGGGCAGGGTAAACACGATCATGACCAGACCGCGTTCTCCGGGCGCGTGCACGAAACTGTCGATCGAAGCGTCCAGATGGCGTTGCAGGGAGAAGTAGCGTTCCGTTTTGCCCTGTTTGGCGCGGCCGAGCACCGTGTAAAGCTCGTCGATGGGCTTGCGCGGCATGAAGGAGCGCAGCAGGGTGATCGCCGCGCTGACCACCGGCAGATCCACATGAAAATAGGAACGCGAGTAGCCGAATAACGACCCGACCTCGGCACGCGACAGCATGACGGCGTCGATCCGGACGCCCCGCGGCGAATTGGCGAAGGTCAGCACCAAAGGCGTGATCGAGCCGTCGCCGATCACGCGCCCGACCACGGAGGCATGCATGCCGCGGTAGAACAGCGGCTCGATGAGCTCGATGGATTCGGGCGAGCCGCTGCTGCGCCCGGTGGCGAAGTAGCGGCCGATTTCCGCGCTGATGCGATGCACCGTGGCTTCCGGATCGCCGATGGCCGCGCCGAACGGCAAATCCGCGAGGATCTCGCGCACGGCCGTGGGCATCGAACCGCCCACGCGATAAACCCGTATCGGCACGGCGCCGGACGCGCGGCCCACGCTCGTCGCGCAAAATTCGACCTCTGGATTGACGCCTACCGTGCCGAATAAATCGCGGGTGACGGAATTGAAGAACGTGCGGTAGAAATCGCTGTCGGGACGCCGCGCGACGATGGTCTCATAGGCGCGCTTGATATCGGTCCACAGCGCCACATCGGTGCGTTTGGCCTGCAATTGGCTGCCCATCGCCGCCACGCAGCGCGCGACTCTTTGCTCGTAAAGCGCGATTCGCGCGACCGCGTCGAGCTTGGCCGAATGCCAATCCTCGGCGACGAAATTCATGGCCGCCTGCCGCGTTATGCGGCCGAATTCATCGTTGTACAGCCGAAAGTGTTCGGCAATCGCGGCCGCGTGATCCCTGGCGGACGAGCCGTCCCTGGCCACCGTGGATGCGCCGCCTCTCGCCGGGGCGCCGCCTGCGGCTTCGCTGCGGCCCGCAGCGCGGCCGGCCGCGATCTGCGACACCGATGCGGTGGCGGCCCGTGCGGCGGCGCTCATTCCCGGGTTCTCCTAGGCGACGACACGCTGCGGCGCCGGTTTCGGCTGCGCGGTGAATTGCTCGGTCTCGGTGCTGCCGGCCATGGCGCCCGTGGAGTGCGAGCCTGCGCTGATCGCGGTTTGCACGGCATCGAAATAGCCGGTACCGACGAAGGACTGGTGTTTGGTCGCCCGATAGCCGGCATTCTCCTGGCTGAACTCGCGCTGTTGCAGCTGCGAATAGCCGAGCATGCCGTCCTTGCTGTAGGCCGCCGCCAGTTCGAACATCGATAGATTCAGGGCGTGCCAACCGGCGAGCGTGATGAATTGGAAGCGGTAGCCCAACGCGGCGAGATCCTCACGCCATTGCTTCATCGCCGCTGCGTTGAGCTTCGCCTGCCAGTTGAACGATGGTGAACAGTTGTAAGCCAATAATTTGCCGGGGTACTTCGCATGAATGGCGGCGGCAAAACGCCGTGCCTCGGCCATATCGGGCTTGGATGTCTCGCACCAAAGCAGATCGGCATAGGGAGCATAGGACAGGCCGCGATCGATCGCCTGGTCGATGCCGGACTTCACATGGAAGAAGCCTTCGCTCGAGCGCTCGCCCGTGAGGAAGCGCGCGTCGCGCGGATCATGGTCGGTCAGCAGCAGATCGGCCGCGTCGGCGTCGGTGCGGGCAATGATCACCGTGGGCACGCCGAGCACGTCGGCCGCGAGCCGCGCAGCCACGAGCTTGTTGATGGCCTCGCCGGTCGAAACCAGCACCTTGCCGCCCAGGTGGCCGCATTTCTTGGCGGAGGAGAGCTGATCTTCGAAGTGCACGCCGGCAGCGCCCGCTCGAATCAGGGCCTTGGTGAGTTCGAACGCATTGAGGTTGCCGCCGAACCCGGCTTCCGCATCGGCGATGACGGGCGCCAGCCAGTCGATCTCGGACTTGCCGTCCATGTGGTGAATTTGATCGGTGCGCAGCAGGGCGTTGTTGATGCGCTCGACCATGCGCGGCACCGAATCGACGGGGTACAGACTTTGATCCGGATACACCTCTCCGGCGGTATTGGCGTCGCCGGCCACCTGCCAGCCCGAGCAGTAGATCGCCTTCAACCCCGCTTGCACGGTTTGGATCGCCTGGTTGCCGGTCATGCAGCCCAAACCCGCGATCACAGGCTCACTGTGCAGCTGGCGCCAGAATTTCTCGGCCCCCAAGCGCGCCAGCGAATATTCGATGTGCACGGAACCGCGCAGGCGCGCCACGTCGGCCGGGCTGTAGGGACGCCGGATATCTTGCCAACGGTCAGTGGATTGTTCGCTCAATTCGATTCTCCTGAAGGGTTCATGAAGGCGACGAGCTTGCGTCGCGGGATACGGCAAGATTAAAGTGCTCTGAGGCGGATTTACACATTAGAAATTTCACAGTGTGAATTTAACAACGGTGCGGCATGGCAGGATTGATCCGGCAGGGCCATTTTCTCGGGGCAAAGCTGCGTTCCCTGCGCAAGCGCAATGGATTCACCCTCGACGAACTCTCGGCGCGTTGCGTGCAAATCGACGCCGAGCGGGCGCCCTCGGTGTCCTACCTCAGCATGGTGGAGACCGGCAAGCGCATGCCGTCGGCGGAAATGCTGGACATGCTGGCGGGCATCTTCAGCAAGGATGCCCGTTGGTTCCTGGACGAGAACACCGAGGTGGAGGTTGCTCCGGCGCAGCGCGATCGCGGCGGCCTGGCGGCGATGCCGTTGGAGCCTGCTTTCCTGTTCTCGAACGAGTTGCTGCAGAACGCGCTGCCTGAACTGCTGTCGCAAACCGGCACCACCGGCCGGCAGTTCGCGCACCTGCTGATTCGCGTCTGGCAGGAAACGCGCCACAACAATTTTCCCGACATCGAGCGCGCTGCCGAGGAGCGCGGCAAGCGCCAGATGCCGCTGACGCTGGACGCCATCATGACGCTCTGCAAACGTCACGGCTTGGAAATCCGCTGGTTCGACAGCGACCGCCGCAAGCCGAGCGGCGCGCTGGTGCGCTCCCGGTTCGAAGCGCCCGGCACGGTGCTGATCAACCGACGATTGCGCGGCCAGGATGAGCGGTTGAAGTACGAGCTGGCGTTCTTCATCGGCCACAAGATCCTGCACAACGGCGACGGCGTGATTTCCCCGCACAGCGCAAGCCACACCGGCGGGGATGCGGCCGGCTCCGCGGGCGGCATGGGCGCGCAGGATGTGCTCTATGCCTGGCGCGATTTCGAATGCAGCTTTTTCGCCGGAGCGCTGCTTTGTCCGCGCGTGCCGTTTCGGCGCTACTTGATCCGCGAAGCGCACAGCGTCACCGCCTGCCACAAGCTCGGCGTGACGCAGGCGCTGGTCATGCGCCGCATGACGGCCGTGTCACCGTACCGGCACTGGCATTTCTTCGACGCGTACCCGCCGGGATACCTGCGTGCGGTGTACCGCGGCAACGGCATTCCTCTGCCATGGGGCAACATGAGCCTGGTGTCCGATCCCTGTCCGCGATGGGCGGTGTTCCGGCTGCTGCAGCAAACGCCCTCGAGACCGTTGCTGCAGAAGCCGAAGTCGCAGATCTCCGTGATGCAGGACGGCAAGCGCGCGCGCCTGTACTGCTGTCATTCGTTGCTGACCCGCGACGCCTCGGACGAGGTCCACGTGCTGTCCGTGGGCGTGGATCTGTTGCCGGCGCTGGAGGCGCAGGGCTTCGATGCCGAGAGTGTCGTCGCCGCGGTCGCCGAATCCTGCCGGCGCGGCGGCGGAGACGGTGCGATCCCGGCGGAGGCGGCCGCGGGCATCCATGCCGCGTCGCAGGTACTCAACATCGCGTGGATCGCCGACGCTCTGGGCTCGCCGGCGAGCGTGATATGCCCGCGCAGCGGCGCCTGTCCGCGGCGACCGCAGGGGTGCGTATAGCGCCGGGCGGCGCCCGCCGCCGGGCGTTTATTGACGAACGTCGCAATTCGCCGCTTGCGGCGCACCCGGCGCGTCCGAATCTCGTACCCTACCGGTTCGGCTGATGGGCCGATACC
>Ga0070696_100001485_pt1 | contig 15355 bp, 14 predicted proteins | sample KBSK1253metaG_FD_65474 | JGI IMG/M metagenome (GOLD analysis project Ga0070696, IMG submission 65474) | Corn, switchgrass and miscanthus rhizosphere microbial communities from Kellogg Biological Station, Michigan, USA - KBS K1-25-3 metaG | ecosystem: Host-associated > Plants > Roots >... | reverse complement strand
CCGTCCTCCAGGATCTGGAGGAGCGTGTTGAACACGTCGGGGTGGGCCTTCTCGATCTCGTCGAAGAGCACGACCGAGAACGGCTTGCGCCGCACGGCCTCGGTGAGCTGGCCACCCTCCTCGTAGCCGACGTAGCCCGGGGGCGAGCCGACCAGCCGCGACACGGTGTGCTTCTCCATGAACTCGCTCATGTCGAGCTGGATCAGCGCGTCCTCGTCGCCGAAGAGGAACTCGGCCAGCGTCTTGGCCAGCTCGGTCTTACCGACACCGGTGGGGCCGGCGAAGATGAACGAGCCGCCCGGACGGCGGGGGTCCTTCAGGCCCGCACGCGTGCGGCGGATCGCCTGCGACAGCGCCTTGATGGCGTCGTCCATGCCGACGATGCGCTTGTGCAGCTCCGTCTCCATGTTGAGCAGCCGCGAGGACTCCTCCTCGGTGAGCCGGAACACCGGGATGCCGGTGGCGGTCGCGAGCACCTCGGCGATGAGCTCCTCGTCGACCTCGGCGACGACGTCCATGTCGCCGGCCTTCCACTGCTTCTCGCGCTCGGACTTCTCGCCGAGCAGCCGCTTCTCGCTGTCGCGCAGCGACGCGGCCTTCTCGAAGTCCTGCGCGTCGATCGCGGACTCCTTCTCGCGCCGGACGGACGCGATGCGCTCGTCGAACTCCCGCAGGTCCGGCGGCGCGGTCATGCGGCGGATGCGGAGCCGCGCGCCGGCCTCGTCGATGAGGTCGATCGCCTTGTCCGGCAGGAACCTGTCGTTGACGTAGCGGTCGGCGAGCGTCGCGGCCGAGACCAGCGCGGCGTCGGTGATCGACACGCGGTGGTGCGCCTCGTACCGGTCGCGAAGGCCCTTGAGGATCTCGATCGTGTGGGACAGGCTCGGCTCGCTGACCTGGATCGGCTGGAAGCGGCGCTCCAGCGCCGGGTCCTTCTCGATGTACTTGCGGTACTCGTCCAGGGTCGTGGCGCCGACGGTCTGCAGCTCGCCGCGGGCCAGCATCGGCTTGAGGATCGACGCGGCGTCGATGGCACCCTCGGCCGCGCCGGCACCGACGAGCGTGTGGATCTCGTCGATGAACAGCACGATGTCGCCGCGCGTGCGGATCTCCTTGAGCACCTTCTTCAGGCGCTCCTCGAAGTCACCGCGGTAGCGGCTGCCGGCGACCAGCGCGCCAAGGTCGAGAGTGTAGATCTGCTTGTCCTTGAGCGTCTCGGGCACCTCGCCCTTGACGATGCCCTGGGCGAGGCCCTCGACGACCGCGGTCTTGCCGACGCCCGGCTCCCCGATGAGGATCGGGTTGTTCTTGGTGCGGCGGGACAGCACCTGCATGACCCGCTCGATCTCTTTCTCACGTCCGATGACGGGATCGAGCTTGCCTTCGCGGGCGGCCTGGGTCAGGTTGCGGCCGAACTGGTCGAGCACGAGAGAGCCGGACGGCGTGCCCTCGGCCGGCCCACCGGCGGTCGCCGGCTCCTTGCCCTGGTAGCCGGACAGCAGCTGGATCACCTGCTGGCGGACGCGGTTGAGGTCGGCGCCCAGCTTGACGAGCACCTGCGCGGCGACACCCTCGCCCTCGCGGATCAGGCCGAGCAGGATGTGCTCGGTGCCGATGTAGTTGTGACCGAGCTGCAGCGCCTCGCGCAGGCTGAGCTCAAGCACCTTCTTGGCACGCGGCGTGAAGGGGATGTGCCCGGACGGCGCCTGCTGGCCCTGCCCGATGATCTCCTGGACCTGCTCGCGGACAGCGTCCAGCGAGATGCCGAGGCTCTCGAGCGCCTTCGCGGCGACACCCTCACCCTCGTGGATCAGGCCGAGGAGGATGTGCTCGGTGCCGATGTAGTTGTGGTTGAGCATGCGGGCCTCTTCTTGCGCCAGCACGACAACCCGACGGGCCCGGTCGGTGAACCTCTCGAACATCTGTGCTCTCCTCGCGAGCGGTCTTCCAGGAGCGGGACTCTCCCCTCCTTTCAACCACGACTGATGCTATCGCCCGTGGTGCGACACCCACCTGTTGTGAACTGCTTCGAGCGGCTCTCGCGTGCTGCTCGTCGGAGGCCGGTATCGGCAGATGGACCGCCCTCCTGGACCGGTGGATGTCGTACTCGTCCCAACTCCCGGGGCCGGCACCCTGTTCCTCGTTCGCGGCGCCCCACGCGCCGTTTCGCCCAGCGCGGACAAGCCACCGGCACGAGTGCGCAACGACGATCAGGCGTGGACGTCGGCGGGCGGGCACGATCAGGTCGTGACCACTGCTGACCGGCTGCGCGGGATCCTCGACCTGGTCGAGCAGAGCCTCGACGAGCCGGACCTGCCGGGCGACGAGCTCTCCAAGCGCGCCTACCTGTCGCGATTCCACTTCGACCGGCTGGTCAGCGCCGCGCTCGGGGAGCCGCCCGGGGCGTTCCGGCGTCGGCTGCTGCTCGAGCGTGCCGCGTTCCGGCTGCTGTCGACGTCCACGCCGGTCATCGACGTGGCCGTCGACGCCGGCTACTCCTCCGCGGAGGCGTTCACGCGGGCGTTCGCCCGGGCCTACGGGCGGCCGCCTTCGCGCTACAGGTCTCCGGCGTCGTCCGGGCGACCGGCCCACCTGGTCACCCAGCACGCGCTGCCCGCACCGAGCGGCATCCACTTCTACCCGCCGGGCAGCCTGCGGCTGCCCGCGACCTCAAGGAGCACCGACATGGACGTCCTGACCCGCATGCTCGACCACCACCTGTGGCTGACCGACCAGATCATCGACCGCGCCGCCCGCCTGGACGACGCCGTCCTGGACCGACCCGTCGAGCTCTCGGTCGAGGGCATCGACGACAACCCCAGCCTGCGCGGGCTGGCCGACCGGCTGGTGGGCCAGCTCGAGATGTGGGTGAAGGCGCTGGAGGGCGGCACGTCGATGCCGGAGGCCGGTGACACCACCCCCTGCGGGCTGCGCCGGCGGCTCGCGGATGCCGGCCCGCGCTTCCGCGAGCTGGTCGTGGAGCCCATCGAGGACGGCCGCGCCGACGAGACGTTCGTGGACGCCGTCTGCGAGCCGCCGGAGACCTTCACGCTCGGCGGGGTGCTGGCACACGTGCTGACCTTCGCGGCCGTGCGCCGGACGATGGCCGTCGGCGCGCTCGAGTCCGCCGGCATCACCGACCTCGGGGCGGGCGACCCGATGCGGTTCGTCGGCGGGACCGGTGACGACGCGTCGACGATCACGCGGCGCCGGGACAGCTGAGGGGCGTCAGGCGGAGCGCCGGGCCGCCTTCTTCGGCGCGGCCTTGCTGGCCTTGGCGGTCTTCTTGGCGCCCGACTTCGCCGCCGCCTTCTTGGCGGGCGCCTTCTTCGCGGCCTTGGCGGGCGCCGCCTTCTTGGCGGCCTTCGGGGCAGCAGCCGGAGCCGCCTCCCCGCGACCGCTGCGGGCGGCGTCGACCGACCGCTGCAGCGCGGCCAGCAGGTCGACGACCTCGCCGCCGGACGCCGGCTCCCGCGCCGCAGGCACCTCGCTGACGTCTCCGCCGGTGACCTTGCCCTCGAGCAGGGCCACCACGGCGTCGCGGTAGTCGTCGTCGAACTCGTCGGCGTCGTAGTCGCCGGTCATGGAGTCCACCAGCGAGGCGGCCATGGCCAGCTCCTGCGGGCGCAGGTCGGAGGCGTCACCGAGCGTGTCGAAGTCCGGCTGGCGGATCTCGTCGGGCCACAGCATCGTCTGCATGACGATCACGTCGTCGCGCACCCGCAGGACCGCCAGCGTGGACCGGTTGCGGATCGCGACGTGCACCAGCGCCATCCGGTCCGCCTCGCGCAGCGCCTCCCGCAGCAGCGCGTACGGCTTCACGCCGGTCCGGTCGGGCTCCAGGTAGTAGCTCTTCTCCAGCAGCATCGGGTCGATCTGCTCGGCCGGCACGAAGCGCTCGACCTCGATCTCGCGGCTGCCTGCCACCGGCAGGTCCGCCAGGTCCTCGTCGGTGAGGATGACCAGCTGCCCGTCCGGGGACTCGTACCCCTTGGCGATGTCGTCGAACGACACCTCCTCGCCGCAGACGCTGCAGACGCGCCGGTACTTGATCCGCCCGCCGTCCTCGCGGTGCACCTGGTGGAACCCCACGTCGTGGCTGCTCGTCGCCGTGTACATGCGCACCGGCACGTTGACCAACCCGAAGGACACAGCGCCCTTCCACATCGCCCGCATGGGGACCAGTGTGACGGGTGAGGACGCCGGAGGCATCCCCATCGCCCTCGCGCGTCGCCGAGCGGCCTCGCGGGCCGGTCGGCCCACCGGCAAGATGGCGGGCATGCGACCGATGCTGGCGACGCCGGTGGGGCCGGGCGGCGCACCGCCGACGGGCCCGCAGTGGTCGCACGAGGTCAAGTGGGACGGGATGCGCGTGCTCGCTGACGTCCGGGACGGCGAGGTGCGCCTGCTCTCCCGCAACGAGACGGCGACGACGGTCGCGTTCCCCGAGCTCGTGGCGACCGGGTCGCTCACCGACGCGCACCTGGACGGCGAGGTCGTGGCGATGGTCGACGGCCGCCCGAGCTTCGCGGCCCTGGCGGAGCGGATGCACGTGCAGGACGCCCGGCGCGCGGCCGCGCTGGCAGAACGCCTGCCGGTCACCTACCTGGTCTTCGACATCGTCCGGCTCTACGGGGTTGACCTGCTCGCCCGGCCGCTGGAGGAACGCCGGGCCACGCTCGGGCGGCTCGAGCTGCCCGACCGCTGGCAGGTCCCCCCGGACTACGAGGACGGGCAGGCGCTGGCCGCGGCCACGCTCGACCAGGGCCTGGAGGGGGTGGTGAGCAAGCGGCGCTCGTCCCGGTACCAGCCCGGACGGCGCAGCCCGGACTGGCTCAAGACGCTCCACCACAGCACGCAGACGGCCGTGATCGGCGGCTGGCGGCCGCAGACCGGGACGTCGACGCACCTTGGCTCGCTGCTGCTCGGCCTGCCGGGCGGCGACGGTCGCCTCGACTTCATCGGCCGCGCGGGCAGCGGCCTGACCGCGACGATGGCCGCCGACCTGACGCGGCTGCTCACGCCGCTGCGACGCGAGCACAGCCCGTTCGTGGGCGCCCTGCCGCACCAGGACGTCGCCGGCGCCGTCTGGGTGGAGCCGGCGGTCTGCGTGGAGGTCCGGCACCTGGGTCTCGGCGGCGCCGGCCGTCTGCGGCAGCCGGTCCTGCGTGGGCTGCGCACCGACGTGTCGATCGAGGAGCTGCGCCGTGAGCCCTGAGCCGGACGCCGTGCGGGTGCGCGTGGAGGACCGCGTGCTGAAGCTCAGCAACCTGCACAAGGTGCTCTACCCCGCGACCGGGACGACGAAGGGGGAGGTGCTGGACTACTACGCCCGGGTCGCGTCGGTGATGCTCCCCCACCTCGGCCGCCGCCCCGTCACCCGCAAGCGCTGGCCGGACGGCGTGGAGAGCGAACCGTTCTTCGAGAAGAACGTGCCGCGCGGCACGCCGGAGTGGGTGCCCACCGTCACCATGGCGACGCCCGGCTCGTCCCGCGGCCGCGAGACCATCACGTTCCCGCTCGTGCAGGACCTCGCCACGTTGACGTGGGTGGTCAACCTGGCAGCGCTGGAGCTCCACGTGCCGCAGTGGCAGGTCGGTCCCCGCGGCGCCGAGCGGATGCCGGACCGGCTGGTCGTGGACCTCGACCCCGGCGCACCGGCCGGGCTGCGGGAATGCGCGGAGCTCGCGGTGCTGGTCCGCGATCGGCTCGCCGAGGACGGGCTGCACGCCGTCCCGGTCACCAGCGGCAGCAAGGGCCTGCAGCTGTATGCCGCCGTGTCCGGGCGCCAGGACGCGGACGTCCTGCGACGTTATGCGAAACGCCTCGCCGAAGAGCTGACGAGGGCCCACCCGCACCTGGTTCTCGCGAACATGACGCGCGCCGTCCGGGGCGGAAAGGTGCTGCTGGACTGGAGCCAGAATCACGCGGCCAAGACGACGATCTGCCCGTATTCCCTGCGGGGCCGCGAGCACCCCGATGTGGCGGCACCGAGAACGTGGGACGAGATCGAGGACGTCGCGGGCCTACGGCAGCTGTCGTATTCCGAGGTGCTGGACCGGGTCGCCGACAACGGCGACCTCGCGAGCGCGTTGTTCCGACCCGGACCGCGGGTTCCGACCAGCTGACAAATGGCTCGGCTCAGCGCGCGGCGTACGCGTCCATGACCTCGCGCGAGATGCGGCCGCGCTCGCTGACCTGGTAGCCGTTCTCCTTGGCCCAGGCGCGAACCGAGGCGGTGTCGTTGCCGGAGCGGGAGGCGCGCCGCGAGCCGCGAGCGGTCGACGAGGCGCCACCGCGGCCCACCTTGCGGGCATTGCCGACCCAGACCGCGAAAGCGTCCCGCAGCTTGGCCGCGTTCTTGCTCGACAGGTCGATCTCGTAGCTCACGCCGTCGAGGGCAAACGTGATCGTCTCGGCGCCTTCACCGCCATCGATGTCGTCGATGAGAAGGACCTGAACGCGCTGTGCCATCTGATGCCTGCCAATTCTCCAGAATGTGGGTCGGCCGGACCGGGCCGTCGCCTAAGAATCGCGAATCGGATTGGCCATTGTCAAACGCTGAGCGGTGATACATGACAGGCAATGACGAGGCGCCGCGTGCGGCGAAGGAAAACAGGCGTCGATCAGCCGATTTCGTGGCCGGTGACGCGGCTCGTGTCCTGCTCCTCGAGCCGTTTCATTGCCTCACGCTCGCGCCGGTCGCCGAAGACGATCGCGCGAACGACCACCACGAAGACGACGAACATGCCGAGGAAGGGGACCAGCGCGGCGACGACCTTCATGCCTCAACGATACGTGGGCGTCGCGAGCGGCGACACCGGCGGCGGGGCAGCACTCAGAGGGGCTTGACGAGGGGGAAGAGCACGGTCTCGCGGATGCTGCCGATGCCGGTGAGCGCCATCAGCAGGCGGTCGATGCCCATGCCCTGCCCGCCGGTGGGCGGCAGCGCGTACTCCATCGCGGCAAGGAAGTCCTCGTCCAGGCGCATGGCCTCCTCGTCGCCGAGCGCCGCCAGCTTGGCCTGCGCCTCGAAGCGCTGCCGCTGGATGACCGGGTCGACCAGCTCGGAGTACCCGGTCGCCAGCTCGAAACCGCGAACGTAGAGGTCCCACTTCTCGGTGACCCCCGGCTCGCTCCGGTGGTCGCGGGTCAGCGGGGTCGTCTCCACCGGGAAGTCGCGGACGAACGTCGGTCCGCGCAGGTCGTCGCCGACCAGGTGCTCCCAGAGCTTCTCCACGAGCTTGCCGTGCCCGCGCTGCGCGGGGTCGAGCTCGACGCCGAGCCGCTCGGCGTGCGCGGCCAGCGCGCTCACCGACGTCCCGGGCGTGATCTGCTCGCCGAGCGCCTCGGACAGCGAGCCGTACATGGTCACGCTGTTCCATTCGCCGCCGACGTCGTACTCGGTGCCGTCGGCAAGCCGTGCCACGTGCGAGCCGAAGACGGCCTCGCACGCGTTCTGCACGAGCACCCGGGTCATGTCGGCAACCGAGTTGTAGTCGCCGTACGCCTGGTAGAACTCGAGCATCGCGAACTCGGGGCTGTGCGTGGAGTCGGCGCCCTCGTTGCGGAAGTTGCGGTTGATCTCGAAGACGCGCTCCAGTCCACCGACGGCCGCGCGCTTGAGGAACAGCTCGGGCGCGATGCGCAGGTACACGTCGAGGTCGAACGCGTTGATGTGGGTGACGAACGGGCGCGCCGCGGCGCCGCCGTGCAGCGTCTGCAGCATCGGGGTCTCGATCTCGACGTACCCCGCGTCGTGGAACGTGTCGCGCAGGCTGCGGACGACGGCAGCGCGGTTTCGGGCCATAGCGCGGGCCTCGGGGCGCACGATCAGGTCGACGTAGCGCTGTCGGACCCGCGTGTCCTCGCTCAGCTCCGCGCCCTCGTGCAGGTTCGGCAGCGGCCGCAACGCCTTCGCCGCCATCTGCCAGCCGTCCGCCATGACGCTGAGCTCACCGCGCCGGCTCGACACGACCCGTCCGTGCACGAACACGTGGTCACCCAGGTCGACGTCGGCCTTCCAGCCCGCGAGAGCCTCCTCGCCGATCACCGAGAGGCTCAGCATGACCTGCAGCCGAGTGCCGTCACCCTCCTGCAGCGTCGCGAAGCACAGCTTGCCGGTGTTGCGCACGAACACCACCCTGGCCGCGACGCCCACGATGTCATCGGTCTCCTGCCCCGGCTCCAGGTCCGGGTGCGCGTCCCGGACCTGCGCGAGGCTGTGGGTGCGCGGGACCGCGACGGGGTAGGGCTGCACTCCCGACGCCAGCATCCGGTCCCGCTTCTCGCGCCGGACGCGCATCTGCTCCGGCACCCCGTCTCCCTGGCCGTGGTCGGGCACGGGCTCGGTCGTGGCGTCGCTGGGCTGCGCAGGGGAGGGCTGGGTCACCGCGCAAGGTTATCGAGCGAGCGAGCGCCGCCCGACCGCCGTCCAGCCATCACGCCCGCAGTCTCAGTCGGCAGCGAGATCCACGGCGATGTCCAGGATCGGGCTGGAGTGGGTGAGCCCGCCGACCGAGAGGTAGTCCACGCCCGTCGCCGCGTACTCGCGGGCGTGCTCGAGCGTCAGCCCGCCGGTGGCCTCGAGCTCCACGCGGTCCGGGGTGGCGGCGCGCACCGCGGTGACGGTCTCGCGCAGCAGGTCCGGGGCCATGTTGTCGCACAGCAGGAAGCGGGCCCCGGCGCCGACGGCCTCGAGCGCCTCGTCGACCGTGGTCACCTCGACCTGGACGTCGACTGGCGGGAACGCGCGACGCACCGCCTCGTAGGCGGCGCGCACGGACCCGGCCGCGAGCTTGTGGTTGTCCTTGACCATGGCGACGTCGAACAGGCCCATGCGCTTGTTCGTGCCGCCGCCGCACCGGACCGCGTACTTCTCCAGCGACCGCAGGCCCGGTGTGGTCTTGCGGGTGTCGAGGACGGTGGCTCCCGTGCCGGCCAGGGCGTCGGCCCAGCGACGCGTGTGCGTGGCGACGCCGGACATGCGGCACACCAGGTTCAGCGCCGTCCGCTCCCCCGTCAGCAGCACCTGCGTGGGGCCCGTCGCCCGCAGCAGCACGTCGCCCCGCCGGACGTTCGACCCCTCGTCGACGAGGCGCTGCACCTCCACCGGGCCCGCGCCCAGACGCCGTCGGACGTCGTCCCAGACCACCGCGAAGACGTCGAGGCCGGCGACGACGCCGTCGGCCCTGGCGATGACCTGCGCGGTGCTGCGGTGCTCCAGCGGGATGGTCGCCGACGCGGTCACGTCCACGCCGGTCGGGCCGCCGAGGTCCTCGTCCAGGGCGTCCGCGACGACCTGGCGCACGCGCGCCAGGTCAAGTCCCGTGGCGTCCGCCTGCGCCATCGAGCTGCTCATGCGCGCATCCCTTCCCGCGTCGTCTCGGCGGGCTGCTCCGCCGGGGAGTACGACACCTGCAACCGGCCGTCGTCGTCCAGCCGGACGCTCTGGTGGCCGCGCCACCGGTCGTCGTCGCGCACCGGGAAGTCGCTGCGCACGTGGCCGCCGCGCGACTCGGCGCGCAGCCCGGCGACGGTGGTCAGGACCGTGGCGACCTGGTGGAGATTGGTGGTCTCCCACGCGGCCGCCGACGGCACCGCGGTCGTGTGCGTCGCGATCTCCGCGAGCCGGTCGGCGGTCTGCGCGGTCGACTCCGCGGAGCGCACCACACCGGACCCGGACGTCATGGCCGCCTGCACCTGCGCCCGGGCCGCCGGGTCGAGCAGGCCGGCCTCCCCCGACGCCGGGACGGGCTCGGCGGGCGGCAGCTCACCCGCGGCGAGTTGCTCGGTCAGGTCGTCGGCGATGCGGTGGGCGAAGACGAGGCCCTCGAGCAGGGAGTTGGACGCCAGGCGGTTCGCGCCGTGGACGCCGGAGCAGGCGACCTCCCCGCAGGCGGACAGGCCGGGCAGCGAGGACCGCCCGCGCAGGTCGGTGACGACGCCGCCGCTGGCGTAGTGCTGGGCGGGGGCCACCGGGAGCGGCTGGGTCGCCGGGTCGAAGCCGAGCTGGCGGCACCGCTGCACGATCGTCGGGAACCTGCGCTCGAGGAAGTCCTTGCCCAGGTGCCGCGCGTCCAGGTACACGTGGTCGGCGCCGGTCGCGCGCATCCGGTCGACGATGGCGCGGGACACGACGTCGCGCGGCGCCAGGTCGGCCAGCTCGTGCACGCCGGTCATGAACCGGTCACCGGAGGCGTCGATGAGGAACGCGCCCTCGCCGCGCACCGCCTCGCTGATGAGGGGCTGCTGCCCCTTGGACCCGGCGCCGAGCCAGAGCACCGTCGGGTGGAACTGCACGAACTCCAGGTCGCGCACCGTCGCGCCGGCCCGCAGCGCCGCGGCGACCCCGTCGCCGGTGGCCACCGAGGGGTTCGTCGTCGAGGAGTAGACCTGGCCGAGGCCGCCGGTCGCCAGCACCACCGCGCGAGCGATGGCCGCCCCCAGGCCGTCGCGCGAGCCCTCGCCGAGGACGTGCAGCGTCACCCCGCACACCCGGCCTTCCGCCGTCTGCAGCAGGTCGACGACCATGGCGTGCTCGACGACCTCGATGCCCGGGTCGTCGCGGACCGCCTCCAGGGCCGCGAGCAGCGCCCGCGAGATCTCCTTGCCGGTGGCGTCCCCGCCAGCGTGCGCGATGCGGTTGCGGTGATGGCCGCCCTCGCGGGTCAGTGCGATCCGACCGTCCGCCGTCCGGTCGAAGCGCGTGCCGAGCGACACGAGCTCGCGGACCCGCGGCGGGCCCTCGGTGACCAGCACCCGCACGGCGTCGACGTCGCAGACTCCGGCGCCCGCCACGAGAGTGTCCTGCAGGTGATCCTCCGGCGAGTCGGCCGGGTCGAGCGCGGCGGCGATGCCGCCCTGCGCCCACCGGGTCGACCCCTCATCGAGCACCGTCTTGGTCGCCAGCAGCACATGGTCGACCCGCTGGCGCAGGCGGAGGGCGGCGGTCAGCCCCGCGATCCCCGACCCGACGACGATCACGTCGGCAGACGTCGTCCAGCCCGGCGAGCGGGCCAGCAGCCGTCGGGCGAGCGGCGCGACAGCGCTCATGCCGTCGCCCCGCTCGTGGCCGTGAAGGGGTCGACCGCGGCCTCGCCGGGACCGAGGATCAGCGGCACGTTGTCGATGAGCCGGGTCGTGCCGACGCGTGCGGCGACGGCGAGCAGCGCCTCGCCGTGGTACCACTCCGGGACGTCGGCGAGCGTGCTCGGGTGCACCAGCACCAGGTAGTCGACGGCGGCCAACGGTTCGGCGACGAGCACTTCGCGAGCCGCCCGCCGCACCGCGCTCGGCCCCTCGCTCGCGACCGCGGCCCCCGCCCGCAGAGCCGCCGAGAGCGCGAGCGCCGCCTGCGCGTCCGCGGGCGCCAGGTAGGTGTTGCGGCTGCTCAGCGCGAGGCCGTCGGGCCGGCGCACGGTCGGCACGGCGACCACCTCCACGTCGAAGTCGAGGTCGGCCACCATGCGGCGGATCAGCAGAAGCTGCTGGGCGTCCTTCTGGCCGAAGTAGGCGAGGTCCGCGTGCGTGAGGTGCAGCAGCTTGCCGACCACGGTCAGCACGCCGTCGAAGTGCCCGGGCCGAGACGCGCCCTCGAGCACGTCCCCCAGCGGACCGGCGCTGACCCGCACGCCCGGATCGCCCTCGGGGTACACGACGTCCGGGGTCGGGGCGAACAGGACGTCGACGCCCTCGCGCTCGCAGATCGCCAGGTCGTCGTCGAACGTCCTCGGGTAACGCGACAGGTCCTCCTTCGGCCCGAACTGCAACGGGTTCAGGAAGACGGTCACGATCACGTGCGCTGCCCGACGGCGAGCCGCGCGGATCAGGGCAGCGTGTCCGGCGTGCAGCGCACCCATGGTCATGACCACGGCGATCGTGCCACCGACCAGCCCGTCGCGGGCGGACGCGAGCTCCTCGCGCGTGTGGCAGACGAGTGGACCGGTGGTCACGGTGGCTCCTTCGAGCGGGCCAGGGCGTCGAGCAGGCGCTCGGCCGCCTGTGGCGCCAGCCGACCGTCGGCGAGCGCGCGCACGGCAGCCGCGCGGGCGAGCGCGACGTAGGTGGGCAGCACGTCGGGGGTCTCGCGGACGAGCTCTGCGACGTGCGCCGACACCGTACCCGCGTCGCCACGCGCGACCGGACCGGTGAGAGCAGCATCACCTTGCCGCAGCGCCCCGTCCAGGGCCGCGGACAGCAGCGGCGCCAGCACCCGGTCCGGGGCCTCGACGCCGGCCCCGGCGAGCACCTGCATGGCCTGCGCGACGACGGTGACGAGGTGGTTCGCCCCGTGCGACAGCGCGGCGTGGTAGCGAGCGCGGTCCTCCTCGGCCACCCAGACCGGCTCGGCGCCCATCTCGACCACCAGCGCCTCGCCGACCGGCCGCATGGCGGGGGCCGTGGTGACGCCGAAACAGCAGTCCTGCAGGCGTTCCAGGTCGAGCGCGGTACCGGTGAACGTCATCGCCGGGTGCAGCGCCAGCCCGATCGCGTGCTCTTCCTGCAGGGCGGAGAGCACCCCGATGCCGAACCGACCGCTGGTGTGGGCGACCATCTGGCCGGCCTGCCAGGCCCCGGTCTCCGCCAGGCCCGTCACCAGAGCCGGCAGGTCGTCGTCTGGGACGGCGAGCACCACCAGCTCGGCCCGCTGCACGACGTCCGGCACCGACAGCAACGGCACACCGGGCAGCAGGGCTGCGGCGCGCTCGCGGGACGCGGTGCTGACGCCGCTCGCCGCCACGACCCGGTGCCCCGCCCGGCTCAGCGCTGCCCCGAGGACGGCGCCGACGCGTCCGGCACCCACGACACCGACGTCGAGGCGAGCCGGACGCTGGTCCTCCTTCACACCGGCGACGCTAGCGCGAGCCCACTAGGCTCGGATCATGGGACGGCACGAGCGCCTCGCAGCCCTCGCGGCGGTGGACGACCCGGGGCTCGTGGTGGCCGACCTGGGGTGTGGCACGGGCCGCACCGTGCGCGCGCTGCTCGGTCGCCCGGTCGCGCCGGAGCGGATCGAGGCGCTGGACCGTGGTTCGGCGCTGGACGACGACCTGCTGGGCGACCTGCGGGTCGTGTCACGGCTGGCGGACCTCGACGAGCCGCTTCCGTTCCGGGACGCCAGCATCGACCGGATCGTGTCGATGAACGTCATCGAGGGCGTGGGTGACCCGCAGGCCCTGCTGCGCGAGTGCTATCGCGTGCTGCGGCCCGGCGGCCTGGCCGTGGTGGGCCACACCGACTTCGACACCGCCTTGTTCACCAGCGACGACGACAAGCTGACCCGCGCCCTCGTCGACCGGTTCGTCGCGGAGGTGCCGAGCCGAGGCGCGCACACGGACGGGTTCATGGGCCGCAAGCTGCTGCGGCTGGCCGTCGAGTCGCCGTTCGACGTCGTGGACGTGCAGTCGTGGGCCGACCCGCACCGGCGCTTCGACGAGGGGTCGCTGGCCTGGAAGATCGCGATGGGCATGGTGGCCGCGGCCCGCGACGACGACGACCTCAGCGCCCGCGCCGCCGAGTGGCTGGAGTCGGTGGGGCGGCTGGCGAGCGAAGGGCACTTCCTGTTCACGGTCATCGACGTCGCCGTCGTCCTGCGCCGGTGACCAGCGGCTTCGTCGCCTGGGACGTGGCCTGGCAGCAGGCGCTCTACGGCGACGAGGGGTTCTACCGGCGGGCTGGTGGCGCGCCCGCACGGCACTTCCGGACCAGCGTGCACGCGTCGTCACTGCTGGCCGGCGCGCTGGCCAGGCTTGCGCGCGCCTGCGGGCTCAGCCGGGTCGTCGACATCGGCAGCGGCCGCGGCGAGCTGCTGACCTCGCTCTCGGACGTCGACCCCGACCTCGAGCTGGTCGGCGTCGACGTCGTGGACCGGCCGGCCGGGCTGCGGGGGCTGGCGCAATGGCTGGTGTCCGAAGGCGGGGGTGCTGTGGGCCTGGCGCCGGGCGTCGGCTCCGGGGCGCTCGTGGTGGCGCACGAGTGGCTGGACGACGTCCCCTGCCCGGTCGTCCAGGTCGACCCGGCCGGGCGATGGCGGCAGGTCGAGGTCGACCCGACCGGCCGCGAACGGCTCGGCGCAGTGGCGGCCGATGCCGAGCAGACCTGGCTCGCCCGCTGGTGGCCGGCGGCACCGCCGGGGTCGCGGGCGGAGGTCGGGCTCAGCCGCGACGGGGCGTGGGCCAACCTGGTGGGCGGCTGCGCCGGCAGCCTGCTCGTGGCTGTCGACTACGGCCACGCGCGGGCGACCCGGCCGTCCTACGGCACCCTGACCGGCTACCGCGCGGGTCGCGTCGTACTCCCCGTGCCCGACGGGACGTGCGACATCACCGCGCACGTCGCGCTCGACGCTGTGGCGCGGGCCGGTGAGGCGGCGGGTGCGGCGCGGACGGTGCTGGCGCGGCAGCGCGACGTCCTGCGTCGCCTGGGGGTGACGGCGGAACGGCCGGACTCGTCGTCCGCCCGCGATGACCCGGCCGCCTACCTGGCCGGGCTCGCCCTGGCCGGCCAGGCTGCGGAGCTGCTGGATCCGGCCGGCCTCGGAGGCTTCGGCTGGCTGCTGCAGTCGCGCGGACCCTGGCCCGAGGGATGGTCGGGATTCGACAGCCCGTGACGGGTTCGGCAGGGTAGGGGCGTTGTGAGCCTCTTGAGACCTGCCGAGACTTCCGGCCGACGACGTGTGATTGCCGCTGCGTTGTCGTGCTCGGCGGCGCTCGTCCTGGTGGCGTGCGCCAACGGAGCCGACCCCACGACGAACGCGGAGCGCGTGACCGTGACCGAGTCCGTCACCCCCACCCCGACCGGACCGACGACATCGGCCAGCGACGTCGCCGGCCGCCGGTACGACGTCGGGACCGTCCGTCGAGTCCAGGACTCGAACGGTGAGCTCGTGCTGCAGCTGGACCGCTGGACGGTCAAGGGCACCAGCGACGCCCGGCTCGCCAAGGACGGCGTCGGCATCACCCCGCACACCGACGAGCGGTTCACGAACCAGAACAACGACCGGCTGCGGACCGTGCCAGTCGCTCCCGGTGCGACCGTCGTCGTCAACACGTGCGTCAAGAGCGGGGACCGCCTCGGCCTCACCTCGACTCCTCAGGACGCCGCCAGCTGGCTCGCCCAGCCGCACCCGGATGCCGTGCTGCTGCTGGCCTACGACGACGCCGGCCGCGTCGTGCGCATGGACACCGACCCCCGCTGCTGAGCAGCCGCCGTCATTGCGGCGCATGACCGATGCCGCTGTCGCAGAGCACACTTCGGTGATCGCAGACCAGCTGCTCGAGCTCGCGTTCCAGGACCGACTCGTCGATGGACCAGTGCTCCGCCGACACCGGAATCTTCTGCAGGCTGGGAGTCGGGC